>JGI24159J19872_10003069_pt1 | contig 20507 bp, 17 predicted proteins | sample Ectturendosymbi4_FD_19872 | JGI IMG/M metagenome (IMG submission 19872) | reverse complement strand
ATGTGTCTGTAACCCTATGGTTCTGTCTTCAATGCAATTGCAAAAAGTGTCTGTAACCCTGTGATTCCGCCGGCTTCAATGCCTTGTACTACATTCTGTTTTGTCTGTTTTTATCAACCTGCGTTTTGCAGTGTGTGTGTTCATACTATGGACTTCGTGTCTGCTCATAAACAAATAAATTAAGAGACTATGAGTATTGTTAAGTTACATGTAATGATACTTTGCTACATTTTGGACTTAAATGAACTTCGCTGAAGGAACTGTCCTGACAAGTTTCACTACTAGACTCATTATAATTTCAGAAGTTCCGCGTTAGTTCTTTATGGAGTTACTCCAATGCATTTATTTTCAAAATACCGGCTTCAGGCACAGATTTTCAAAATACCCGCTTCTTACCGGCCTCTGCTAAATTAGCAGTAAACTACCGGCCAGGCCGGTGAAATACCGGCCATCTGGCAACCCTAATCTACCATACAAAAACCCACACTCAACCAATGTCATTTGCACCAATTCTAGCAAACAGCACGCAATTCCTTTTGCAGGGATTACAGGCGAACATTGATTGCTTCACAAGTGCAAAATGCACCTTTGCCTATTGCGCAAAAATGTCGATTTTGTAGTTATTTGGGTATTTTAGGTTATTTCCATGAGATAATGCGTCATCAAAGTATTCCGATTCTCTGCAATTTTAATTGAAAGCGCTGGGCTAACAACCAGGGTTGCCAAGTCCAAGGGAACAAAAAATGTCAAACAACTTGTAAAAAAATGCCAAATCGCTTCAAAAAATGCCAAACAAGCTGAAACAGGCGAAATGCTATTGGTTTTGATATTACCAGATGAGTAATTTGGCAAAAACACAGTGGTGCTCGTGAACAAAGCACTAACTGCAGCATATAAAGCAACAAACGAATGTTGGGCTTTAGAAAAACAAACAGAATGAAACTGGAGACACTCTTACTCATTTTTACCTTTACTCTTACTCATTTTTACCTTTTGATATACAAGGTTTTGTCCCTGAAGCCGGAGCTAGAACAAAATATGTTATCATTTACTTTTGCTTGAAAATGCTTAATCGAAAATATCAGGCTATCTACGAATGCCGGAAATAACAAACCACAGTTCATGAAAATACACGTGCACAATCATGCCATAATTTCCAATCACTTGATTCTTAAAACCAAGCATTAGACATGTCCATAATTCCACAAAATATCTACTACAAAAAGAAAATCTACCAAATCTGGCTGTTCTGGCACGCACACAGTATATCAAAATCTACTTCATTCACATTGACGTAACTATTTTTAACCAGGGAAATCTGCTAAATTGGCTTGATCGTGGTTAAAACTTATAAGAAAATCTACAAAATCTGGCAGCGCTCTTATGTGCTTATATTAAAATATTGCCAATGGCTGCACTGATATGCAATGCACATATGGCATACATATCACAGGGTAGGCCTATACCAATAATCTGCAAATAAAAACAAACACTATACAGTACTAGAAGAAACTTAAATACTGTTCAGCACAAAAGCTAACCTGATTTGCACAGACTTCTATATTTATTTTCCGAAAACAGTAGCCTACAGCAGCTTTTTTCAAGGAAAATGTTAGGTACCCAGTATGGACCTGTAGGGACCCGATTTCTCTGATTCTAGGGACCCGATTTTCTCTGACTCTAGGGACCCGATGATAATTTTCTCTGATTCTAGGGACCTGATTTTCAATTCCAGGGATCCGAATCGGGTCCCTAAAACGCCTTAAAAAAACCCTGGCCTATAGTCTACACGGCTTAACACACTGTACAACAGTGGTGCCAGGTTATTTTGAAAAAACAAGCAAGAAAATACGAAAAACAAGCCAAAAATAGGTAATTTGACTGGAAAACAAGCCCAACATGCGTTGGCAGGAAAATGCAACAAAACGAAAATTCAGCAAGTAAATTAAACAAAAAAGCATGGTAACAAATCCGCAAACGCTAGCCCAAAATGATCAAATTTTCACAAAAATACGCCCAATATGCTTTTAGGAGCAAATTGAAACAGAAAATTGCCATAAAAATTGAAGAAAAAGCAATCAGAAAAACAGAAATCTGCAAAAAACAAGCCGAAAAAACAAGCAAATTTCAGTTAAAACAAGCCCAAAAACAAGCAACCCGCAAGTCTTCAAAAAACCCGCAACTCCACAAAAAAACAAGCCCAAATTCGTGGGAAAATCGCAAGGTTGGCAACACTGCTGTGCAATGATCCGCAGTTTTTGAAGTCTTTCCCAGAAAAGCATTACGTTTTTTGCCCTGTGACGTCACTTAGACGGCAAAGCCGCTTGTATCTTCGAGAATAGAGCGTGGTGGAAAAGAGGACCTTTGCCCTCAGAAAAAGTTCTGTAATTCCAAACCGACAGGAGTAACTCAGGCAGAGGTTTCAAAAAATGTTTTTTCATGCCAACACCATCAAAAAAGGCCAAAAAAATGCCAAACTATGACGTTCATGCCAAACACCATTTTTTCATGCCAAACCACTTGAAAATGCCAGCCTGGCAATCCTGCTTACAACAACGCACAGACCACTGCCTTCTTCCTCTCGTCAACCGGTACATTGACGTGCACGTGATTCGCACGTGCCGGGTACGTGAGGTCATTGTCGGCAATGTCGGGCATTAGAGAGAACCGAGTCAGAATACGTGACTGGCTGCATGTTGCCGCGTAGTGGACGTGTTTTGGTCCTCGCTCCTCACCTCCGTCATTCGAAACTAAAAATGTCCGTGTTGTTTCGCGTTTATAAAAGTAGATCTCGTCTGCAGGCTTCAAGCGAGTTGTCAAGTTGAGGGATGGGGGTTAGTTTGTTGGGCTGTGGGCATCTGTCGAGTGTATATCAGATAGCTGATATTTTCTTGGACGCCTGGCTTAGGTTTCAATAATGCATGCTGGAAACTTCACTGTTACAGAACAGTTTTATGCAGTTAAATCGTTAGCCGATTCCTTTACATCTGTTCCATTCAGAGGCAAGCTGTTGTTTTCAGAAGTAAAGGAAAACCGCGATAACCACTGCCGCCTTGCTGGTATCTGTAGGATTTTTTGTCTGTTTGCGTTAACCTGCATCTGGCGGCGTCTCACTACACGACACTATGCTGTGAAAGGCATTTCTTCGGCTGTTCCGCCATACTGCCGAAAGGTCACATTCTTCAAATACAGCAAGGTCAGTGCTTCGCACCACTGTTGGCCTAGTCGCATTTGGTGCTGTGAGGCTAAAGCTAAACGCTTTCACACTTCAATGTTTTAGTTCAGGGGTGGGCACACTTTTTGCGCGGAGGGCCTCATTTAAAAAAAACGTTGCTGCCGAGGGCCGCACACTCTCATTACAAAGTAGGAAAATGTATTCAGTGTGTAAATAACCACATATTCATAGGACAAACAATTTTTATACTTCACATTCGGTACGTTCAACGCTATTTAAACAGTTATAGTTAGAACTCAAACAGAAACTATTTTCATAGAATTCCAATTTTTTATGAAAATAGTAAATGGTTCATAAAATTCTGCACGCTTAGGAGTTTCTGCAAGTGCCGGCGGGCCGTAGTTTGCCCACCCCTGTTTTAGTTAGTAAGTTGGGACTGACTGCGCACTGTAACGAAAGGTGCTGAGACGAGCACTTGTTTCTGTTCAAGTACGGTAAACACTGACAGAACACCGCGCTGGTGCTGCTTGTGAAAGAAGGTGGTCTTCAGCAGTATCAGTTTCCTGAGATTAGACGCTTATAGGAAGTACCTACATTTTATGAGCCAAGGGATATACTTTCACGCCTGCAGTACAGTCTTGACCTTGTTATTGCTGAAGGTTAGCTTATCTAGCCTGTCAATATCAATCCTACCTATGCACTGACTACTGACACAGAAGAATGCATCTTCATTCTGTAGCGTAGGTAGGCTATTGCTGTTCAGTGCAGGTGGACAGCAGGCATAGCTATTAGCTGCCACATGGCAAGGCGATCGTTGAAGTTTGGTGGTGGCAAAAGATTTGATATTTTGTTAAGTGATGTGTGTAGTAGCAATGCTTCGTGCTGCAGCCGTTGCTGTGAGGCCAAGAAGGTTTGGGTAGTTACAGCTAGGCTTTTCAAAAAAAATCAAAAAGCTTAGATATTTGTTGTTTCAGTCTCTAGAATCACATGACGGTTTTCAAGCAAGATCCTACCCATGCAAAGCACAAGGACTGAGCATGAAATCTAAGACAAAAAACACAAAGCTAAGTTTTTCCACTCTTAGGGTACTAAGTATAGTATATCCAAAAGTTGCTGAAAATGTTAATTAGGCCATCAAAATTAACAATAAACTGGAATCCTTAGCAAACAAAATTCAAAGTTGAAAGAAACACATATATAAAACATAGAGTAAGCGATAGACATAAACATAACACAGAGAGATGATGGTGGGCAAGCAATGGGTGAAGAGTTGAGGCATGTACAGATGAGCAGGTGAAGGAAGAAAGCAGCAATAAGGGTAATGAGGTAGAGAGCAACGTATTTTAACACAACATTTCATTATAAAAACAAGTAGCAAGGGCAGAAACAATGTTTATGCATACAAATCGTGAAGAAATATGAATTTATCCACGGACCGTAGTGGGGTGAGCTTCATGGATGAGTTGTTTCCAACCAGATGTGTGGTGTCACCAAATGACGTTGAAGAGATAAGGGTATGGACAGATTACAGTAATATTAGCAACATAAATAAATTAGTCCAAAAAGTGTTAGGTACATGAAAAACAAAATATGTTTAGTAAGTAAGAGAATTATTAAGTTATAAGGTATGGTTTCACCACAAAAAGTCACGACTTATGTGAACTAGCCACGTATTTCACAGATATAACTGGTGTCATGTCAAAAAAGAAGCAAACAAAATTTGCTTATTTTTTACTAGTAAAAATTGAAGCCATTGATAAGTTGCAGATGTTGCAAAATTAATGGCAAAGTTGGTGAACTGAGCTATGAATGAATTTTTTTAATTTTATGTACTTGTCTCAGATACAATGTCCTCACATAGTTGGAAGAACACAAGGGTACAGAAAAGCTCATACATAATGCTTCACAGGGTAGGAGTTAGCTGGTAAACATAGTCAATACTGAAAAGGAATGAACACTTAAGGAAGGTGCCAGTTACAACTGCATTCAGTCATTGTCATACAGAAGTGTTGCATATTGGGAGAAAAATGAAAAATTATAAAAGGCACCAGACAGTTGAAGTGAACTTAATGAACAAGTTGGATGAAGTTGCACATCATTTAAAAAAGATATATAAATTGCTTAACGTCCTGACAAAATAGGAAACTTGATATGGGTGAACACTTATGTCCCTGGGGATGTAATGCAAAATTCCGTAGGCATTGTAGGCAACAAGGAGATGTTTAATACTAGACTGTGTGTCCTGCACCACAATTGTCAAGCATACATTGTCATGCAGTAGGCACGAAACAGTCTTTTTAAACAGCAGTAGGGTACTGATTGAGAAAAGGTGCCTCTGAGTTTGTTTGCTGCAGTGACGTGATTTGACTTACCTCTTGGTGTCATTTATTGTGTTAACGTGGTGCATTTCATTGCTGATTTATGGCTTCACTTCAGTTGTGGCTTTTCATGTTGGGTCATCCTCTGGATTGTGGCTTTTAGTGGCCCTGCTTGTGAGGTGGTCAAGTACTTGGAAACTGCAATGGATTGTGGCAGATGTGCAGGTGGACATGAGGTTTTGACCAATGTTAACCACAGTTTTCAGATAGCCTCAATAAAAAAATCCACAATTAGTAAGTGTCATGTAAACTGCAGTTGTCATCATTCAGTGAGAAATAATGTAATACACCGAAATATTTGACTTGGACAGCAAACTTAACACTTTCCCTATTCAGGGAAACGACTGGTGTGGCAGGCTATTAAATTTTTTAGGGTTAAAAGCTACACTGACTGTCTTGTTATAGACAAAAACAATTTCATGTTCACCAGTATAATCACAAAAAACATTCAAAAGGCATTGAAGACCACTCACTGAGGCTTCCAGGACCAAATGCGCAGATCTTATCAGCAAACAGCACTTGATTCACAACTACATTTTCCTAAATTGAAACTGCTACTGTACAAATGCTACTACAAAAACATGGGCTACCTTGACATGCCATAGACATCTGTAGCTGCTTTTAAAAATATATATCTGTAGCATTGGTAAGCCATAAGTTTTATGTCATCTATAAGCCTAATAATAGGAATGCAAAGTTATAACTAATTTCTTTAAACCAAATTCTTGAACAATAAAAACAGCCTATTTGCATGTTTTGCAAAGATTGGTAATTATTTGAATTGGATAACATGTTTGCTTACATTGCATGTATGTCCAGTTCACAACTACATAAGGGAACTAATATCTATCGAAAAAAATTTGCAGCAATCAATTGCGCAAAATCAAACTTTACTGAACATTTGCACTAAGTATGTATCTTTGAAACTTCAAACTGATACTCTTGCATGCAATTAAATGTCCATTGTATGATATGAGCAAGTTAGGCAATGTACTGTAAAGTATACTTTTCAGTTTTTGGCATGACAAAACTGAAACAATGTCAAGAGCACATGTGTCTTTGCTGGGAGACCATCAGGCCGCTGTATGGTTAGCAATCAGACTGTAGTGCAGTTTGCACTGCTAAGGAGCACCCTTGTTGCAATGAGGCGTCGTCCTAGTTTGAACCAGTTCTTAAATCCACAGCTTGGCCGCACGAAATCTCGGGGCAGGTATTGAGCAGTCATTCAATTGTCTCATCGTCCAGAACCGTCAGGCCGTGCGGCGTGCAGTCCATGAGGAGTTCAGTGGGTTGGACATTGGAGGACAACATGGTCGACGGTTTGTTCTTCTGCGCGACACTCACAGGCCGAAGAGGAGGCCATACCCCATTTGTGCAAGCAGGAGCAGAAACGTCCGACACCGGTGCGTGAGGCGGTTAAGCCAGACGCACGCTGTTCTTGGGAGGGTCATCCGGGAGGGTGGGTGCTGGTGCCAGGGATAAAACTAAGTTGTCCAACCGTTTTTGCCTTCCATCCGTGATCCGCCCAGTGCACTGCACGTATGTCTTCAGATGAACTGATGAGTTGTTGTGTGGCGAGCACTAACGGATGTCTCGATTTGAGATGCCGTGCATTCGCACCCGGTGGTCAGGTGAGTGCTGAGTGGAGCAGGTGTCCAGGCTCCATGGCACGGCGTGCTAGAGAAAGTGTAGCTCATTTGCGACGAAACTCAGGATGTTGGATACCTGCAACCTGCAAGAATAGGAAGGCTGTCCGCTGGTGTAGGACGCAGGCATCCAGTCACAATTCCCAAGGCGTCGTTGATGGCGGGGTCAAAGAGGCGGTTGTGAGCACTGCGGCGACAGACAAGAGTGCGGTACTCTGCTGTTAAATGCACCAAGGCTAGGGCGGCTGTTTGCAATGTTGTTGCTCCAACACCCCAGCCAGAGCCAGCAACCCGCCTCAAGAGTGCGACGCGTGATCTCAGCTTTTTGCGAAGTGACATGAGGTGTCGGTGATACATGAGCGACCTGTCTAACGTTACTCCGAGGTATTTGGGTTCGAAGATGAAGGCCAGGGTTTTGTTGTTGAGGTTGACTGCTAGCTCACGTTTGGCTTCCTTGTTGTTGAGGTGGAAGACTGCCGACACCGTTTTTGTAGTACTGAGCTTTAGCTTCCAGGTCTGGAGGTATTCATCTAAGGTTGCCATGTCCTTGTCCACTGCCTGTCAGTCTCCATCAGCATGCATGATTGCTCAGTCGTCAGCATATGCATACTTTCCGGAGATGGTAGTTGGCAGGTCTGAGAATGTAGATGTTGAAGAGAAAGAGTGCCAGGACGGATCCCTGTGGGACGACGTTTTTGAGGCCTTGTAACCTGCTTTGTTTGCCGTTGCTGATGGTTAAGGTGAAGCTGCGATTGCCAAACATCCCCATGATCATGCGGATGAGGCTTCGGAAGCAAACAGAGATGCTAACCTCCAATATATCATGGACATTGACTTCAGTCTAATTCCCACAATTTTCTGAAGCTAAATTGTGGAGAATTACACCAGTGTTGTCACTCGTGTAGATGCCTGACGAGTGGATATATGTCATGGCAATATGAATAAATTGTTTTACTCCTAGACCTATTTACTTGGTGCCCTAATTAACCTTTCTGTTTTTCATGTACCCTATTCTTATTGGATTGTATACTTTGTATTGCTAGCTGAAATCTCCGACTGGCTGACTTGATTTCCACCCTTGTCTCTTTAACTTTGTTCAGGAATGCACTGTTGCCATGCAGAATGTGGCACTTCATCATGGCCCATGGGTAACTGTGTCACTTATGTTGTGTGTTGATAATAATTGCTTCTTACCTCTACTACACACTTCCTCTGTTTTGTAATATTATGGTTAATTGATGCATGGCTTTCTGCTTCATAACCTCCAGTCTCTCACTCATGCCCATAACTCTCCTGTTCATCTGTATATCTCTCCACTCTTCACACATTGCTTGCCCACCATCATCTGTGTTGTGTGTGTATATGAATGTTGCCTATACGTGTTGCTTTTTAGGACCATTTGTGTTTCTGCTTTCTTACTTACTGTTTTTTTTCTTGACTTTAGCAGCTCAGCTGTAACATGTATTGTCTTTTTCTTTTCTGTTTAAACCTCACTGGACGGTAATGCAGTCCACCAAGCAGGATATTGTTGCAGTTTGCATCGCCAAGATGCGAGACATTCGACAAAAGCACACAGCACGTTCAGCAACCTATGGCTTCAAGTAGCAAGAGTTCACCTGCCGAGATCGCTGTGCGGTCAACTACTGAAGTCAGAGGTGGCCGGAGTCACATTTTTAGGCTCCGCTCCTATCCCAAAATTTTTGAATCCTGATCTGGAGCGAACTCCGAAGTTTTTTCAAATTTGAGAATCCGACTCTTGTTCAAACTCCGCAAACCATTAATGCAACCGAAATTCAGCAACGTTTGTAATTAAACAATTATGACATTTATAAAGACCACGCAAATCCGGGTCCGTTTTTTCACCATTTTCGGCTCNGGTTCCGGGTCCAAAAAAACACGCAGAACCTTCCGGATTTGACTGCAGATCCGTTGCCACCTCTGATTTTTAAGTACACACATGTTTAAAGTAGGTAAAAATATGTTACAAATTCTGGATTCAAATATATTTGTTTCGAACAGCAAAATCGTTACTGTTCATCAGTAAATATTTGTAGTCAGCTTCGCAATTGTATGCTGTTCCTGATGTATAGAAAAAAAAATGCAGCCTGTTGCAGAAAAAATTTTGTAGCAGATAAGTTGGCAGATAAAATCACGCAGCAGCAACATTTTACCAATGATTGATTGGCTGCAATCATACATACACTGAGGCTCAGCATTATTTCGTCATAAAACCGCGTTGTTCGTAGATGTAAACATGTGGGGTGCACGTTCTTTGAGATGCTGCACAACTGCTAACGCACCTACCAGCTGAATTTGCCCAAACTATTGACATTCAAGTTACGTACCCAACCAGTTTTACCTGTATTACTCTTGTTCTTATCTGTATTACCAACCTGTACCGCATTACTCTCGGCCTTACTATTGTATGGTGGAGGTATTCTTGAATGTGCTTTCTTCTTGCGATGCCCTCTCGCGGCACACCATGCTTCATGTGCCATCAGTCGTGACCGTCACAGTACATCTTCTTCACCAGCAAATTTGATGGAGCATTTTGGACTTGTTGTGGCTCCCTCATTTATCAGTTCCAACAACAGTTCCAAATTATCAGTTCCAATTGCACGTGTATTTTCTATTTCTTTACCATTTTTGGTTTGAGATGCTCCATAAACTACACCTCTTTACTGTCTGTCCTGTGACGTCTTACTGTCGGTTTACTGCTGCGTAGCTTTTTTTAGTTTCAAAACAGGCTAAGCAATATAAAAGAAGCAAATAAATACAACAAGCCACCTTGCCAGAATATGTTTTGTTATTCCATTTCTCTAAATGATGGTGTGTGCAGAAGAAAAAACTTCAAATGCGCTGGAACAGTTTGCGTAAGCCTTAAAAGACCTTGAGCTTGAATCGCATGTATATATTTAACTTTTCAAATCAGATTAAACATTGGCTAGTGACCCAAAAGTGCCATCTCAAGTGTGAGCGGCAGAGATAGGTTGTTTACGAAGAGTTAACGGCGAGACACCGCGACAAACTGCGCAGCTGTAAAAGTCTGAACGTCGAACCACTTCGCCGAATAGAGAGAGCACAGCTGCGAAGGTTAGGCCATGTGGCCAGAATGTCCCAGGAAAGATTGGCGAGGCGAGTCCTGCTGGCTGCATCCACGGCAAGCGGCCCGGAGGTCGAACAAGGACCAGGTCGCGTGCTGCATCTCCAACCCTTGCTTGGTGCCGTCTTGATATGGAGCCAGCAGAACTATCAGAGGCTGCTGAATACTATAAGGTGTTTATAAACCTTCCCAGGGCTGCTGCCACCGCGACCCTCCGAAAAGAAAAATCAAGTGTGTAAAGTAAAGTCGGTTAAAAATAGTGTTAATTTTTGTGTAATTTCAGCAGTGTGCACTTCTGCACTATACTGAAAAACTGAAGTTTTTGCAACTTGAAAATATTTTGTTTTGAAGCAAGTGTAGTAGTCATAGATCTGTGTTAAGTTTATCGTGACAAGTAGATGTGTTTGACAATTTTTTTGCGAGTTGCCTGAGATGTTTACCTTAGTCTTTCTCAGTGTAGCACTTATTAAGCGCCTTTGGTCTTTATACACGAACGAAATGGCCGAAGAACCATCATCCTCAGCAGAAGCTTGCGAAGAGTTTGACAATTCAATAAAAGAGAAGCTTTTCACTAAGATTTGCGGTGATGAGAAGAAATCGCCATGCAAGGTCACCGTTGTCGGAGTAGGAATGGTCGGCATGGCTTGCTCCATGAGCATTTTGATGAAGGTAGATAAATGGATCTCAGAAAATACGCACCGCGCGTTTGTGCGTCACAGCATCTTTTTCTATGACGTATTTTGTGAAAATGTCTTTAACAGACATCAAGCATTTGCATTTTTGTTGAATTTTTTTCATAAAATCATACCTTCATATTTTGTGTGTGTAACTTGCTGTTTTTTTCCGATTCGAATAGCCACAAAAGACTTCCTTGCAAATTGCTCGCACTTTGAGCATGAATGTCGAAAACCACGTATTGAACCTTCATTTGTTATCATGAATGACGTGAAGACAATAACTTTTCCCTAGGTTAAAAGTCAAGTGACCGTAGAAATTATCTATTTCAGCGTAGTTTCTGAAATACACCTTAATGTAGTAGCGCTATGAGCAATTTTAAACCTTTTTTGAATGTGTTTTTCCTTAGAACCTGGCAACTGACATGACTCTGATTGATGTCATCGAAGACAAGCTTAAAGGCGAAGTCCTGGATCTGAATCACGGCAACCTGTTTCTGCAAAACGTCAAAATCAACGGCGGCAAGGGCAAGTTTGGGGAAAGCCGACTTACGTTTTGATGGGTTTTGGGCTGTGCTTTTCTTCCATTTGGCTCTTAAGCAATATGGCAGGTGACGCTTTCACTTGTTGAATTGCAGATTACAGCCTATCTGCTGGTAGCAAGATCGTGGTCGTCACTGCTGGTGCACGCCAGGCCGTCGGGGAGTCGAGGCTGAATCTCGTCCAGCGAAACGTCAACATTTTCAAGTCGATCATCCCACAGATAGTGAAGTACAGTCCGAATTGCATCATCTTGGTCATCTCCAACCCAGGCAAGCATATTGTCGCTGCACCCACATTGTTCCGTTGGGTTTTCGCTGGTATTGCCAATAAATTATTGATTGTGACGTTCGTCATCCCACATGCGCGCGCTAGAGCTGCTGTTAGGTAACAGTGAGCATTGTTTCAAGGAACCAGCAGCAATATTCACACCTAAACATACTATTCTTGTGGGATGTCAAGCTCCTATTCTCAAACCGTCGTTCGTTGTTCACAAGAGTCGTTGGTGTTCCGGCATTCATTTTGCCGGCTTTGCAGCAAAGAAAGCAATTGTGTTTCTGGCAGCCTTGTGTTCAACCCGCCCTTGCAAACTGCAGCTCGCAAACATCGAAAAAACAAAGTCTTGTTTGACTCGGTATTTACTGAAAGGCAAATATTTCTTGGCCAGTTGTCGCCGTGAACGCTGGCTTGTTCGCATGTATTTATTAAGTAAGATATGGGTCAAGCCATTTCTATTTATCTGCAACGCTCGTTGGTTGAGCTTTGCAGACTCGTCGATACTTCTTACCCTTCGCTGTCGTGAGAATCTAATTGTGAGGAGAAAGAGATCTGGGGATGAAATGCCTGCGTATATTTGTACCCTCAGATTTTATCAGCAATTTTCATAAAGAAATCTCGAAATGTCTTGTACGCAACTCCACACCCCAGTGACGATTGCAAAAATAATGGCAGTAAATCTGTGAACATCTCGCAATCCGCCCAGACCTAAAACGTGATACAGTCGCAGCAAATCTTGCCTTTCCTGCCATGTACTTTGTATCCCCTAGTTTTGTTTCCAATCGAGAAAAGTTGCTTCGTTGGCGTTAACAAGGTACTTCAGGCTTCAAAATGCTGAACCTTGCAGCTGTGAACTGGTACCCTGCCGCAGGGTCAACGACGCAACCAATCAAGTGTGTTGTAAAGAACTACTTTTCATCAAATTTCAGGTCGATTCCTTGCCGTATAAAGCATCCGCTTTTGTTTCCCGATGTTTACTTCGCTAAGAAAGCTTTCGTTTCGCAGTGGAAGCGACCGACGCCACGTGACTTGGCAGCAATTTTGAATTTGCAGTCGATCTGATGACTTATGTTGCCTGGAAACTGTCCGGCCTGCCGCGACACCGAGTGATCGGGTCTGGGACCAACCTGGACTCCGCCCGCTTCCGTCACATCATCGCTCAGCGTCTCGAAGTCTCCCCCACCAGCGTGCACGGCTGGATCGTGGGCGAACACGGCGATTCCAGTGGTGAGCTGTTGCTTCGCGGCGCGAGGATTGTTCATTTTCACGTTTTTTTTTTCTAAGCAGACCAGGAAGGCTATTTGCCTGCGACCGTAATTTTGACAATTTGTGAAAGTTTTATTATCGGTGAAAATTATCCTCCTCCGTTTGCCTGATAAGAAATAAGAAAAACTTGTTATTGCCTCGAAAACGACCAAGGCTCAAAGCCGGAGGTTCGTTTGCTTTTTGTTGAAGACCTTCAAAATCCGCTGTGATGCGCAACGAACATTGCAGGCTTGTGTCGTCACAACGACGCCTGCATTCAATGACAGTTCGCCGGAACGCGCCAGTGTCCGCCAAGCGAAGCTTCAGTTTGCCTTCGATTTAAATGTTGTGCGGGCGCGGCCAGCAAAGAAGCACTTTGCCGGTATTTCACTTCGCACCAAGCCACGTACATTGGCGCCGCTAATACTGTGCTTCAAACCCGCGATGGCCGTCGTGCAATGAAGCGACGGCACTTCGGAAGCGTCTGATTTCCTCACCTTATTTGACATTCCAGCTGATTTCAAAGCGACGCGTTGTCGGTATCCTGATATACAGTGGAATTCGTTTAATGCAACCACGGATAATAAATCCAATAAGCGCGTATTAAGTACAATTTGCTTTGGGATGGAACTTCTGCATTGAAAAGTAGCCGGTTAATGAATCCAAAATCGCTTTGTAAATGTTTTAGACGCTTTACAAATCCATTTTTGTGGCGCCAGAAACACCATCTGCTACTCGACATAACCATGTTCAAAGACGTAGATGTGGTTTATTCTATGAAGAGAAGAATAGAGGTCAATCTTAAAGTGGCTTTTCCAGCCAAACAAACCTCTTTGTGTCAGCTTTTTTGGGTTGTCTGAGTAGTGAATACTATACAGTGTACTAAAATATTTGTGCTTCTTTTCGTATATACTCATTTGTATTGCGTTGGTTATTACTTAAATGCAAAATCGCTTAGGACTGAGGCGGATTCGTTAAGCAAATTCTGCTGTATGTGTCTTCGTCAGCAACTTGCATATTTTGAGAAAACCTCACTTGTTTGAATTAGCGACAATGATGGAAGCGTACGAGAAAAATCAGGTGCTGGTGATGCCAAAGTTCTTCGACCCAAGCGATTTTCCTATGCTCTGCTTTTCGGCTCAGAGCTATATTTAAACGCTGCCGGAGGCTGGCTACAATCAGTAACGCTTAAAGTTTGGTGACGACAGAATATCTGGCAACGTCTGTGTATAGTGCCTTATCAGAAAGGCTCTAAACGAAGCATTGACGTGTTACCTACTACAGCTGTGGGTGTGGGCAGAACGCTGCAGCAATCAGTGTGTGCTTGTCTCACGCGCAGTCGCCTGTGGCGGTTGACATGCCTGGTCTGTTGGCCTGAATCGATGTGAGAACTGCTCAAGCGTGCTCGACCGGCTGCATCCGGCTTCCTCGTTGTATTTCTCACTGTGTACTACACGTGTCTACTACTTCGCCAGAGCTTTACCTAGGTCACGATTTGCATTTCGCTCTGCTCGCCAATGTCAGACAAGAGTAATCAATTCAGATCATGCAGTGTGTACCCGGTTGCCGGAAATTAAATCAAAGCATTTTTTTCGCATTTCTCTTTGTTTAGTATTTGCCGTTTCGCTGCAATCGACAGACAGGCAGTGGGTGTCGCACGAATCAGGCGTTTTGCGACTTCTTGTAACGGCTTCGTGTCATTTTTTAACACGCTGCAAAGTATTGTTCACACCGGTTCCGCTCAACTCCAGGCTGCAATAGAGGTGCTTCATTCCTCCGTTTCGTGTCTCCCTGGTCATCACTTACCTTTTGCGCATAGATCGCTGGACGCAGTAGTTTGCGTATGGGCCTTGTTCGAAAGCAAGGCTCACTGGAAGTCTGTGCTTTCACACAACGCACAACAATTAATATTTCATTAGCTGGACCTTGCAACCTAGCAGTGGTGCGTTTGACAAAGTTACTTCGGCGCGCCATGCTTGAATCCTCCGCAACTTTTGTTTATATCTCGTGCAGTTCCACTGTGGAGTGGCGTTAACGTGTCTGGCACCAACCTTATCTCGCTTGACTCCAAGATCGGCCGTAAGGACGGTCCAAAAGGTTGGGACAAAATTCACAAGCAAGTTGTTGACGGGTAAGTGGATATCTGTTAATCGACGAGTGCACAAAATAACGACGTGGTCGAGTGAGGAAAGTTCAGAAAGTTTTATTCAAATTTTCAAACTGTTCTTGTTGACGCCATTTGCAGCAGGCAGGGAATTCGCCAGTTGCGCACACTGCAATTTGCGAATCGTATTTTTATGAGTTGTTGGCCAGTTTCCAGTGCTATGACGAAATTTTCTGCAATTCGGTGCCTCCGTCTGCTGCCAATTGTGCCAAACATCGCCGCAAAGTATCATTCGCATTCGCTTTTCACTGCTGAAATGTGCTGAAATGCGCTGAAATGTTGAAAACTGCTGAAATGTGCTGCGACTTAGCAATGCACGGCTTCTGCATGTTTCAGTTTGCCTTACGACATATACGTCACGAAAACGTTTACTGTTACCGACAGTTTTTTGAGGTTTGACCTTGCTCACCGAAACTATTATCTGACTACCCGATGGTCGTAAAACAAGGTTTTAGTGTATGTTGATGGTGGCAGTAAAGCGAGTTTCTGCTGTAATCAGAGAGACCGTTGAAAAAATTTGAGGGACTAATTCGGTCTCCCAAACACGCCTCGACAAAACACTTTCTACCAATATACCGCTTTCATTGCGATAGATGCAACTAGATGCTGTCTTTAATCCTCTCGTCTTTAATCCAGCGGTCGTAGACGTTGAATAATACGCATTTGCCGCTAGCGATCGACTTGGGCTTGATTGTCTAGTAATATCTGCAGCTGTACAACAAAAATAGCGTTTTTAATTGTACGTTCTGCTCTTTGCCGCCGCCCCTATAACAGCCAATCTCTTAGCCATCCAAAAAGAAGATAAAATACTGGCGCATTTTACGATTGATATTTTTTCTATGTTTGTGCTTCGTCCGCGCTGATCGCCTGCGCTTCTCTGTGCAGCGCTTACGACGTCATAAAGCTGAAAGGCTACACCAATTGGGCGATCGGACTGAGCTGCGCGGAGATCGTCGAATCGATACTGCACAATTCCCAAAAAGTGAAACCGGTGTCGTGCTTCGTCGAGGTCAGTTCGGTGACTTTCGCGCTTGGTGATGTTGTTTTTTTAATGTTTTCATAACAAAAAGAGATTTTGTAGTTGTGCTTCGTGAAAGGCGTTTTAACGCTGACGATGTTTTTGCATCTTTAGTTTTTCACTATTGTTTTTAAGACCTGACGCCGAACATAATTTGTAAAATTCGACAATTACATTAATTGGTGAAGCGGTTGCACGGGAGGACGCTTGTTCTGCGAATGCTTCATGAGCCACGCTAAAAAATGTCTCCGTAGATACAGCCGGGTTTCAACTCACAAAAAACAGTTCCTTGGCTTTTTTTTGCGACAAAAAAACATTTCGCTTGTTCGAGGTTTCTTACTCTCCCTGTCTTAAAATCGAGCACTCGAACAACTCGCTACCAGTCCCAGGAATGCAACTGCTGCAAAGTTGCAACTGCATCAGATCTTGGCCGCTTACCGTTTCAGGGTCACGCGGGCATCAAGCACGACGTGTGCCTCTCCCTCCCATGCGTCCTCGACGCGTCTGGCGTCAGCAGCATTGTCCACGTCAACCTCACCGACGAAGAGAAGGCCCTCGTTAGCAACAGTGCCCGGCTGATCGAAGAGGTCCAAGACGGGCTCAAGTGGTAAAGGCCCGACGCCGGCCGGCCGGCTGGCCCTTCGCGCGACACTGCCATAAAAGTCCATCTGTCGGCGATGCGATTGAACGGAGCGACGAGTTATTGCGTTTTCGCGCTTGCCAACGTGCGGCCACCCGTTGTTCGGCAGCTTGGCTGTGGTCGCGCCGTCTTACCGCCCGACAGTTTCGTAAATTTTTTTTAAATTTCGTCGATTTATTTGAAACGCCGGCTTGCCTGCCCCCACCCTCCCAAATACGATCTTTACTTCGCCCTCTGCTCTGCACGCTCTGCGTTAAAATGTAAAAATGTGAAAAAAAATTTGGTTGTTTTCCAGTCTGGAAAAGAAATATTTTAGTCTGCTAGTATGGAAAAAGAAAGCAATATTTCAGACTTGATGTTATGACATGCATTTTCATAATATTTTATTCAAGATTGATAATTTGATTGTTACATATTATAGTGTTTGTATTTGATAGGATATGTCATTGGGGAAAGTTTAGCCTGGAAAAAGCCCGGAAAAAGTCTGAAAATTTGTACTCAAAATTGCGTTGGAACAGAGGCGTAGCCAGAGAAGCCAACGGGCCATGTCCCCCAACTTTGTAGCATATGTAGTCATTTTGTGCTTTGAGAAGCGGCGTTCCAAACAACTACTACTCATGCTCGCCTAAAGTCAAACATTTTGGCCCCCCCAAAAAATCTGGGCTGGCTACGCCACTGCGGTAGGAACCCTGCAAGTTATATTTGCACCCGTTCAAACGTCAAATAAAAAATTATTACAGTTTCGTGCTCGCGTGGCTTTATTTCCGGAGCTCATGCGGAATCCGTAAACGGTGCGGCTGATACTTCACGTTCCAGCATTTTGCGCAAAAGAAAATCTCGAATGAGAAGCGCCTGTTAATCGATAATCCCTGATTGTGCTGAAAAGGGTTGTCGTTGCTATCCTCACGTATACGGATCAGTTCTGTGTCTGTTGTGTTTGGTGCGCGCCTTTCATAGTGAACTACGTTTATTGCAAGACGCCTGTGCTTTTATCTCAGTTTGGACATCATTTTTATGTATCTTCTTAGTTTAGTCGTCGTTTCTTTCAGAGCTGTACTTGATCGTGCCCGTTAGCCGATGACGTATTATTCAGCGCGAAAGCTAAACAGCGCGCTTGGGTCATGTGGTTTCGTCGTGTCAGTATATTTCCGCTTTTTTTCATACCGTTTCGCTTTTTCCGGTCGGCGCTTCGCTCACCCAATGAACTGTGTGCACTGCAGCTTGTCCGTGAACAGAGACAAACGGAAATAAGTCAAACAGTTGCATTAAGCAAGCGTTATGACGGTCGCTTCTTGCATCTTCTTGAGTTCTCCACATCATGACAGTTAATTTCACTGTTATCGTAAGTGCTGTAGCGTAGCGTCGTCGCAAAGTTCAAAGAAATCGCCAGCTTTAATCTTTACGAGAAATGCCGAAGCATATATCAGCTGCCCGGAAACCGGGTTTTTTCAACGATTTGCCAACCTTCAATCAAGTGCGATGATCATTTTGATCACGGCTTTTTCAAAATATCTGGTGACAAACTCCAAGATTGGATACTTCATATAATATGCATCAAATTTTCCTCAGTTGCCACACAAAAAAGCTTGAAAAGAACAACCACTTGGTACAGTAGAAGTCGCCTACAACGACTTCGGTTATATAACGACGCAGTTTCGTCGTTTCCGGCAGATTTTCTATCTTTCACGAGCATTCGAGTTCGGCTTTATCGTCACTTCGCCTATACCAGATGTTCTCAACCTTTCTCCTCCCATTTACCCGTTGCCAGCTTCCTAACATAAAATGTACCCCTGTTTTTTGTTTCCCCAATAGCGCTGTAGAAAAAAAACAAAGTGTTGTAACTTCAGCATCATTAAATTTACCCCCAGGGGGTAAAAACGTAAAGCTCCCCCATTGACGACTTCCTGGCGACGGTTCTGCGTTTGTTGGTCAATGAACACCACCGATTGGCTCAGACTAGATTTTGGTGACGAGGGCATACAGACTACTCCGCACGCTCAGGTGAACTAAACGCTGTTGAGTCACTTGGTTCGTCTTCCCTTCGGTGCAATGTGGTACGTGTTTGTACGCACGCAAAGCGCGAATTCTGAAAATTATTTTTTTCGGTTTGTTCCTTAGTTTTTAACTGTTGACGTCACATGTGCCGAATCGGTACCGGCCAAATGCTCGATTCGTTTATTGTGCGGACAGCTAGCCCACTTCCATTAAGAAACGGCCGGAATCATACTGTTTATACCAGGCGTCTCAAACACAAATTGCTCAGAGGGGGACTAATGAAGTAACCCGAGGCAGGGGCGTAACGAGAGGGGTAACAATTCACCGGGCGCCGAAAAGTCCCAACTGTCACAAGTACTTTCTTCAATACAGTACATTTGCTTACGAAAGTCCCCAGGTTCGAACATGGGGGCGCCAAACTTGTTGCCCCGGGATCCATCTAACCTCCTTACGCCCCTGACCCGAGGGGCGCATTTCGACGCTAGCTGTACTTACTAGAAACAGCTTTTCCATCATATTTCCTAAGAAAGGTATCGTGAGTTATAGGAAAATCATTTCTAGCCATCTCTACATCCGCTTTAAAGGGACTGGTCGAACACTTTTTAAACACCGGAACACTTCATCGCCGCTAAGTGATTTGGTTATCAACCATCTGGAAGTCTAGTTGGTTCTTCGCATGGGAGATGCAGCAGTGGCTTGGTTTAAATTTTTGGGAAAGTGTCATTACTGTACTCTGCTACTGAAATAAAAGTAGAGTCAGAAAAATCGGACTTGCACCAGAATACGAAAGTGATGAGGAATTTGACAAGGTTCTTCCCCGACAACCACTGACAAGACGCTTTGTCATGTAACGTTTCATGGCAACAACGCTTGAAACCGTGATTCAGAAGGGCATGTGGACACGTCCTAAACTTCTACCAACTTTGGAAATGTCAGAAGCTGTTAGTAGAAATTGATAAAAATGCATCAACATCAAATACAGTCTTCACCGCTACGAAATCCTTTATGGAAACATGTCGACTCCTGCCATGAGCAGCTCAACTATTTCCTTGAGATTGTCAGAGGCAGTTCAGAAAATACGAACCACACCTTCCGCTTTGACAAAATGGTTCACATCTGTAAGCTTGCTCGTTCATTTAGCTAAATAACGAAATCTTCGTCATTGATACAGCAAGATGCAATCGTTTGTTGTTGCATTTTGTTCAACGTTTGTAACTGCTTACGCAGATTTTTAGGCCACCGCCACAAACATGCAAAAGCTCCATTTAGTGTTTCCATTTGGGGGGGACTTGGAGCTTTGTTGTTTGGGGGTTTAAGCCCCCTATGGGGACGGGACTGGCCGCACTATCACGTGAACGTCACCCAGTTCTAATTGGTAAGTGACTGAGTGGTGACCAAATATGCATTACTTTGATTTTCTGTCACATGACATATTGTAAATAAGTTCAAATGCACACTGAATAACAATACAGGCACGTTGAACATGGCCACATCAGAACTGAAGCAGTTCACAGCAGACATACAAAAATACTGAATGCACCTGCGGAAAACGTAAAACACTGCAACAACATGACACTTGGGCTGAGAACGCGTACACAAAATGCTTGAAAAGGCTTTAGTTGCCTTAGTAGTCAGGCAGTAAACAGGCTGGGA
>JGI24159J19872_10003068_pt1 | contig 20516 bp, 17 predicted proteins | sample Ectturendosymbi4_FD_19872 | JGI IMG/M metagenome (IMG submission 19872) | reverse complement strand
TGCTCGTAACGGAAACATGGCGTCACATGAACTCTCTTGCGTTCGATTTCGTTTATATTTTGAAGCGTACCATAGATCGAATTGAATGGTGTGGTGGCGACGTTGACGGCGATTCCCTGTTCAAGTTCAACAACGTTCGGTGCCTTTTTCCACGTAAACCTCCTCTGCCGCGCTTACGCCGCTGTCTCGCGCCGTTTCAGACCAGGGCACCGTCCAGTGGTGCTACGACAACTATATCAACAACCGCTCGCTGGCGCAATGCGACAATGTGCGAACCCAACTGGCCAGGATCATGGACCGGTTTGCTCTGCCGCGCAGAAGCACGGAATTCACCAGCCGCGACTACTACATCAACATCCGCAAAGCATTGGTGGCCGGATTTTTTATGCAGGTCCGTAAATCGATCAGCGCCTTTCAGTGTTGCGCCGGAAGCGCGTAATCATGGCGAGTTCGCTTTCCGCCAGCTGCTGTAGAAACAGTGTGGACTGGTCGTTTGAAACAGCACCAACGCTTGCAGTGTGGAGTTTCTCCCTCGGATAATGGCGATCGTGGATTGTTTTCGCTTCGTTACAAGCCACTGAGCGATTTTATTCATTCGCACGTCCGACCTTGATCTGGATTGGTTTGTTGCGAGCTGTGGAAAGCTCTGCACTCGCTGAGTTTTCAACCCGTATCCGACTAACGCTCGCCTGTTCTGACGCCTCGCAAACTCCGCCGTTGTTTTTTCTCGAATGCGGCTTCCGTACTATCTTTCGTCACTTTCTGTCATGCGTTCTGTCGTCAGGTGGCGCACCTGGAGCGCACGGGCCACTACTTGACGGCCAAGGACAATCAGGTCGTGCAACTGCACCCCTCGACCTGTCTCGACCACAAGCCGGAGTGGGTGCTGTACAACGAGTTCGTGCTCACCACCAAGAACTACATCCGTACGTGCACCGACATCAAACCCGAATGGTGAGAGCGATACTTCCGATTACGTTACGGCTGGGGTTGCTCATAGCAACCGTGGATTTGCGTTGACGGTAGTTTTAAGTTTGTTGTGGAAAGGGCGAACAAAAAGCGCCCCGGGTTTAATTCGTTTTTTTAACATGCTGTTAAAAATGTCAAACTTCTTTCCAAGAAAAAACGCGCACAACCTGTACTCACGGACGTTGGAAGGGGGGTGCAAGAGGGCAAGCCCCCTTAAATTGGAAATTTGAAAAATTCTTATTAAACTTTTCGCTAAAAAGTTGTTTTTATAGTTTCGAGTGGGTAAATGGAACTTTTATCACTTTTCGCTCGCACCAGGAAGTCTTTTTTGCTACCCTGGAAAATCCACTATTGCCCCCCTCTGGAAAAAATCCTTCCGACGCCCGTGCCAGCATTGATCGAAGCTAGCGCGCGCGTATTTCCTACCGACACGCTTCCGCTTTTCCTTTTCTAAACAAACGCCGCCTTGTTCTCGCGCAGGTTGGTGACGGTCGCCCCCCAATACTACAACATGTCCAACTTCCCGCAGTGCGAGGCGAAGCGGCAGCTCGAGCGCATCATCGCCAAGCTGCAAGTGCGCGAGCGGATGGGCAACAACGGCCAGGGGGGATCCAGCGCGTAACGTCACTTCCTTTGGCGTCGAGACGTCGCGAGGTCGCTTCGAAAACACTGTACAGTCATCTTGTGAGACCTCCCCCCCGCGCCTTTCGGGAGGGGTCGCCCGCACCTCCCCGATGCCTTAGTTAAAGATACTGCTTTACTGGGACGACACCACTTGGAGAAAAGACTCGCGGTTTCTTTAATTTTTTTGGAGNGGGGAGGTGGTTAAACACAGCGCGGTTTTGTTCGTCGACACTTTTCGCGTNGTACTTTCGTCGCACAAAGATATTTAGGAAATGGACGCTTTAACGTAACTTGCTTGACAGTTGTTGGCCTCTGCAGCGAACCTATTGTGTTGAATCGAATTCGAGAGGTGCTGTCAAAATCCTTGACTGCTGATTGGTTGCCGTCGTCGTTATGGCGACTGTTTTGAAGTCAAACAACAGCAGCAGCAGCTGCTTATTTCTATATTCGGTGATGTCGACTCTTTGATCAAGGAACACTGAACTACGATGTGCTGCAGTGCGCATGTTCCCGCTAGGAACGCATCCTCTCACTTTCTACGCCCTGCAATAAAGTCAGCGGCCTGGAAAAAACAGCCTTTTTCTTGGGTTCCCTTCTAATTCGCCGTCAAGTTACTTGGCTAGCAGCGCAAGCAACGTATCGTTGAAAGCACACACTGTAAGGCCTGTAGCGGAAGTTTTCATTATTAGGTAACAAACGTGATGGGCGGATCATCGTTCGCGCTCTTAAGGCCAAGATCTAACTTTCGTTGAAGACTTGCTGGTTGCCAGGCTTAGTGTCGAAATGCTGTCGCTTTATGTTGTGTCCGCGTCTTACTGGCAAATAAATAACTGGACGTGTTTCGTCATCGTTGTATCTGTTTTGGGACTGTGACGTCTGCGGTTTATCGCACAAAAGAAAACTGAAGGATGCTAAAAAAACACGTCTGCTGCAACCAAGACACGGTCAGCATGTGTTTGTGGTGGGTTTGTTGAAATTTCACAGAAATGCACAACTCCGCTGGTCATCCGGTGCCAAATCGAGGCTCGTCCATGGGACACTTTTTCCCATCTGATGGGGATCCCATGAAACGTGTAATACGAACTACATTATATCGTGGATACGTCTATCCTCCATAGAGCTGTTGCTAAAACATTCAGTTGAAAGTGCAAATTTGGATGAAGTTGTCACCAGGGCCCAACAACCGATTTTCCCGCAAAGAATTCACATGTGCAGTACCACCAGACCATTTGCGCAGTGAAATCTCGTTATCGCGCGCTTGTAATATCCATTTGGGAATGCACAAAAATAAGGAGAAACTTTTTGAATTAACCTTGTACTGCGCATTTTGAAAAGATTTAACAGCTTAGGTAAGGTCGGCGTGGTTTAAACTTTCTTGTGCCTGTTCACCAATCTTCAGAGCGGTGACGGGGCATTATGATGATTTACGATAGCGACGCGACGCCTCGGTTTTTGACGTCATGCTTGCCACTCGCAAGAGGCCGAATTGGTGATTTGGTTTTCTTCCCATAGATGCTGATTCAGTCTCGTCGCCACGGGAGGCCTTTGGTGGGCCTAGCCCCCCAAAAAAGCTCCAAGTCCCCCAAATTGAAACATGAAACACTTGCGGGCCCAAATGGAAAAACAACGGTAGACCTCGACTTCGATACACCGTATCTTCAACATGAAACAAAGTATGAGGAATCAGCAACCAGGACGGGGTTTTAAAAAATTCCCACAAATCTGCATGAGGGTCGAAAACGTTCTATTGAACTCTAATCTTGAAGTTCTGAACCAAACTTTAGCATGCACCGAAATAAATGAAATAATTTATGAAAGCAAAGTCAACCATATCCCGGATGCTTTTTGGCCTCAAATCTTTCTTTAAATGCTAGAGTTCCCTCTGGTCTGCTCAGGTGAAACCAACTAGGTAAGCACCAAGAAGCAAAAAATAATGACAAATATGGAATGGATCTATGGTGGTGAATGACAAAAAANTATTCAGGAAGTGGAAGCAGAGTAGAAACATTCTGATGCAAAGTTTCTGTTGATTTCTTGAAGATTACCGTGATGAGTGTTGNCTGTAGTTCAGGCTAAAATATTTTGTGCGCAAAATTGCATTAGTGATGACTGTCAGGAAAATTGAAACACAATTGAAAAATACTCATTCATTTTCATGCCTACATTTTCTCTGTGGGTCGCGGGCCAGCAGCCCTATGAGGACTCGAACAGTGGCATGTTAAAGAGGAGGCGAGCAAGGCCCCCGTAAGATATTTCTCGTGTAAATGTTTCTCGATCTTGGCGAAGAACTTATCCACTCATATCCTGTAATATACTCCGAAGCAGATCATAAGCAAGTGGGCTGCTCTGCTTTCAAAGGAGCCCCAACGCAGAGTTGTAAGTCGGGCCGGGGTTTTGCGGTCGGGCCGGGTTCGGGCTTCAGTTTGTAAAAATATTTCGGGCCTGCACACAAAACGTTTTTTACAAAATTCATAGTAACGATGTTTTACTTTCGTGACGTACACTGGTTGTGCTCACGGTGACTTCTGTGAGTGAAGTGATTACGATTTTTCTTCAGCTAACTCTACTTGCAAACACACAGCTGCGTTCTTCTGTCCTCTGCTGGTATTAGTCACACACACACGCTTTTTGAGAAGGCGACAGCGGTGAGGAAATTAGCACGCGATGGCGTTGCTTCAAAAAGATCAATCACTTATGCGATTCCTAGCTTGCTAACGATGGCCTACAAATCGGCTTTTCACACCTATAGCGCCACCGTGGATAGTTTCGCGATAGCTTGTTTTTTCTTGAGAAACATTCCATTCCATAGTGTTATCGTTGACTAACAAGCTAAGTTTCCATTGTTTATGTCAATGTTTCGGTCAAGTTGATTGCTAATTTGGGTGTGACAAAGCCATATACCAGAAGCTATACCCGTACACTATGTTTTTTGATACACCGCAGTTGCGTAGATCTTGACTCACTCGATTAATTTGGTTTTTGCCTAAATCGGGCTTCAAAAATATATGTCGGGCTTGGGCCGGATTCAGGCTTGTGATTTCGGATTCGGGTTTCAAAATGAGGCCCGTTTACAACTTTGCCCCACCAGCAACTGCAACGTGCAGGTACTCTGCATCAAAAGGGCCCGCAACTGCAACGTGTAAGTACTCTGCTGTTGAAGGGTAAGTATTCTTCTTTCAAAGGGGTTCTCAGTAGCAATTGTAACGTGTAAGTAGACCTACTCTGCTTTCAACGGGGCACCTAGCACCAACCGTAAGGTGTCAGTACTTTGCTTTCAACGGGGACCCCAACTGCCACTCTAATGCGAAAGTTCCTGCTTTTAAGGGCCCCCAACGGCAACTGCAGTGTAAAAGTACTCTGCTTTCAAAGGGTCCCCCAACAGCAACTGTAATGTGTAAGTACTCTGCTTTCAAAGGGGCCCACAATAGCAACTGCAATGTGTAAGCACTGTGCAGGGTTGCAAAGGGGCGTCCAACAGCAACTGTAAAACTAGAGAAGTGGGGGCGATGTCAGCTTGCTATCGCTTAACTTTCATGTGTTGCTAGCTTTGTTTTCCCAACTTTCAGTATTTTAAAGTTGTGTATCATGAATACCTTTTTACATTTTCTGTAATGTCAGCCATGCCGTAGTCTCAGGAACGTATCCGTGGGTGGCCCGCATATCCCCTTCCTAGGCTTGATCAAAAGGTCTGATCACGGTTGACTGAGTATGATGACGTCATCAGAGATCCCCTTTTCATCCTTGCCTCGGGCCGCCCAACCATAAACCTACCACTGGACTCGAAATACCTCACAGTCAAAATCAGAAATTTCAGGTAATTCTGCTCGATCCACACCAAGACGGGACCGAGCAAGGTCGGAGATGTAGTAACTCCACCTAGTCCGTGGACGACCTCTGGGCCGCTTTCCCGTGGGTTTAGCTAGCAGGACTTGCCTCGCACGTCTTTCGTGGGACATTGGTTTGACATTTTTGTGGGTGTGTTGGAAAATATTTATAGCTGCGCCGTCGTGCAACTTCGTGCCACTTGCAATATTGGTAATGATCTGCTATGTCGTACATACGGACGATACTACTGATATTAGCACGAGCAGCGTAATTACTGATATTGTTCATTCTGTAGGTATATTTTTATAATACCGATATTAGTAGCATTGGTAGTAGCGGTGTAAGGAACCAGATGTAGGGCCTTCGGTGGTTGTGAGGAACGCGTTTTGGTTTACGATTCCATAAAAACCCCTACTAGTTGAGGGGTTAGCCTGGTTGTTGCAGGAGCACAGGTCAGTCCCTCAACTACGCGACCTGACGCCTTGATGTTGTCCAGCCGAGGCAAGACGAAATAAGGCTCTCGCCACTTAGTCCGTTAACAACTCTCCAGTAACACTCCACGTTTGATTGCCTCCTTTGATTATATTCAGACATACAAACTCTGCGATACACTCGAATTTCAAGTCAGAACAACGTAACTTCAAAAGGTTCGGTGGAGACTAACGGTGAACAGCAGCGTTGAGCGTTCGTAGGACCAATTGCTTTGGTGTGTATTATCTGGCTGTCGTCAATTATTAGACTGTTCGCAAACAAATACATTGCATTGAATCTCGAATATAATTGCCTGAAATCACGCAGTAAGAATGCACAAAACATTTAAAAGCACAAATGTACCCACTATATAAGCATGCTGCTTTCCGGAGTGAGCTGATAGGTTCGCGAGAGTTGACATTTAAAGCATAAATAGTTTTTTTGTTCAGGGTTTTTTACCTTTTTGATTTTTTGTCATTTTTTACGTAGTATACAACAACATATACGGAAGAAACACTTCAATCTGCTACGCAGCCGCGAAAAAATCGTCTCTGTGTTGCGACTGCAAAACTCTGCATTGTGGCAGAAAAATACAAAGTCATTGTATAAGTTGCGAACGGCAGTCGCAACGAAATAAACTGTGCGACCGCCTATACACAAAGGAAGCACAAAAAATTCGTTAAACTACCTGCAGGTACTACGCGGAAAGTAAGCACATAACAATAAATGATGATTCAATAGATTATGATAGAAACGTGTATGTGGTGATCACAAGTAAAGAACAGGTATGATCAAAGAATAAAAATCACGCAGCCCCAAAAGCAAGCAGGCATGAAGATAGCGAAACCTTTAGGATTCATTCAGGGTTGCGTATCACGTTGAGGTGCAGACACAATCTTCCCCTGAGATGCCGAGTGCGCGAAAAGCTGTGTCATGCGATTACGTTACTGATAAAAACGTTGTGCAGCCCAAAAACGAAATGCTAAGACCGAGGACGGAAACGATCATTAATATAGCGGACAGAAAGATAAGGAGGCAGTTGTGAAGATCACAAATAAGGAAGAACAGTAAAAAATGGTGAAGAGAGAGGATTATAAAGATTAACTTTCTGACAAGAGCCGTAGGAAGAAGATAGCAGTAAAGGGCCTCCCGAACTTCTTAGCGACAGTGTCGAAGTTCATTTACGTCAGGAGGTGACGAACAACCGTCCTCAACGACAGAAACTGTCTGAGTTCCCGTTGCATGTGAGAAGCTTCGACTTGGTGCGCGAGGACGGAGTCGCAGGTTGGGTGGCTCCGGCGAACGTTCAGAGTAGAAGGCCATGCTGTCGACGTAGCCAAATCGGTGATTCGACAGGTTGGGTGTTTATAATGACATCGAATCAGGTCGCATAGGCTCAGATCAGACTGTTTTGCAGCGAAAGTATTACTGACATGGAACTTCTACTTAAATGATGAAACGCTGGACTCGATGCATTTGACGGTCCTTGACTGAAGATGGGCCCAGGAAGACGACGTTTACCGAGTACAGCTGGACAAGCACTCGCCCGCGAGTCTAATCCTGATAAGTGAAGAGCGGTCGAAGACCAAACTTCGAGCCATACCATGCAGAACGTAAGTGTGTCACCGTGCTTTCCATGTAGGTCTACTATAGGTTAGAATGCATGATGAAAGGTAGCAGCTGCGGGCGAAGCGAGGAGAATCCACTCCGCAACGATGTGTTCGACCAGCGACAACACCTACAATAGGTGAAAGGAAACATGCCTACCTACACGCCCAGTATAATGTGCCAGCATCTCTGCCGTTGTTCGCAAACAAATCGATCCAAAACGTCAAAGAAAGGGCTTGTCAGTTGTGTCATTGCAGAGCGATTGACTGCGAAAAGGTTCGTTAAATGTGAGATTGCAGCTGAAATGCTGAAAAGACTATCGTGAAAGCAGTAAAGGCAAGTGGTGAACAGACATCAAAGAAAAGATGAAAGCCCAAAAGAAAAAGGTTGGTAAAGAAGAAACGTTATTGAAAGGCAACTAGTCTTCAGAAAGGTGAAGAGTTTGAAGCCATCAGAAAAAAAAACTTAATAGGAAATCGAATTCACGTAAAACTACGCATCATCAGTCCTACAGTCATATACAAACAGAATCTATTTGAATGCAGTAAGAGTGCAAGAAACATTAAAGCACAAATGTATCCAGTATAGCGGCATATATTACGTTAGTGACACTAGCACTGCTAATTGTGATATTATCGACATTAGGGTTTTTTGCAATATTCATGATACTCTGGTCAACATAAATTTTCCACGTTAACTGTTAGGCCGCACACGTGCCTCCGCAAATAGGGGCCTCTAGTATTTATATAAATGCGTAGTTTAGACTTAGTTTGTTTAACTTCTAATTTGTGTTAGACATTTGCAAACTGCTAAGTCTGTGACGTGAATACCCGTATTCATTGCAATGTTTTGTTTTGGAAAGCTTGGCAGAGTATCGGACTGGTTGAGAGACAAAGGTGTGCCCGACACGTTCCGTGACGTAGAAACGGCTCTACGAGTATACCTAGTGCACATGATCAACAACTGCAGCGGAGAAAGATCATTTAGCAAACTGAAATTTTTCAAAAACAGGTTGCATACAATCATTACGCAAGAATGTCTGAATGATCTGACGCTAATGAGCATTGAACATGACATCTTGCGACAAATTAACTTTGATGGCGTCATCAACGACTTTGCCAACACCAAAGCTCGTAACTTTCCAGATTTCCTTTGAATGCTACGTGATTCCGTCTCATTGTGTGTGTAATGTTCATTCATCTTGTCAGTTCAAAGTCGAAAATATATTTACATCGAACAGGGGGCCTCCACATGGCTTTGCGCACACGGGCTTCCAGCACACATCAAAATCCAGAACTGCTTGTAGCTTAGGTGTCAAGAGCAGTCTCCAGCTCCGCCTGTGCATTCTTAATGAAACGCCACTCTCTATAACTGTTATGAATAGAAAAAATCACAAAAAAGGCAACGAAAATCTCGCGATACCGTGATAAAAATCAACAGTGAATGCATCTACACTGTAGAAGCAAATAATTCAGTTGTTTCGGAGAGTTGCAGGTAAATCACTCTCACACAATCAGTATTTCCCTAATTGTTTACAGATGTACACTCTAAAAACCTATTGGGGTGGAGGTGACTTTTAAAACGATAACTTCTGTACACGAGTCCTCGTCCTACCTTTTTGACATCACGCGGTCGAGACAGAGTTATGGCTTGTCGGTCAACCGCTTTTTGTTTCAGCAGCTAACAAGCCGCTGATGTAAAGAAAAAAGCATTCACAAACGGCGTGAACGCTTTTCTCACTTCAGCGGCTTGCGGGCCAAAAGTAGCTGCTACTGTGATACCGTTAGGTCACCGGATGCGGTAACTTCCTGCCATCTTCAATGAATAATATTTACTGTAGGGCTTCGGAAGACGCAATAAGACTGCCTTGTCTCCTGTGTGCGCTGTGCATCCAAGTTATACAAAACAGAAAAAACAGATATGTTGCAGTGGCAGTGGTACGTTTTTTCTCTAAATGTGTTGTCAAAATATATCGCTGTGCATAGTATACTGGAAAAGTTGTAAGCGTTTAATAAGAAGCAGCCGAAGTTTTATGATAGAAAATACATGAATTTCTAGAGTTCAGCGAACAGTTTGCAATTTAGAGCAAGTTGTTTTTTGCAGATTAGAAAGTTCAAGTTCATACCTTGACCCGACGACAAGTGTTGGAGTCTTCCTGCAGACATGGAGCTTCTTCCTGGACAAACCGGAATCAGAAAAAATGACTATCAGCAAGAAAAATTTACCCCATCGCTTGTAAAACGAATGCAACAGTGTCTCTTGAATTTCAAATAACAACTGTTTTAGCCCTGGTATAACATCATGAGTAATTGTTTTAAGAATTTTTAGGAATAGCCTAGCCTGAAAAAATGAAAACGCATGAACACATTCATAATCTCCTGATCAATACAAAAACGACTTCTGTTGTGCTGCGAAAACAGTTCTATGGATACAAGCAGTTAAGCACACGCAGCAAATAAAGCAGTCACTTTAACACTTTGTGTCCAACTGAGTTCAAAGCAAAAGCGCAGAAAGTCATTTCATTCGTTATATAGATTTTTTGAAGATCAGCATCTAGACTGTTGTTATTGCATTTTCTAATCTGTTTTTTTAATATTGTAAGCTGTTAGATTTGCCATTACAAAAAACATTGTCAGTTATGCGAAGCTCTAAAATCACTTAAATATAACAAAACTAAACGGATATTTTATATTGTTAGTACCTACTTATAAAAATATCTACTTATAAAAATTATCAGTTGCCAAATGTGTTTGCTCATTTGATAACTTGGACTGCCTGAACACTTTGACAAGCACTCTTGTAAGATCGCATCAGTTTACAAAATTTATCAAATAAAGCTTGCATTTTTGCAAAAATATAATTTACCCAAAAGAAAAACATCTCCGGGTCAGCTTTATGTAATATATGGTCCCCAACTTTGGTCTCAAATTTCTGAAAACTTGAATTCCCTTTCATGTTTTCCATATGGAAACAATTCTGAAATCTTTTGGTCTGTTGACAATATGCCGGTTGATTCTTTATTCGTTTGTTTTTCTTTATTCAGTTGATTCTTTATTCGTTTGTTCCATTTTTCTGCACGTTTTTTGTGCATGGCGCCTCGTCCTTTCTGTAGTACCCTCGCCCCTCCCTGTATATAGGCATGGTTTTCATCCTTTGTGTTTTTTATCTTTCTTTGATGTTATGCTTTGTTACTAACTTCTGTATAACGTTCACATTATTGCATTTTGTCACTTCATTTTTCCTCTTCACTTGAAACGTCTATAATTTTGTATTGACTTATACTAACAACAGGGTTGACTGAACAATTTACCCATAAGGTTTTTCAGCTAACCTTTGTGTCTCAAATATGTAGTACAAATCGATTTGCAGACTTCCTAAGTCCATGGGCGTCGGAATGGGGGGAGGTAGAAGCCTTGGCCCCCTCCTGGATTTTGAAATTTGACATTTTCCTATAAAATTTTCAGCAAAAAAGGTTTTCTTAGTTTCCAGAAGCTAAAATGAAATTTCACCAATTTTGCCCCCACCCCGGAATTTTGCCCCCACCCCGGGAAAATCTTTTTGGCGACCCCTGAGATGATCCACTCTTGGTCCCACCCTGGAAAAAATCCTTCCGACGCCCATGCCTAAGTCCTAAAGCATATTTCTCAATTTTGTATTTTATTAACATGCAATTATTTTTTCTACCCTTTGCTGTTTTTCTCGCTCTATTGCGTTTCTGTTACTTGGTGGCTTGATTCACAAAAACGCATAAATAAACCTACCTCACAAAGTGAATCATATTGTATAGTATTTATGGTATAGAGTGTACCCTTCAGGTTTTCTTACATCCTAAAATTGGAACCTTTTCTATTTTACAGAAAACTTTGTGAGTAAGCATAAAAACTTTTAAAGCATGCAACAACAGCAGAGTCTTAAGTCTCAACCCTTCACGATTGCCACCCAAAACTCAGTTAGAGAATTCTTCAGGTAAAAAATAATTAATAAAACGCTGGAATTAAGTGGTTGTCATAAGTTTGGTAATGCACACTTTTGAAAACGTAAACGCATTGGATTTGTCGATGTTTATAAGTCATTTTTGGCCCATTTTTTTGATCCGCTTAGAGCTATAAGTAATAAAGTTTCAGGAGTAATCAACTGTAACAAACGATACTGGTCTGCAAAACGCATCTTCCACCTCCGGGCTGGGTTAGTTAACAAAACGTGTCTTGGAGTTTCCCGTGAGATATGTTTTGTTTTTGACACGATGTACCAATATTGCTGAAAGCAATAGCGTCTGCACGAAACGTATTGCTTAGATTTGAAGCAAACATTACACTTGACGCATTATAAGTGGCGCTTGAACAAACCAAAAAGGACTTGAAAAATCGATCAGGGCAATGGATTCACTTTAGTGTTAAATGTGAAACATAACTTCAGTGCAGAGCTGGTATTATATGTTCACAGTCAAGTGTGCTAGCTTTTAGTTTCTGCAAGAACCAAGAATAATGCAATTATTGATTGCTGACGATGCGAAGGCAATGGGCTGGTCTATCCGTACCACTTCAAATATCATCTTGTACCAGACAACAGTTGTATTCTGTTTTCTTAGATACTCTAGCTAAATTTCATGTTCAACATACTCCAAATACACAACAGAAGCATTGCAATGAAGATGCAAAACGCAACAGATTTTCTCGCAATATCCATTCGTTTTGAAAAGTACCACCAGACAAATATCACAGAAAACGCTTATTCTAACGAATCTGAAGTCAATATAATGCTTCCTGATGAACGCTTTCCTGGTTACGACTTTTCCCACGATCCTGTTAAGTCATCAATGGATACAGCTATCAAATGGTTGTCGATCTGTATCATGATTGAAGTCATGTTGGGACTCGGTAAGAATTGTAAATTATGATTTAAATAATTTCTTTATATAACTAATTTGCACATGATAGTGAAGAGAGCATTTGGCAGAAGTGGAAAAGGGTTCCGTTTTCATTTTTGGGAGGAACAGTTGAAAATAGCTGTTTTCCAAATATGGTCTCATTCAAATCATTGTTTTATACGTTGTTGTCGTGCTTGTAATACGACTTTGCAAGACTTCCAAATTTTACTCTGTTGGCAAGTTTTGTTTCCTTGGTTTTTCAACTTCTGAAGTACCCCATTAATTAAAAATATGTCCATCGTATAATGTAGGAATAGCCTACTGACCAAAGATGAGAAAATTCTCGTCCACAGCGAAATATTTGATTTTCTCATAACATCTTTTTGGATATAAAACTGCTAAAACAATGCAACCCAATCCACCTCCTGGTCGACTGTTTCAGTTGTTTCAACACTGCAAAAGTTGGTTATAAATGTAGAATTTCGTTTGCACCTCAAGTCATGGACTTTTCATAATATCACAGAAGCCAGCCACAACAGCTTTCGTTACCTCCAGTCGGCCTAATACAGACAGCAGCGCACGTGCAGCACAATGCTTACCAGGAATAAAGCAAGCTTATATGGAGGTTGTGGCTTGTAGTATAAACCGCATTGGTTAAAGTTGTTTTTGTCAAACGCTGCTGCAAAAGACACTCAAAAAACACCGTTTATGCTGCTGCAAAACAAGCAAACAACATTTTCCTTTCTTTCTACTGCGCAGGCTGCTCCGTACATCTGGGAGTCCTCAAAGAGCACATCAAAAAGCCGGTGGGTGTGGCCATAGCTGTTTCAGTTCAGTTTGTCATCATGCCACTGTTAGTATTCCTGGTGGCTAGAGGTGCCAGCATGCCAAGCGTCCCAGCAATCGCGTTGGTGGTTACAACTAGCGTTCCAGGTGGAAGTTTGTCCAACGTACTATCCTACTTGATCAAAGGAGATATGGCATTAAGGTTTGTTTACCTGAAATAATAATAGAAAATGCATGCTGCTGAGAAACTGCTTACAGACTATGGACGTCGTTTGCTATAATAAACTATCAATCGAGGCATGAGAAAAAGCTAAAATCCAACAATTTTTAGCCAGAGAGGAGCTTTTGCATGAAATCTATTTACTTTAAGAAGTATTTTTAAACAGCTAAATCGTTTTACTTGCTTATTTTATCCTCAAATTCAGTCAAGATTTAAAAAGATTCGGGCTAAACTGCTCGATATTTTTGAAAGAAAACGGGTAAAAACTTTGTAACATGCCTAAATAAGTGGAGCGTCTAACAAAAAAACTTTTTTAGTCGTTTCAATCGTGAAAGTTGTACAAAGCAGTTGCGAAACACTTCCGAGTGCACTAAAAGCGTAAAAGATCTCCCAACGTTACAGTTACGTACCTCATCATCGCATTATAAGCCATCCTGCTGGAGCCAAACTATTTAGGAGGGCGGAAATGTCGGCGCCGCTTCCTGCATTTTTACCCAACTTATCTTTTTTCATGTATTTCCTTAGTTTTGCTTAAATTTCCCATCAATGTCATTGCAAGTGGGTGAATGACCAAAACAAGGACTTCATCACTTCTATCCCCAACAGCACACATTTTTGTACAAGGCTCGGCCATTTTTCTGCCCAACACAAAACTACAACTGAAATTCAAGATCAATTTGGAAATACAGCGTATGGCTATTGTACAAAACTGGTCCAACACGTATCGTAAATTTGCGCTACAACATTTTTTGCACACTTCTCAAACTTTTGCCCGATTTTATGAAGTTTTTGTTTGTATAAGATCGACGGTTCTCCTGCCCTCTCGTACGTACGGATATGCGTTCTTTATTTAATGTTGCTGCGAACTTTTCTTACGATTCTCCGTTCCAAGGCCTCTATTTTTCAATTGCAATAGGTATACTGCCCTGGAAGTAGTTATTTTCTGATGATAACAAGTTTTCGTCAGACCAATATCAATGCTTAATTTACTAACAATGTCATTGCAACTAAGTATACTTTTTCATTGTGCATTTAAAAAAATCACAACCTGATTAAAAAGTACGTTTTGGAAGCGTTTGTTTTGCGCCGGAAACAAAACTTTACTGAAAAAGGAGATAACTAAACAATGCTTTTAATTCTATGTTACAGCATGTTGATGACTGCTTGTTCGTCCGTGCTTGCATTTGGATTCATTCCATTCAATCTCGCTGTCTATGGCTCTCACTGGCTGCCAAAAGATACGGATTATTCCAATGTAATACCATATTCCACTGTTTTCGCTTCTTTGACATTGATGGCTGTTTCAGGCTGTATCGGTGTTGCACTAAACCAGAAGTGCAACAAAGTGGCAGTGCACGTCATCCGGGTAGGTTTTCAGCGTCGGTTTGTAAAACTTCGTGGTTACAAATATGGGTTGTGGAATTACATGGTCGCCTGCACTCATTTCGCATAAAAATAAATTGTGAAAAAAAATAATAAATTGTTAAAAAAAATAATAATCTACAGGCCAGATAATTTTCAAAGAGTTCTTCTTTTTCTTAAAGAAAATAAAAAATATCACCTCTAGAAAATACATCTGCATTTACAAAAGTTTGAGGAAGAGTCTGCACTCTCACACAAAACACTCAAAATATTTCACAAATACCAGATTTAAAATCAAACAACACTGATTTAAAAAAAGGTTGACAATCCAGATTAAACACAGAGTTCTCATCAGAACAGATGAGATATTACGAGTTACCAAAGGTAATTAGGAAAAGCAAATACTAATGTCTTTGTACCGGAACAGATAGTGCTACTAGTCTGTTGAAAAGTAGAAAAGTTACTATTAAACCTCATGTGCTTTCAATAGACAAAGGACAATAGACATTATCAGAGTGAGGGGTGTACAAGCTAACAGTTAATTTTAAAAGTGGTCAAACGCTTTAACACAATAAGCAAGATACCTGAGCGGCAGAATTAAAAGTGATGGGTCATTGTTGTGGTCTTTCTGATTAATTCGAGAACAAACTTATACACAATATGTTACGAAAACTCATACAACATAACGTTAGTACAGTGGCGTATCTAGGGTATAGCAGACATGGCACGTGCCATGGGCGCCACTTTGACGGGTCGCAAAAACTGCTTGGCAAAAATTCAAAATTTTGCCAAGCAGTTAGTTGAACCTCTATTTTGCGCCCCATGCAACTATAAACTGCAAAACTGCATCAACACAGCGCGCCCATATCTGATGTATTAAGTCGGACGTGTCGCGCCAGCACCAACAAGGGCAACGACGAATCTGTGGTATTGTGACATAACACGACTGTCAGACATTGTGACAGAAAGAGAATGCTCGCTTGCCATATCAACAAGACATCGTCCTTCTCGCGCTATAACAGGGGCTTCCAACCTTTCTCTGACCATGAACGCCTTCAGCATTCCGACAGATGAGCAAGTACCCCTTCAACATTTCGAAAGATGAACATGTACCTCTAAAATTTCTTATGACAAAATATTTCATCATGATTCATCACAGATATATTTAAAAATAAGTCTATAACGGTTTTTGAAAATAATATTAACTGATATATGCATAAATATTTGGAATCAAACATATGTAAACATATATTTCTCTTCTATTGCTAAAATTATGTTCCCCTTCGGATAGGCAAACGTACCCCTAGGGGTACATGTGCCCCGGGTTGGGAACCTCTGCGCTGTAAAAAAGCCTAAGTCAGTCCGTACTGCTGCATTTCAGGCAAAACGATATTAGTCACAATCTGGTTAAGATGAGTTTGAGCCCTTGGCTGTGAGAATCTTGACTGTTGCGCAAATAACTGCTGTTGAGGTCCTATAGATTTACAAATTACTTAAACTGCTGTGGCCCACTCTGACTTCATGAATCTTGTTCGATGGCCACTAGTGTCCGACAAACACTTAATACAACGTCCCAGTCCGGAAACTAACGTAGAGATAGGCCTCAAAAGATTGGGAGTTAGTATTGTTACCGTGCCAGTTGGGCAAAAAATGCTAACTCATGAAAGAAGAAATTTATTAGTCTTGTTTGGAGCTAGCTTCGTCTGTCCAAATGTGGCTTTATGTTCGATGTCCAAGGCGTTACGGTCCCGACTGTGAGTGACAAGTTAGGAGGTGTGTACAGTTCAGATGTGGATGACAAGCAATTATACGAGAAGAGTCTAGATTCCAAAATGCTACTTTCAAGTCGTGCAATTTAAAAGTATCGCGTCCTGAAGTCCTCTTGATATTCTTCGAATTGCTTTGCAAATAATGCTGACGATGGCGGTTATATTTATTCCAAGCAGCGAGCGGTCGTTCAGTAAACTAAAACTGACACTTTAACACCTCCAGGCCTCAGTGACTAACAAGTCAGGGCAGGTTGTGTGATCAAGCTTTGATGACTATAGAAATGGACTAAAGAGAGAAAGCTGTCTTTTATGGAATCATAGACGAATTTGCTTCGATAATGGAACGAAAAGTGCTGTTTTGAAATTAGCATTTTTGTGTAATTTAACCGGAAGGATTGGATATATTAATGTTTTGATGGAATCGTGTTTTTCGAACAGAGGTGGTACATGACTTACATTAAATAATTTGTTGCATAATTCATATTAAACGTGTTTCATTTTAAGAGAAATGGTCGTTTACATTTGGAATATGTTGTTTGAGTTTTTGCAAGACATATAATTTTGTCAGGCAACATTATGTAGGCCTATAAATTATGATAAGGTTTTTGTTCAAATGTTTTCACATCCTTTATAATAAACATAAATGAGTATAGAAGCATGTCATGGTCCTTGTGGATAATATATTTTTATTTGCTGAAAAGTTTAAAGCAAAAATAAAACCAAATATTTTATTTTTTATAACATCAATTTCTTCGTGGTTAACTTTCGTAAAAATTGTGCCTTATATTTGATATATAAATTATAGAAAGGGCGTACATTTAAACTTTGCCATGGGCTCCACTTTGCTTAGATACGCCACTGCGTTAGTATACGCCGTTACATTGTAACAGTAACCGTGCGAGAATTTTGAACGCCTCCAGCCAGTCAGGCAATTTGTGGTCCTTTAAAGTTATCAACGATTGTAAACGACCGTTGTGAGATTTGTATACGCGCCTTTTCTTTCACTAAATGTTGCTTCTGAAACAAGCAGCCTATGTTGTGAGGCGTGTCCTTTCTGTTTGTTCGTGTTGTTCGTCAGTAAACGCGACGGTCAGTGAGCGTCAACGTCACAAAACGTATAGGAAACGTATGCGTGCTTATGCATGCATAACCGCACCACTGGCAGTCGGTGTTTTCAGTTCTTAAAAGTAGCGCACCAGTTTTGTCGCTATGAATACTAACGCATTGGTGAAAAAGCCCTCACTCGGAAGCAAGTGTCTGTAGACAGTGTTACCTGTTTCATGGTGTCTTGACAGTTTGGCAAGATGGACACGAAAGGTTCCTGATTGGAGTACGCACCCAGATTGTGCGACCCAGTCGCCAAGCAGCTTGTGGTGCTCAAGGACTAACATTTGCTTCTCAAGATCTTTGCAATTGCCGGCAGAGCAACAGCGCTTCCTCTTCCTCAATTCCGTTAATGAGCAAAGTTTGTTTTTCAGATGTGCAAAGTCTTGCTGATCTTGACAGTAGCCGGCCTCGCTGTCATCTCGGCTTTGTTATACGAAGACAGGCTGCTCCTCTCCATGCCGTGGGGAATGTGGTTCTTTTGTACATTCATGCCTCTAGTGGGGTAAGAGCATTCTCTAATGTTCATACTGCGGTTGAAAGATAGACATGTTCAAACAGATTGTTTAAAAGCAGTAAGGTAAAACTTTTGCACGTATGACTAATCAAAACTCCAAGATACAATTCTATTGAGTTACCATTGCCTACTGCAGGTCTGTAGAAGTAGTCTCGCCATTTGAACGTTGGATTGGTCCGAAAAAAACGTGATTACAAAGTGTTGCGCGCTGTTTAAAACCAATTCCTGATTTATGAACAGGTTTTATAGTACTTATACACCCACGTATAAGACGCCAGATAAAAGAAACCTTTTAATTTTGAACTTTCTTTCATTGGGCCAGTGTGGTTGCACGACCTTTTTTTCAGTTAGATTTGTGGCCTCTTCTCGCACGACTTCAATATATTCTTGCATTGCATATTTTTTATCCAGACTGTACAGCTCACTTTTGCGAGCCCACGAAATAGTAAAAACACTTTTCAGTGCTTATTGTTACTAGATCAACATGTCAGGACTTGTCGGAATACCTATGCCGTACTAACATTGTGTAGTGCAGTGGCCATTTTATAACCAAACACTAAGATTAAGAGAAATTCACTACCCCACAAAGTGGTTACATTTATTGAGCTGCGGTACTTTTGCTGCACCAAGCGACGCGAGAACTAAACACAAATATTTTTACAGATTTGCTTCCGGGTATCTGCTTTCCACGTTAACAAAACTCGACGATTCGCGTCGACGTACCGTTGCCATGGAGACAGGATGTCAAAATGGGCAGCTTGGTTGCGCTGTGCTGAAGGTTGCTTTTCCCAATCAGTTGATCGGAAGCTTTTTCCTCTTTCCCCTCCTTTACTCCGTATTTCAGCTGACGGAAGGTCTTCTTTTGATCGCTTTAACTCAACTTCGACAGCGTCGTGAAGAAAGCCGTCCAACGGTGAAGTGCACGCTAGACGCAAAGACCAGAATCAAGACAATTTCGCTGCATGTCTGGAACAGGCTCAAAAAGACTGGGTACCCGCCACACACAGAGAAACTAACGGAAGCTCCTAGCACTTCGTTCACTACGTCACCGGGAAAGGAACCGGAAAGCAGCAGCACTAGCATTACAAGCGATGAGTCATCGTCGCAACAAGCTGGGGCTGTTGTGAACCACAGTTTTGAAAAAGAAGCTGACGTTTAGTCGTTTTTTTTTGGTTGGCAGCCACGCAACAAAATCGTGGTTAGCAGTATTCCGCAAAAAAATACTCAGCTTTTTTGTTTTCGGTCATTTCTTACCAGGGTGAATGGAGTTAAGATCAGGCACCCCTCTTTTTAACGTAGGGGCTTGGGCGTCCGCAGAAATTTTTCCAGGGGGGCAAAGTCGACATTTTGCTTATCTTTCTCAGGTTGTTGGCGATGCAACGCAGATGGACGTACACAAAAAAGAAAATGTTCAATGTTACGGCAACAGTTGCAGACAGTGTTTTCCTTATAATAAAACGTTACAGTGAGCAAATTTTTGTTTTAGTGAGCATGGATTTTTTTCGTCTGCGTTAGCAGAGTTCCAAATGAATTATAAACTTTGTGAATTTTTAGAATAAGTGTAAAATCTCATGAAAATACGAACAAACCACATTTGTTCAAATAGCTTCTTGTGTTCGTGATTTTCCAATGATTTGGAATGTTGCAAGTGTGCGAGATGAGATTTCACTACGCAGATGGTCTGGTGGTACTGCGCATTTGCGCACTATAGTGGGAGCATTGTTGCAAAAAATGCATTTTGTCGGCAGCAATGCTTCTTTTTCACCCATGTCTCTTCGCACATAGTATAAACCATGGGTGGGCAAACTTGTTCAACAGAGGAGTCATTTGCAGAAAACCAAAAACACCAGCAAGCTGCGAAATCAGTTTGTAGTGTCAATACAAATATGGTAAAAAATGCAAGTTTTACATTAATTGATGTACAGTAATTGTCAGTATTAAGCTTTTGTTTGATTTTCTAGACCCCGAAAATCTGGACAGCACGTTGTTAAAGCTGTGCAAATTAATTCTCCTAAATGTTCATTTTTCAGGGTTGCACGATGGTTTGATTTCACGAACTTCATTACAGAGAAAAAACATTCACAGCAATATGTTGTGCTATACACAGAAATGAGTTATATACTGGTATTATAAATTTTGGGTTTTTACTTTCTGGAACCTGTCGCCAAAAATTAAGTGTAGAGTGGCATTGACTAAAATTTGTTTTGAGCCAGATTTTCTTGCATTTCGGTCAGTTTTATTTCTACAGCAGACAAGCTTGTAACAAACGGTTGGCGATCTGGAAAGCCATCACCGATACATTAACATTGAATGGATTTACAAGGAATGCAAAACATGGTTTTAACTCTTGGAAATGGTCAAATCTGACTTGGAATGCCTTAGTAGTCTTACAAT
>JGI24159J19872_10003066_pt1 | contig 20518 bp, 11 predicted proteins | sample Ectturendosymbi4_FD_19872 | JGI IMG/M metagenome (IMG submission 19872) | reverse complement strand
CTGCCAGTGGACGCATGCAACTGTGCAGGAGAAAGCGTTCGCCTTTGCATCTAGGCGTAGTTGTCCATCGTTAGTTGATATTTTGTTCTGCGTCGGCGAAGCACTTTCGCAGTCTTACGGTCAAGCGAGAAAAGCAGAACGCCTGTGTAAGCGCTAGTTTTCTTTTTCATGGCGGTTCGATGCGCGTCCAGCAAAATGCAGCGGCATGGATCAAACGGAGAATTTACAAACGGCGAATTCTACAGACGCGCGCTGCGACACAATCCATGATCAGCGCATCAAATTCCTATTTCCTTTCCTGCTGCCAGAGCGTCGCTTTGACAACATCCTGTGTTCGCAGCAGAACCAAGTGTTTGTGGACACCGGTATACACTACAGTACCTTCCATCGTTACTCGATCGTAAAGCAATTTGGGAAGCTTCGAATTTTTGAAGGGTTAACATTGCTGACGGTATTCAGGTCTAACTGCGCGCATAGTATGAAAAAAGAAAAAAAATATACATATATATTTTCAAACATCAAGACACCACAAGGATGACACAGCCGCAGCCGGCTGCGATCGCAAATTGTTTTGATAGGAAATCGATTGCGTGTCAATGACGCGTCTTCAGTCCAGCAATTTGGAAGCAAAAAGCTTACAGGTGGAATGATGGAAAAGGCTAAACCAAGGTCAGAGAAAGCGCGCAGACTACAGTACAAGCACACGCTAGCCCAGCTGTGTCCAACCCGCGGCCCAGTTTAGGTTTACGCTTTAAAAAAGTATCCTACATACTGACAACATGTCCTTGTTTTGATAATCTTGAGTTTAACATTCTCGTTCTCCGCGTTCCCACTTTACCACGTCTGTCACCATTGCAGTTTGGATTCGAACACTTTCAGTACATTAGCTTAAAAATAAATTTTGTTTGCTAAGATCAAAGTAAGTGATTCAGTGCGCTGCCCTCATTAATATGTCATTCGATGTGCGGCCCTGGTTAAAACAGTGACATACTTTTTTGACTCAGTAAGTCTTTTCGGTTTGACATAGCTGCGCTAGACCGTGAAGTTGCTATATCCAGAGCCAAAAACCAACTAACAACTCTAATTACAAACCGCCTGACAGCGAGCAGCCCAGTGGATGAGTATGACAATTTTCCACCAGTAAGAAGTACTACAGTCGCACATGTGCCATGAGATACGCACCTCTACAACGTGAAGTCCGTTGCGGAGGAAAACGCATATTATCGACTGAAAATCGCGCAAACGAGGCGTGTTTTTATTGCTTCTGAACTTGTCGGCGCAGCACGAAAAGTAAGCATCGCAACACTTGTAAACAATCTATCGAAAGAAATCATTTGACAGCAGTGAGCCAAGACGACACTGCGATGTTTGCAGAGCAGATATTTCGTTTACAGGTCTGCCATCATTGGTTCTTGTTCAAAGAGATCCGCATACATGGGCAGACGCCTGAAGCTGATTTTTCGGCTTTCGCTGCCTGCGTGGAGGTTTGTACCTGATAGTGGTCGGGTTGTTGAGCGCACTTAACGATAAAATCGTGAGGGAAACGCGCATACGCCGATACCATATCTACTAAGCGCGCAGCGATCACCTGCCCTGCCATGACCGGGAAGCACACGCACTGGACTGAATAATGCATGAGGAGACCAGAACAAGCAACCTGAAGCGGGGCAGTGACCAGCGCGTTGTGGCATTTTTAGTGGTAGCTGTACAAGAGGCCGTGACGACATAAACGCTTTACGTCAGGATCAAGGCTACGCCTCGTGGGAGCAAAGCAGTGACGGCTTCAGACCACAGCGAATCTTTCTTGACTGACTGATTCTATCGGGCATTCGACACAGGCGAAAATTCATGGTTCGGTTTCTTACATAACGCTCTGCACGACTTCGCTCGCGGATAGAAAATGAGAAAGGTACCGCTTTCAGACGCGCGCCTTTTAATGGCTCGTGACTTCGGGCGTTTACAAGTTCACCGGTTGAGACAGTGGTTCGCAACTGTTTCCTAGCAGCAGGCCACTGGTTACATTAAAGTTTTGTTGCTGACAACACACTCGCGTCGTTTAAACAAGGCAGTGTCTTGATAGTCTGGAAGGGTAGGTAAATTCTGATTTCAGATTCAGAATCAGCGAGAACTGATATCATCCGAGTAGCGCGGCCGTCACTTCAGCAATTCCATAGACCACTGTCGTCATGAAAAACGAGGTTTTATGTCACGGGACACCTTCCTTTGTTTTTTTATATTAGATTTTGGTGACTGCCAGCAATTGGTGGCGGCCGAAGCCTGAAATTTGCTTCTTGTCGAAGCGGCTGTGGTGCACACCCTTGCCCAAGCAGCTCTACGGCGATTCACTCAGTGGCAAGGGATCGAACACATAACCTTTCGATTGAGAATCGCCGCCCCTGAGCTACAGTTTATTTGCAGCAGAGTGTGAGCTTTGAACAGTTACTGATCATGAGTGATGAACCAGGCAGGTGTTCGGAATTAGTTGGTTAGAATGACAGAATCATGCGATCAAACCCATGCTGATGTATTTTCAACAGTGGTTATCAACCTTTTCGCTCAAGTAAGTAAACCAAATCCAGACTTACGACTTTGTTAGAAAGCCGCACTAAATAATTTTTAACACAAGTCAGTTTACACGTTTGGTTTCATTGCAGAACGAGGTCTGTTACACAAAATATTAGAGGTTTCACTAAAAGACTGCTGAGGGACGCACAAAAGGTGCTTGGGAGCCTCACGCGGCTCACAGAGCAGCGGTTGAGAACCACTGCTTTGGAACATTTGCTACGAACGGAACGTAGCACACCAGATTTCAGTTAAACGCAACCAGCAGCACTATCTTTGGACCACACCACGGGGCTCGGTCGCATCACGGTCCAATAACCTGCTTTCAGCTGAAGTACTTGCTGGGGTTTACTTATTATGACGTCATAATATGAAAGGGACGCGTGGAACTGAAGCAATCAAACCGCGAAGAGAACCCACAGCGTTGCGCACAGTGCAGCAGAAGGGGGAGGTAGAAGAGGGGCAAGAAAGGTAAAAGGGGTAAGAAAAGGCAGAAGTGCGATAGAAAAGGCAGGCTGGACAGGACTCAAATTTCGCACGCCTNTCGATGTAAAGGTTGGGAGATCGATTCTCNGTTTTTTATGGGTCGTGAAAGAAACGGCGCCGCTTCCGGGATGTCTGCANATACCCGAGAACGTGGCAACGTTTGACAAATGCAACAAACTGTATACCTATCAAGCGAAACACCGCCACTCCTACAGCGTATGGGATTTTCGCTGAAATCCTGTTATTGCTGAGTAGCGCACGATCATTGCGGCATTGCACGGAGCTGCACATTAGCTGCATTGAACAGCACAGAATAAAACTTAATCGTGTCTTGTCAACTCCGCCGCAGTTCAAAAGCCGGATTTCTGCCGACGTCACGAAACGCGGCGCGAGGGCCCAATCATCCCGGTGCGCGCGCGACGTCACGCATACAAGAGGGAAATCCCCGATCAAGCATCAGAAACGTGAACAGAGAAGCAGCAGCGTCCAGACACGAAGCACGAAACGGACAGTATTGTTGAGCACGCCGATCAAACGACAGGGCACGAGATGCATTCGCACTGGTAGCAGTATGCTGGCATGCTGGTCACATACAGAGGCGACGTTAGGGCGCAGGTATAATAAGCGGCATACACCACGAAGATATGGTAGAGACAAGCATGCTCGTTTGTACCTTTCTGGAGCCTTTGCCTTTGTATTCCTTTGCACGGGCGAAAAAATCAAGGTTATGTTAAATACATGAGCGCTGACCAGAGGTCAACGTGTGCGACCAGAGGTCAACGTGTGCGACCAGAGGTCAAGGTGTACGCTCGCTCTATTAAAACCGCAATTTCCATTACGCAGCTTCGTAATATCAGCAGAGATATCTGCGCTGTTGCGGGTGAGCTTTGAATTTTGGAAAATAAATGAATAGTCATTGAAATAAGAAACGAAACTTTGCTCCCGGGTTCTTTTCAGTGCCAAGTACAACGATTGAAGGATTTTCAAGCAATCGTTTGTCTCAGGCTGCGGTCATCAACATTTGTGAAACTGAGAGCTACTGTACTTCTTGGGTACTGATTAATGCAAATGGTTACTAGTTTGACACACATAGTTTCAGAAGTAAAAAGTTCGCTCAAAACTCTTTTCACCATGTTGCCATTAATGCTATTCATACATGTAACGACACTGATCGTGTTAATGCTACTTTCAAAACAGGCCCGCGGGCGGCCCACGTGGTCCTTACGGGAGACCTGGTGCCCGTGGGACCATGTTGGCGATCCCTGGACTCTGAGGAACAGTTTGCACTCTACGACACAATCACGGGGCAAGGTTAGAAAGGTTCCAACACAGTATTTATGAACAGCATTTGTGTTGCTACAAGCACAGGGCAGTTGACTTGGGCGCTGACTGGACCAACAATACACACGGAACCACAGCAACGAACTCACCCTGCCGTCGAGCTCGAGCCCAGACACTTGGCCAGTGGCGATCTTCAGCTTGTCTGGATGGATGGCGAGGCTTAAACACAAACAAGAGATTGGGTTTCAATCGCTGCTGCACTAAAATCCACGCACTAGCAACACCTCCGTTGCCGGTGTGTCACATGAGCCGGTGTGTCACATGAGCCGGTGTGTCACATGAAATACATACAAGCATGGCCGTGGAAGGATTTTTTACCAGAGGGGTGCACTGGGGGATTTTTTCGAACTTTTTGTAGGGGGTGCCGAAAGTGGTGAAATTTGTTTTTTGCCCACTCGAAACTAAGAAAACAACCTTTTTTCGCTAAAATTTTCAAAATCCATGGGGGCCTTGTCCCACCCCTTTCCGACGCCCATGCATACAAGTTTTCATGCCTGGGTCGCTTCCAGACACAACACGTTCTTGCGCAAAACCATGCCAGCGGGTTAAATGTAATTACAGTTAAAACCAATATTTTCCTCGGTGTTCCGTACATAAAAACAACTTGTGTGTTCAAAAACTTAAAAGTTGTCGAAAAGCGCTTGATTATTGGCGCCAGGTAAAGCGTTCGAAGCACAACAGCGTGCGAAGATCTTGCACAAAGCTTTCCAACCGCATTCGCACAATAGCGCCGCCATCAGTCAAACCGCCGGTCTTTTCTGTTATGCCCCGAAAACAAAGAACAGGTCCTTACCACTTGACATCATCGTTGTGACCGAGATAATGACGCTGGTACCCGTCCTTCGGATCGTACATTACCACCACGGCCGCCACGAAGTAAACGATCTCGCCGGTCGGTAAGAAATAGAGGTTCGACCGACAGTCCTTGCCACGGTACCCATAGCTGCGGGTGACAACAGAACAAGATTTGAAGCATGTGTCGTTTGGGCGCTTGTTGCTAAGTGATTAGAGTGATTCTAGTTTTGTACTAACCAGACGAAAAAACAGCCGACACTTACAATTCAAAATCTGTACGATATTACTTGAGTAACTGGTCTCCACAAAGGTGACAAACAATATAGTCGGCTATTTTTACTTGATTACAGATATGTACAAGCTTGAATCATATCAAAAAGAAGAGCACAGTTGGCTGATTCCTTGAAAGCTTGCAGCAAACCTAAGTTTTAACTGTCATATTACTTGAATTTACGTAGGAAGCTGTACTAGCCTGCTCCAGACCAAAATAATCGCCAGCGATTTTGTACCGTCGGCACTGTAACAAACGGAGCCGAATCAAGTGTGTTGGATTTCAAAAAAATAAAAACTTACACCCATTCTAGTTTTAGTTTGTTGTCAGGTACTTGCGACGGGACAGAGATGTCGTACGGTTCCAGTGATGAGGGCTTGTACATGACCACCGGTCGTCCACGCAGATACATGCGCACTGAGCCATCCTCCTCGTTATAGGAAGTCTGCTTATGGTTTGTTCCGCCACCGCTGTGAAAACAAGGATTCATAGGACAGGTGGTCGAACGGGGCACGACATTAAAATTGTTAAGAAGCATGGATCAAGACCTAGATTTGCTGTAAAGGTCCTGAATGATTTTTTTCTTTGAGTCGAAGAAGGCTTTATCAAGAAATTTTCGGGTCACAGCAATTAGCAAAGTGCTTCTCTCTGCAAGCAACAATTTGCCTTCAAAAATAATGGCAAGATTAAAATAGTGTCAATGAACTTTGCGACGTCATACAAACACCACATAACGGTTTTGAAATACGCGCACACTGCACTTGTACTTTAGGTTGCTAGGAACTCTAAACTTTGCCTGCAAACAAACAGCGTCTAAATCATATAAGTAGTGTCATTTTTGCACTGGTTGGCCGGCGAACTGGTACATGGAATGAATGGCTTACACTGCGAATACGGCGATGTATACAAAAGCACGCAATCGCATGGTTATAAAATGTGTAGTCCAACGATACAACATCAGGCTACTGTTCCACAGGTCGCAAGTTCGACGCCTGGCCTCCACAGCAGCCAACGATCTTGAAGGACGAAATGCTAGTTAAGAGTTGGAAGTGCCTACGAAACACAAAGGCTAGCGAAGGATGTTGGCAATCAACACAGGCCAATCGGGCTGATACGATATAAATTACTGAACCCACATACAGGTCGGATTTGCGGGTTTATTCGAAACCAACAACGAAATAATTTAAGTACCTTTTTGGCACTCGCAAACGGGCCGGACTGTAAAAATTACCTAAAAATCAAGAAATTCGCTAAAATTGAAGGCGTCAACTATAAGCAACAGCGGCAACACTGTCGTTCATGCAAATTTTACTTTAAAACCAACCTCGGTTTTCTTGAACGAAAACTGGCTCTCTTGCTATCTCGGTTTACTGTTTCGGTTGAACCAGCCCTCCTACAAAAAACAAACAACAAAAATGAAACGCGGAAATGAGCTTACCGTTTACACATTTCCGATGCAGGAAGACTTAAGCCGAAAACGACTGAGCACACACAGCAACAAGTCCTTGGTATTATGCAATCCTAATGCACTCCGCAACCTGCTATAAATGCTGCAAACTAGTGAAAGGGATCTCAGCGTAGGCGCAGTTGAAAGGGAGTGGCAATCAATATCTATTGATCGCTGCTTCTTCCAGCTGCTGACACTGGCTCCTGTTCTCATTAGCCCAACAAGAACGCACCTCTTCGAATGGCAGTACCCTTTCAGACAAATTAAGTATTCTGCTTAAAATTTTAATCGCTTTCAAATCTCAAAGCATGTTCTTTTGTGGCAATTAAACCGAACGAAACGCCAGTAAAATCCGCTTATACACTACATAATGCGCAGCGCGTTCAACCAGTTAATTCCCTCGAACTGTAATCACACATGGCGTTGCTGCGGTCTCTCACTTAATCATTAACTCACAACCTTTATGCCGGAGGATTACTTGAGTGGACGGAAATGGTGCCGTGGATGTCCAGTCTGTTATCTTATCAAGAAAAACTGACCACGTCTACACTAGTCCAGGCAATACGAGGTTATTGAACAATATAATGGACTTACTTTCGGGGCAAGTAGGAGCTTAAGGCCGTAAACCAATAACGTTAAGGATACTTGCCGAAAGTTTTTTTTTTTTGTCGGAATGAGTAAACAAAGAGAGTTACACAACGAACAGCACAAGAACCAAATAAAATATTATTGAAGATTTTGAAAAGGCAGATTTTGAGGTTCCAACCCGTGCAAATGAAAACTCGTGTTTTTGACGACACAATTTCTAAGGAATTACGACAAATGACGACACAATTTCTAAGGAATTACGACAAACTCGGTTGAACATTTCCTCACATTTAGTTTTTTTTAAGACGTCTTCAAAAAAACACCGTTAATAACAAATCACGGCTTTTTATTTACCACGCAAATGCACGTTGAGCATCTCGCACACAAGTATTTTGTCACACGCGGCATTGCGGTCTTAAGATCGGTTTAGAAAACATTTGAAAATTTTCATCAGATACTTGATGAGGAATATGTGTGCCAAAGGAATCCATATAGTGTTAAAACCAAAATTTTTCGCATTGAAGCTTCATTTTGTGTTCCCGTCTGTACATACCAAGGGAAAGAAATATTTGAAATGAATTCGAATCCTAATTTTTGCCTCATGTGAACGCACTCACTGATTTCGCCACACTGAATGAAATCATGCTTGGTTGTTGATTACAGGTAGAAAAGCAATGCATAGACGAGTAACACCAGCAGGCCTGCATTCCGCGGATATCAAGGATTAATTTCAATACACACTTCGATATATGCAAGGCTCGAGACGAAAGCGCATGGTAGAGAGCTAAGGCGCAAAACATGGGGTAAGCCGCCGTTAATCTTCAACCAAGAAGCTATACGAGCAGCCTTTCCACAAAGTGAGTTGCGACGTGGCCAGCCCCTGCACATGTGAACAGATACGAATCTTCTTGTGTCTGCAAAAGCTCGTACGCGACAGCTGGCAATCTGGACTCACCAAATACCCGAGCTGCCAGCAAATGCGTGAATGTGATCATACAGGCAAAGCTACACACTTGCCACATATACAGGGGCCATGATAATTGCTTCAGGGCACTCTTGTCGCAAGAGGGAAAAAAATATTTACACCTTCAGCAATTCTTAGGTCAATGTTTGCTTGTTTTCCTATACAAGCATTTGCATCTTAAGCAAAAAAGGAATTACTTCGCGTTTGATATGGGGACAAGGGCGTAGTTCAATGTTATATAGTCAACCGGGCGGTACTCGCCCCTTCAGGCCACCAGCCTGTGCACAACAGGCCTCCGGCTTTCACACAAATTCTATTGTCCGCCCATCTTGCGGAGTTCCTGTACTCAGAAACAAAAGACTTTCTCTGCTCAGTGCTCCACTTCCGAGCAACTGCGATCAACAACAACAATCTTTTTACAACCGGATGACCGATTCTGCCGTTTCGTCCTTTCGGGACGCCATGAGACAATCGATAGCGATTGCAGCAATACCTAGCAAGCGCTTTTCAATTATTTGATATAACTGCACCAGCACGCTTTAACTCAAACATAAAAATTCGTATATTTAAACGTGCACTGATGCATTCAACCATGAGCATTGACGCATTCTAACGATTGGAGATAAGGGGGGATGTTTCGTGTTGGGGAGGAGCAAATAAATCTTCTGCAAATGCTCAAAAAATAACACTTCTGCGAGCGACTGGGGAGGGGTGAAAGGTAACAAGCAACGTTTCCGGTGAGTCGCCCCGTAGACACACCCCGACAAACATGTTGACATGGCTTACTATCTACCAAATATTACTTATGTTCTGGGGGTTGGGGGTAAGGGTACCACAGTTCTAGCAAATGATTTTTTCTTGTTTCAAGGAATGCAAAAAAATCACTTCCGATATTTTACTAGGACGTAAACAACAACACATGATCGCAATTACGACCGTACATTGGAAGCGTTTAAGGCCTTTATTAGGCGTTAACATATTTTATACGAAAAGCACGTTCTCCTGAGTGAACCTATTTGGTTCCAACATTTCACGACAACTTTTGATGCGAGCAACATAAATTTTTAAATTACTAAACAGCTGAAAAACTCACATGACCCCGCAGTGACACACCCATAACCTGACAACAACGTTCGAAAGCAGCCTGGTCACGTGGGACAGCTGCGTTTATGCCCGCGAGCGATAGTGCTCGCGGGCGACGCTTCCCATACGTTGCGCGCGACAATGGCGAACACAATCGCACAATGCCTGCAGCTGAACACTGGAAAGCGGCGCGTCTAAATGAGTTCTCAAGATCGAGAACAGGCAAGCCGCACCCGTACTCGTCGCAAGAGCCCGCGGCAGTAATGAGGCGCTTTTCGACGGCCGGTAAAATTAGCTCGCACAAAAACTGGCCTGAATTCAACGCGGCCTTAATTCGCAGGTTAGCGAGAACGAACGAAGAACGTCCATAGAAGGCTACAATCACGGAGTTCTACTTCAATCAAGGCGCACAGTAAAAGCGCTTGCAAACCCAAATAACGAACGGTCGAGGAACTGATGCGTACCTGAATTCCGTGGCGGTGGGAGAGTGGCCGTTCGTCTTGCTCGGTTCCTCTCTGGCCGAGGGGGAGCGTTTAGTGTGCAATGTCGATGGAGAAGGGGGGCGAGCACGGGCCTTCGGGGTGCCAGCGCCCTCGAGGACAGGTCGAGACGGCAACGGTTGGAAGTGGTCTGAAAAGAAAAAAAGCTGTTGAAGCAAAAACGTAAAAAACGTCTTAAAAGCGTATTTCGTCGAAATCTTGAGGCGACAGTCTCCAAGTCGGGTGACGTCACCGTGGTCATCAGCATGTGTGTGCTTTCATACAAAGGTCGATTCTGCGTTCAGTGACGTAATAAACCTTATTGATATAGAACAATGGCGTTTGATTACAAACAACGCTGCGATTGCAGCTCTAAGGCTTGTGGCGGTTTGTGTAACCTCGTGCACATGTTTCAAAGGGTAGAATTTTCAGCGTGCTGCCAACAGCGTCACTGCATCAACTCGATTTTATTCTCATTCAGGCAACTCTCAATGTCGTTAGAGCAACCACATAATTCCTAGTTCAGCTGTTGAATAATCGTCACAGATCTAGTCAAGACTAGAAAGGTGACGGGCTGCCTGTATTCCGCGATATCCCGTTTTTTACGTTGATGCCGTTTTTTTTTCGGTCATTGACAAAATTTTTTTAATCACCGAAAAAAAAAGTCAAATCGCTCATAATGCATTCTTCAGTCATAAAAATGTCCGAGAAACAAAAAATGACAAATGTTTTCGAAGCTATTTCGGACTAATGACCGAAATGTCTCAGCAAAAAGAAAAACCCAGCTTCGGAGTGCATACCAACATACGAATTTGTGTGAGACTGTTTTGTTGCACTATAGTTGATGAATGGCGGCGTCAAAACACAGACGTAAAATTGATGCTATACTGTTTTATAACAAAAAACAAACTTGTGTTTGCAAACGTTTGTTCAGAACCTCGTGAATGTTTAGTCACCGATAACAAGGTATTTTTTAAGGTTTGACCTTGCTGACCGCAAAGATGTTTTGAGCGACCGCAACTTTTATATCCGAATTCAGTGTATTTTGATGGTGGTAGTAAAGCGAGTTTCTACTGTATTTTTGAGATACCGTTGGAAAAATGGAGAGACCGAAGCGCCGTAAAAGAACACTGACCACCACAGGTGCAGGCAAATTTTTGGGGGTGCGAAGGAATTTTGCCCGGATTCTCCCAAACTTGCCCGAAAAATACTTCAAAAAAAGTGACCTCCAAAAAAATCAATTCGAGCGCTATAATTTTTTAAATCAAAACATGTCGGGCGCCGTTTTTGCTCAGAGTTTTAGAAGGTTCTTAAAGATTTTGCCCAGATTTTAGAGGATTTTGCCTGGATTTTATGGGATTTTTCCCGGATTTTCACCAAACCAAAACTTTTGTGGGTGCGGTTGCCCCTCACCCCCCACACCAGTGCTGACCCAACAAGCTACGTCACAAAAACAAACATGGGAATGTTTAGCAGGAAAGCCGAAGCGAAGTTCGACCCCGTTGCACAACCACGCGTCACAGTTGACGATTTCTGGAGAGCGCCACGTGCGAACAACAAACAACTGCAGCGAAACAGGATGGAAACAATTGTGTTCGGTGCACGAACGACAATGTTAAAAGCTTTGGGTTTGCTCCAAGCTTTCGAGGAATCCGCGACTGGGCTCTGCTTCCTTTTTTTCCGGTGATTTAAACTTGCACACATCTGTGTTCAAGTAACTACATGAAAGCGATTCTATCGAGCAAATTATATCTCTTACTCAGGACTGAGAATGCGTAATGTTACGTGAAATCCATTTCCTATTAAAATGATTGGATCCATAGATTCGCTGCTTTGTCCCTTTTGTGGAAACAATTTACTTGGACGAATGGCGCAGATTTTCCGTTAATGAAAATAAAAAAACTCGACTTGTCGTCAGAGTTGGTTCTTTTTTAGATTAAACTAAGCTACGAGTGTTTCAACATACATAATTTTTCGAACTTTGCAAGCTGATGTATTCCTCAAATTGCAAGCACAGCCAACAGGCGCATCCGTGCAAGCAGCTTTGTGGGTATACGCTTTTCAAAGGATGACTAAGCGAGGGAACTGACGATTGGCATAATAATAATTACGCGATGCCGTACTTTTCATGGGCGACGGTTTCCGCACCGCGCCAAGATGGAAGCCTCCCTCCAAGTCTTTCATCCGTCGTAAAACATCAGCAAGAGACGACTTGAGCAGCGTAATCTCATCTTCCTGCACTTCGACCCGCTGTTCCAAGGTTCGTATGCGATCTTCCGTATTGCCTGTTTTCGTGAGAATATAAATATACCTGGGTTAAAAACGAAAGACCGGAACAACACGACGGATGAGGTTTTTTTCATGACCGGCTTTTCCACCTGAGAGCAGACGAATGTTTTGCAAGTCAATATTACACAAATGCGACGTTTCGCATGGTCCGTAGCAAGCAAGCTGCACAATCACATTCTGCATCAAATGTAGTCTAAATAAGAAACGAAATTAGATCTTACTTTGGTGCTCTTGTGCCATTTCTTCCGTCTCAAAGTCCATCTAGTACCACACTGACAGTAATCGTGTGTATTTACTAATGAGTTTTTAAGCTGCAAATACGACCTATAGTTCCTAGACTGATTACATAAAAACCAATTAACTGCACACGAACACTATCACAGAGGCATATACTTCATAATCAGCTATTTTCTTGTCAGTTGTCTCTTGAGTTGCTAATTACCAGATTGCTGTCTAACACCATAAGCTTCGAAGTAATAGGCTATGCATTCAAATACTGTCAGCCTAAAAACATGCATCCTTACGTTTCCAGTAGTCTTGCAGTAAACTGTGAGCCACCTTACTGTCATTCACAATCACAGAACTACTTCAGTAAGGGATCATACTTGATACAAGCTTGGTTAGTGAACCATGAAGTATCACAGCCTTAACAGAACCAATTATCTTCAGGCAACATTGGTTAAGCTTCTCAAAAGCTAGCCTGTTGAATTTTTTTCTGAGTTGACTGCATATCCTGACTTATGCACGAAGAACTTCAATTCAATAACACAAAAGTTTTAGAATTAAAACCATGTTGTGCAAAACTTTCAAATATGTTATCTAAATCTTACTTTCATTTAAAGATAGCAGAATTTGAAGTTTTATAAAGTCATCTGACTGAGACACACTTGCATCATTGCTATTTTTATAAGCTGGAGAAGTAAATGAACTAGTTTTGAAGCATTTAATTCGTGCATGCATGAAAGTAGTTTATTTTGGAATGGTTTTTGTGCACAAGCTTTGCACAACTTTTCCTGCATGGTTGGCTGACTTATTCCAACAACCCACAGTACATGCACAAACACCCACCTAACAAACTTATTAAACCTACTTCAAACAAACTAAATTGTACTGACTAATCAAAACAACGAGTTTCCTAGTTTACTTCATAGCTGTTTTTTTGCTGAGACATTTTGGTCACTGAAACATTTCGGGCATTTGTCTCACAGCTGTATTTAAACTTGCCAGAACAGTGTTTTTTAGTCTATATTTTTAGACATTCTGACCGAAACGACTAAATTTTTTTCAGTCATTTTGAAATCATTTCGGTTTATGACTGTAAAAAAACAGCTTCATAGTATTACCAAACCATGACCAATATATAACACTATCACAGTCAACCAACAATAGTGAAAGCCACTTATATTTTCTTGCATCTAGCAGCGTGCCTTCTGACTGCAAGTTGCATATATAATGAACTTATCTTTTTGAAGAAATCTTTCTTTTTGCAGTATATTACCATTACAATAATCGCTAGCCATGATAAACTAAGCGTTCTGCACGTTTACCAAAAATACTTGGTATAATTAAGTAAACTGGCCACATCATTGTTTTCTGCATACGTTAAAAAAGGAAAATAAAGATTGTAAAACAACACTAATGGTCAAGGATTATTAACTTCACCTCAAAAAGGTATCAACTGTTTTGGTTTTAAGTTCCAACCAAATATATAGCTCTCATTCAAACCTACAGTAAAAAACAGATGGACAAGTCTTCCAAATGAAACTAAAACCCAGTAACTCTAGAACAAACAATTTACAAAAGCACAATTGCTGTATTAAAAGAAGTTTACTCAACTGCGTTTGGCCAATAATTGTTTAGGGCAAAACTCTTACATTTCCAAGTCTAGTTGATTATTAACAAGGTAGAAAATCAAATTGAAAACACATTTTCCTCTACAATAGGTTGGGGAATAATAGCCATACCAGCAAGAGCTAACATCATGAAAAAAATTTTTGATGACAATCAAGACACTGGAGCATCAAAAACTCTCATAAACAAGGATATATTGCATGTAAAAGTTCTACAACTGTAGTGTAAAATTTAGTGTAACAGATGAACACAAGACTCAGATATATACAAATCATGTGATGAATTGCTATACTCAAAATATATTCTGGCAAACCGTAATGTCACAATATCCAATTAATTAATTAATTACTGAGAGAAACATTGTCTTCCCCATCCACTACATATATCTTACTGACTTTTTACAAGGTACAGACAACCATTCATATTTATTTTGGAGAACAAGTACACAACAGACAAGTAGTGTGATAAACACAATCTTGAATGTATATCTGGGCTATTTACACTAGAACAATATCATAATCACTGGCACAAAATTGTATTACAAGCAAAGCAATAACATGTCTATGTTACTTCCAGTGTAGCTACAATANCAATGGGTTTTTCTGACTGGATCCCCCAATATACCAATTAGTGAAAAGGGGTTATATTGGTAATTGTATACACAAGGTAGCACAAGTTCTAGTTTAACACGAACAATTTGAGAGGGTTTAATGTTGGCCTAGTTATTAAGTAAAGTTGGTATTTCATTTAGAAAGTATAAAAAACTTGTACTTCTAAATTTGGATCCAAAGACTCCCAGATCATAATCTCTATGTAGGCAAAATATTTTTGTCTGGTAGCTGCCTATCTTTTCCAGGGAACTATATATTCTTAAGACAGCTTTTGTCTAGTATTATATCATTGTTGTATGTTTGTATATTGCCCAACTTAGTGAATAACTTAAATTTTGATGGAAGACAGTTATTAACTCATTATTTTAGCTGTTTGTAACTCATAAATGTCATTAAAACACAGTTTATTTGCTCTACATAAATTAAATGTGAACAATATTATAATTTTATCTTGAATGGTTATTATTGGTTTGAGAAGACATGGTGAAGCTGATCTCCAGCTACTTATTGCATACTGAAGATGAGAACAGGGTAAACTATAATCATATACAGTTTTGATGTGATTATGTAGAAGTTAATATCTAAGCCTTCAAAGAAATAGATCTATTAGAACAAGATTTCAGGATTGAGGGTGCAAATTGTTACATGAAATTTATTGCCTATGAAAAAATTTGCTGATTCATTTGACTGTGCATCTTTTGCGAAGACCAATTACTTGAGCACAAAAGGGTGAGATTTTTCGTAAAACCTTAAAATAGCCCAACACATGAACTTTAACAACTGCCTTTAACTCATCTTTACTACAAAATGCATTCTGGTTTGCTGCTTATGAATCATGCAGCTTACTTTTTGCTTTAGCATCTACATACCATGAACAACATCTAAAAAACAAGCCATATGGAACGGAGCAGGTGCACCATATCACCAATATGTTTACGGTCATTATGAACCCAACTTCAATTCAGCAACTTAAACATTCCCACAATGGCTGCACACACCCTTCTACCTTATAGCTGGCAAACTAGCATGATGTGCTTAGTGAATGCTGTTCACCAACGTGACAGGAAGCAATTAACAATCTACAGATCAGACATGCATGAATGACTATGTACTGCCATTCCAAAGAGTGTTTTCTAGTATTAGCATTGTAATTCCCTATGCCTGTTTCATTACAGAAACGCTTTTGTATATGATTGACTGAAGTTATGAATTACATCACAAAAGAACCATAAAAGATAATAATCGTTGAGGCATTACTTTTCCTGCCTGATTACAAAGGGGGATGAGTGATAAAACATTTTTTCAGGCTACATATGTTTGCAGTAAAAGCATTTCTAAAACTTGACATGACATGAATCATCTTCTTGTTCTTTGAAATAACTTATTTTTCATTAACATCACAATTTGCACTTTACTCTCCATCTTTCCTTTGTCCTAACAAAATATATTATAACAATTTCAGTCATAAGTCCAGCATACATAAAAAGTGTATGGTTGTAAGACAATAAAGACAAAAAAGAAACAGTGCATGCTGTGACAAAAACTATTATATGGCATGTTACTTCACTGTAAGTTAGAAAACATAGTTTTGAAAATTTATAAACCTCAAGATAAGATCAAATCTTGGCTTAGTTAATTCAAATTTTTTTTAGTTTTAAAACCAAATTGTTCTGACAATCATGTGCAGTAAGTTTAAAAAAGCATCCATCTTTCTCCACTCCAAATAATAACAAGGTGTTCAAATGTCTTATCATGTCTCTCACATTTAATGTCTAGTGACTGCATTTATGTTCAGGAGTGATACCTCATAAGATTTAACACTGCAACATCTGCTACAGATGATCACACTAATATTCTGTAAAATTAATTGAAAGTAGCAGCAATTCCAAAACAAAACATTTACAGTAGTAAGCATGTTCAGCTCTTTTCATTTCAGAAGACGGCAAGCTAAATGCATCCTATGCATAAACAAAAAAGATATAGCAATAACATTCTGATTACATCTAACTTAAAACGATATCTACAAAACAATCATTCACTAACCAATGCTTGATTCTTACCCTGAAACAGGTCGAACACTGGTGGATCGGTTCCATTCATTGTACTCCTTTATCTTGAAACTAAAAGAGTTAATCCGATCTACCCACGTTATTCATTCCGAAAATCCAGTTTGTGTAGACAACAGTTACACAGCTAAGTCATGGATATTTAACACCGATGCCAAAGCAACGTAAACACTGCGTCTTCTCTGCTGACAAATACAGCAGTGTTCAATCAGCCGAAAGCTGTAAATAAGAATTGTTTTAACATATTCTGCAGAGAAAATAACAGACTAAGTGGTCACCTGCCCAACAGCTACGACACACTGAAAGCATTAAAGAAAAACAACAATGGCACTGCAAATGGCTGATACGAACAACACGTAACAATTGAACGAGTTGCAAAATGGCCTAATGATCACAAGCAAGGGACGGTTTAACAGTCAATACTTTTTGTATTTACACATCTTAGCACTAACGGCTGCAGCGACCCTACTTGCAGAAGTCAATTTGCTGCAGATAAAGTTACCTACGAAAGAAAAATGCAACTACACGATTACCTCCGTTCCATTAAAGCACATCAGTGATTCCATCACGGACACAAAACCCTGAAGCGCCGTTTTTCGTCTTATCTCTCACTCTCACGCTAAAATCATCACGGGCGACGCAACCCAGTGTTGCAATGGACAGCAACGGGTGTAGTTGATCGTTGGGCTTCTTTCTTTTCATGTAGCGATTGCTTTTGACCATACCTGCGGCTTAATAAGAGAGCGCCAAAGTCTGGCCAGGCGTCCGTGACTGCATTCCCACGTGGTACCAGGCGACAATCACAGCCGGCACTTGTCATTAATCCACTGAAAACCTTTAAACAGCACGGCAAATTTCGCATCGTAAAATGCATACTTTTTGAGCAGCTGTCACTCATTTGCATAGTTAGCTTCGGTATTGCTCATTTAATCGCTCAATTCTCACACTGGTCTAACCCTCTACCACACCTATCACAAGAACAGTGCAAGCAACTGAAAACAAGCAATCCACCCACGTTGTAGCGAATAGCAAAACTACAATTTGCTATCCAGTTGCACCATCTCGCGGAATAAATAACATATATCTTTTAACCCGCGTTTCATCTTCGGGTGATCGGAAGGTAGTAGTTCCAGGACAGCGCCTCTGAGAGAAATTTCACAAGGGGCTCAAATACCAATCCCGGGACCCTAGCTTCCGGGACCTTCGTCGAAACTTGCATAGCTTGTTTGTATAGTAATCAGAATAGAGATAACAGCTGCCATGCCAACCTCTAGAAATAGATTAGTTGTTATTTCTGGCAACCGGCTTACACTATTGATTTTGGGTTTGATTACAAAAAACTAAGCGTGCGTACTTTCATCCTTCCGGGCCCCATAACTACCGGGGCCGGATACGATGTACCTTTTGTACCCCCCATTTGTAGGCCCTGTCTTAGGGTCTACAATTGTTGACATCTGTGACACAGTGACAATATTTGTTTATATTTGATAAATTCTCTTGTCATTGTGTCTTCATTTATTCTAAATTCCACTATCATTCGGTTACTTTCTCGCATGATGACCTTTTGCATTGTTTCTGTTTGCTAGCTGGGTCGTATGAAATAAAACAATGAATCAATCAACCTCTCTAATTGGCGTAACCAAGCTAGGTCAGAGATGCACTAGCATTTGACCGGTATCTAGGGCATCTTCTGTTGGAATGATAGCAGTTACAGCCAGCTGGGCTTGTCTCACGGAACAAATCACGTTAAAAAGATGCTGTGCTGGTTAACAATGCAGCCTACGTCTCACAAGAATATTAGATGTGAGGGGAATTTGGATGTTGATAAGATGTGCCGAAATACATTGCAATTATCCAGACAAAAATGTTATTTTATTAGTTCATCATTGATGAATGTGGAGTATCGGTTCGGACAGTATGTGTGCAATGGTATCTGCTCGTTTTAAACTTTATTTCCATTTCCCGCAACAAAAAACTGTATTTCCATTTGCAGCAGCCTAGAAAAAAACAAGTTCTAGAATCGCGGCAAGCTTCTGAGGAATCTGTCTGCTTGGTTCTGCTTTTATACTTTTCCGATGATTCGAACTTACATGTACTTATCTTTCAACAATTGTAAACCACAAGGGCGACGCAAATAAAAGCAGCAAGAAAAGCTTACTGGCGCAATGTTGACTTAAAACAAGAGTAGAAAAAACACACGAAACTGGGAACAAGAAGCAAGAGTGGGGACAAGAAGCAAGAGTGGCATAATTCAGCTTTTAAGTTGGCCTTACTAGAAACCCGCTAAACTCAACAACTGCTCCAGCAGCCTGCATTGAATTAAAACATTTCAATTAGCTTGGACGCTCTCAAAAGAAAACATGAAAAACTCAAAACTTTTTTTGGCCGATACAACACCGTAAATACAACTTCTGCGGTTTTTCTGGAAACTACCGATGCAATGTCAGGTTCGATGTTTGAGATTGCATTAAATCTGACACCAGATTGAACAATGTCTTCCGAACTTTCCAAAGCAATGACGCTTGAGAAATATGACTTGCAGAGGTAAGTGGGGAGAAACGCACAGTGGGTAATCCCAACAGCTTTACCGCAAATTTAGGATACGTCTTCTACATATTTGCCCAGGATTTATCTGGCGTTTCAACTTCAAAAGACGCCTTGGCAGATGAATCTTGAATCAACTCTAAGAAATGTTCTTGGATTTTTTCTTCATTTTCCTGCAAATCTTCAAAAGGAAGTTTGAACGAATTCCTTGTGAACGCCATCACAGGAGTGTCGTGTTCAAAACCGGAAAAATAGGCATGAAAATGCTCAATCACCCTGTCGAAGTAGTCAACAGCCTCACTTTGAATACCGTCGCAAGTACTGCTCGTCTCACTTGTTTGATTCAATGTGGGAAACGTCGCTCCATTCCGACCAGTTTGTATTTTTTAATTTCCAGTGTTTAAGCTTTGCAATGAAAGCAGCAATCTTTTCTCGTTGGCACAGCACGTTCGAGTGGACACCTTGCAACTTGCAGTTTAGTTTGTTCAAATGACGAAGCGTGTCCGAAAAGGATCTCAATCTGTTCTGAAACATCACATCAAAAATAAGCCTTTCAGTTCTTCTTTTCTTTGTTTGACATCGAGAAATTCAACAACCTTGTGCAGTAAAAGCCTGATCAAACATAGTGGATCAACATGTTGCGTGATGAGAGCCAGTGCACACAAGTGTAAACCAGCAGAGGGTCATACTCAGCTTCCATATCTTCACAGGTTTCGCATAGGCGGATCCAGGGGGGGCTAATGGGGCTGAAGCCCCCCTAAATTTTTCAGATACGTTCTTTGATCGATGGTTCCCGACACAAAAACGTCCATTGGGATGATTTTTGCGTACAGCCTTTTAATAAACCATTTCTTGCACATAGATAAGGACGAAAACATCAAATGCAAAGCTTAGAAGATATTAAATGCAAAGCGTAACCAGAAGCCGCAGGGGCCCCCCACAAAATGTATCGCCCCCCCTGGAAAAATATCTTGGACATAGTTTAAAATTATTAGGCATAGTTTAAAAAATTTGGTCCTCTCTTAGAAAACTCTTCGCCCCACCTGGTGTTCCAAGCTGGTTACGGGCCTGGTTCCCACACCTCTATTTTTAGCAATACACCCCTGCCTGCCAGCAACAATTTTTGGAGAAAAATTCAGCT
>JGI24159J19872_10003065_pt1 | contig 20519 bp, 9 predicted proteins | sample Ectturendosymbi4_FD_19872 | JGI IMG/M metagenome (IMG submission 19872) | reverse complement strand
AAACTACTTGCTGACTTAACCCAAGCCTATATTGCTAACAGAAAATGTATCATAGCCTTAAATTTAACCAGAACGTCACAAAAAGCAACTTGCTTCTAAAGACTTTCACAATTGAAGAATTTTATAGTCCATAATGGAAACAAAGCAGCTACTTCTTAAGCGGTCATATCAATCAACAAGCACTTGTAGACATCAATTTTTATTTGAATCTTGTATTTGAATAAGCTCTGAAGACACCTACTGACTGTGAGAAATACACACGCTGAATAACATCATAACTAACTAAGCGTTTGTTACGCAGGACAGCTCCCTTTGAAAGATGAAATGTACCTTGTCACGTTAAAACAGAATTATTGGGGTGGGTCGCTTTGAGAAAAATTGAAGTGGTCAGAATTCGTCACCTGATTTGTTGGCGCAAAGCGAACTATAACCATAACTTCAAGCTTAACTGTAAAAGCATTACGAGCGCCGATAAACATCCTGCATCATGTGTGTCATACTTCATCCATTCAGCGTAAAATGAAGTTAAATTTTCACTCCCTTGAGCCAGTGGCTTAACCTTTCCTTCCATGGCCCGTGGGCTTCCTACCGTGACACTTAACACTCGTGGACCATCTACCCTTCAATAAAAAACGTAGGTTTCGTTGCAACTTATTTGCGTTCTATTATGCTCCACGCTAAATTGGAAGCAGGTGATTGCCTATGCTCGTGGCTCCCTAGCAAAATCCTTGTGGGCGCCGGTTGAGAAACTACCCCTTCAAAACGAAATACGCGATGATGTAACAGCGACAAACCTGAGCGTAATTTCGTAGAACTTCAAAATCGCTTTGAGTCAGGAACTGGTTATAAAGAACTCCTTCGCGGAAGGAGAGTCGGTCGCGCTCCATGGCCCAAAGTCGAATTTGGTCCGCCAATGTGGGAGCAATAATCAGATCCTGGCAAGTACAGGAGGGAGTGTTGTATCATAGCAACAGCGAAAGTACCTGGTTTTTGCAGATGCCATCGATATTCGTCCACGTGTTTTCACCAGGCCCGTAACCAGCTTAGGACACTACGACAGGCGAAAAGTTTTCTGAGAGCCCACATTTTTTAAACTGTGTCCAATAGTTTTAAATGTCCAACACATTTTTCAATGGGGAGCGAAAAATTTTTTAGTTACGGACGTGGTTTTCACTTCGTTTACGTTGCAGTAAAATGACGATGTACATAAGCAAAGGATGTGATAAGGAGATTTAAGACTTTGACTGTCTTTATCACATATCCATGTGGAAACAAAACCATGAACCCAAACAATACGATCAACTCAAATACAAAACTATTAACTCCAAAACAAAACCATTAACTCGCAAAAATTTCCAGTTAAAACCTAAAAAGTCAGCAAAGTCCGCATGTTTACTTTTCACGAACAACCAGAATGGTCGAAAAAAACTTTTATTGGTAACTGGGCTTGAGCAACGTACTCTATAAATTTTGATCTCGTCATTTCAACAAAACCAATTTGCCTTAAAATTATCCACAAAACCATGCGAAAATGTCAGCTTGTTTATAAATTAATCACAACATCGCACTTAGGTAATAGGGGCCAACCGGCACGCCTAATTCAACAAACTTAACTATTTCTTACGTTCTTCAGCATATCAGGGTGAGCGTTGGCTCGCAGATAGTGAAGAATCTGATCGGCAGTGATGCCATTCACCACAGCTGTCTGTACACTTTCCCGGGTAAGTTGCAGAACGCAAACGTTTGGAAACCTGTGTTGCAGTGCAACATGCAACCTGCCCTTCGCAAATTAACCAAGAAAACCGCTGCGCAAGTAACGTAAAAAAAGCTTATTTCAACCTCGGAGCTTACAACCCATTTTAAGCAATGATCGCAGTAGACAAAGCAAAAAATGCGAACAAAATTTTGGTTCTCGCAAAATATTGTCTTTTTCCAGAAATTGTTCTCGCTTGATATATCAGAGTCACACTTTGCTACAACCTTGTCTGAGGCACCAATACAAGCAGCCGCTTAGCAAATTTTCAGTTTTTTTCTAGCGAGTTGCTTTTTTCCGAACAAATGCGGGAAAACCGCAGCATTTTCCAGGAAAGTAGAATTAACTATGTTTCCACAACAATACGTCTACACGTCATTTTTGCGCAAACTTTTATTTTAGATGTTCTTTGAAAAACTGTTTGCCTTTGTGCAGCGTTCTTTCCATCGTGTTAAACGCCACTGAATATAGGCAACCGCTATTTAAGCAACTGATGAAGCTTGCGTCAACACACTGGAGAAAGACGAGATATCGAGGCACAAACCTGTAGATCATTTCGCAAAAGAGTGACAGAATGCAATACTGCAGCTCAGATTCTGCAGAAAAAGCAACAAGAGTAAGTACTTATCTACATCCGAACAACATGCCAGCGCAGGTTCAGTTTTACTCTGCTAATTACCCCTACGCTATTGCAGTTATTCATATGTGCACTGAAATCTTTTATGCTTGGGATTTCAATTTGTTGAACGTTGACACAACCAAAACGAGCTAGCGAGATATCCATGGGTTGCGGCAATCTATCTACCAAGAAACTAATTGGAAGGTCACGAGATCACGCAAAAAATGAGGCAAACTTTATGTAATAGTCCAGGGCGAAACTTACACTCTGGTTTTCTCGATTCGCATGGTGCAACTACACCCCTACAATAATCGAGGGAACACCAAGTGCAAGCGATGCTTTACAGAGAACCAGATCACGCGTCTGTGCGCAGCTCAAACCAAACAACTAAGTTTCGTTCTCTTTTTCCAAGACATTACGTTTACATCGATGGATTTGCTTTACAAATCATATAAACCAGAGAGTTTGTTTTATTGTTGGCATCGCCTGGGCTCCGTAGATGGTCGGTTACAATGACGTAATACTTTCCCAGTATGGGTGGTAAGAAATAAAGAGAAATACACGAATCTACTCTCACCAACAATCGTGATTTTCATGAGCCCGTGACTGTTTCTTCTAGGTTCTGCCAAAGAACAAACGTCATTTTTTGCTACCAACGATTACTACCAATGGAAGCGTTTGTGGTTGAGGTGTGTTTTTCGGGCAGCATGGATTTAGTTTAGAATTTAAATCATAGTAAGCCTTCGGCAACAGCAAAGGCACAAGGTTTCCCTAGTTGCTTCAGCCTCTGGAAATGCTCACCGGTGTAAGCATAAACGCGGTAGTTTGTTTCGGCGATGATAAAGCCAGTTTTGCTGCTCGTTTCCGGTCTTTTGGAGGATCCACTAACCAGGTTCACAGCCAGACGTGTTGGGTAAAAACGACGCGACGTTCTCTGCGCAAACAACGCATTTGTTCAAAAACGAGCTTGTTCCCAAACAACAGTAACATACTTTTGGAACCGAACGTCCGATCACTTCACCTTCAATCTAAACGTGTCACTCGAAATACCTTGCCAATACCAAGTATCCACAGTGCTGTGGATAGGGCTGCGTTCAAGTAACTAATATTTATTGCTTAAATACTAAGTAATTTCTAACAAATTTCTTAAGTAACGTAAGTAATTCGAGCAAATCAGGAAAATCGACATTTAGATTGAAAAACATTCAAGTACATAAAAATCATTGCAATTTTTAAATCACACAATGGGCGATTCAGACAAAATTCGCACCTGCAGGCCGCGATTCAATTTCACGAAATGAGCTTCTAGCTCCAAATCATAATCACGATGATAAAAACAATTGCAACTCACAAAGCGCTCTACACAGACAAGAAATCTATTCGCCTCGATGGCTTATTTTATGTGTAATGATGCATGTCATGTATGATACTGTGTGTACAGCAGCAGACGTGGCTTCTAAAATCTGAACATTTCTAAAAGAAAATTACTTGAAATATCAAGCAATGAAAAAAATACTTAATCACGCAAAAGTAAAGGTTTAAGTCAGTAATTGAGTAATTACTTACTTGAACCCAGCCCTAACCATGGACAACAAGCTGTGCAACATGTTAGACAGATGAGAAATTTTTCGTTTCATAGACTTCCCTAATTTTTAACATCCATAATTGATTTTTCTCCAATTTTTTGAAATATTAATCATATTTTTAATATTAGAGGTTTTTCGTCTGAAAGACTTGTCAATGCTAAACAATTATTTTCAAAATCCTGCTCATTCCATAACTCATCATCGCCGTAAAACTGAGTTCATTGATTTTTAAATTTGCCGGTGACGAACTCCGGTTGTTCTATTAAACTCAACTAAAGCCAAAGCGCAAACAGCAATGAAACCTTGCGCTGCAGCACTAATCCCATTTCTCTGAAGTGTTGCAGACATTGTAAAACGTGATCGTCTCTTCCGCCAGTTGGTAGATCCTGCGGTGCAAACAAAACGAAAGTCAATCGCCCTTCACTCTGTCGTTTTTGCATGAAGTTGATAAGCGTGGATCGAGTAGATGTCACCAGTTTTTATATATTTTAAGTCAAGTGACTCTATGAGACGAGGTCATCAAAACTGCACAGAAATATCGGATACGAATATTAAGAACCTGTGTCCGACTGCCGCCGCCTGAACCAGTACAAACGAATCCACCAACATGGGTATACGGGTATACCACTGGCCTGTCATCAATTTGGACAACATGCGCTCTGAACAACCGATCAACCTATGTTGATGTGGTGAAAAAGGCACTTGATGAAACACAATTCAGATGTCTTGTTTGTTTAGCGCTTCCTTGCCACTAGACAGCCACATCGAAAGTGTTTGGCGAATGATGCATCTTGACCGCATTATTCCATCCTACGGCCAAAACGAGCCTCTCACCACATTACCCAACACTTAAATCTGATCAACTTCACCTACCTTACCCACTGACGAAAAGCTCAGTTCGAACAAAAAACGAAGAATTGGAACTAAGTTCATTCCACGTTCTTGAACCCAGTTGAGGTATTCCAGGACAAAAAACCACACCTTAAAACGTTTGAAGAAAAAGTAATATGTAGCAAAGTTCGTGTGGGCATTTTCTGACCATTTCAAACGATAAGAAAACCAAGAACCGTTTTTCAATAATTGCTTTTTGTGAAAACAAAAGCTAAAATGCGAATTAGTTACAGATCGAATATCGGTGTTGTACAACTTTAAAAAGCAGAGTTTAAATCAAATATATGTTCGCGTGTACTGGTGAGCCAAACGCAACAAAGTATAAAAAGTTGTTTGAGTTTTTTCGATTTGTCTATAATATCAATACCATAGCCCTTACTTGCGAAGAGGTATCCAACAAAAGAAACTGAAATCCCTTGGAAGTTATGATTGAATACTGACGACCATCGCTGTCTTCATCCTGTCTGCAACAAATCATCCAACAATTCCAATTGGTTCCCAAAAATTTTCCTGTAGTACACTGTGTAGTGCTGCGGTGTCACATTTTGCGTTGTTTTGCGCTTAGCACCATCCATTATAATGATTAATGATGTGTATCAAAACGAGACCTAGCATATGGGCTACAGGCAATAACTACGAGTGTGAGAGTAATGTATCGGCAACCGTAAGCAAATAAAAAAATTAAAAGCACAATAGAAGGAGTTCAGGATTTGGATGTTAGTCACAAGTTAGTATCAAACTATCGGATGAAGTACCTAAAGCCTGAGTTGCTGATTACTCAACTTGGGAAAGTTTATTGAATATAAGCTGGTAATGGTTTTCTTTGAAAGAAAAATTTCCCTTCTCTCCGTATTTTTAAGTATTGAAACTATTTGCAGAACTTTCTAGCACAGAAACCACAATGCCCCAATATTGTGCGTTTGTGTCGGTTAAGTCAGGAAACTTTCGATCAATTTTCACTGACACCTCGATACCCATTCCAATATTTCGGAGCTGTGGGATTTGCGACAACTCATTACTGATGTGCACCATTTTCGACACGTCACAAAGTGGATCTTAGATTCGGCGTTAACTTAACAACAACCATTTATTAATCTGTTCAACTTCAGTGTCTTGGTAAACACCGCCTTCATCGGACGATTTCGCTTATTGATGACCGCACAACGTACGTGGTGTTGCTGTGAGCAAACAATTCAAACATTTCTTGGAGGTAGTACACCGGGATTATCATCCAAGTTTGCAAAAACTGTCCAAAATCCAGTCATTGCGCTTCATATAATTAAGCAATAAAGCAGTTACCAGTGTTGCCACTTCTGATGTTTTAACATCAGATCTGATGTTTTGAGAGAAATTTCTGATGTCTGATGTTTTTGCGACAAACCTGATGTTGACCGAACTGTTGTTTTTTTTCCCAAATTTTCTATACCTTTGGGATGACATTGACTTAGATTCATGTTTTTTAAGTTTCTTTAATCAATTTCTCAACCTCGTGTGTGTTTGGTAATCGTTCCAAACTGAAGAAGCTCTCTTCATAGCGTTGGGACNAACATTTACGTTACACATAAATAACCAACTTTTTCACTTAATGACGATACTTCTCTATTTTTCGGATTAAACGTGGGTTATCGCACTTTGCTAGGCATTGGCATTAGCTGATATTAAGCTAAAGCTGTACTGTAAAAATCTGATGTTATCTGATGTTGAAAAACACAACAATCTGATGTTGACGCGACTTACCCCAGTGGCAACACTGGCAGTTACGATATAGCGTAAAACGCGGCACCATAGCTTGCAGCACGTTAGGCAAATATATAGTACCTCATCAACCCAGAGGACAAAAGCAGATCCTTGAGATCTTGGCTGAGATCTCTGACTTGTCCATCAGAAGAATTTGATTCAGATCCAACCAAGTAATGCAAAAGCAACTCCCACCTCTCCGCTGCGTATTGGTCCAAAGCTACTTCGTCTTTGACATGTTTATCTGGCCCAAGATGTTCGGTGGTGGACCACGCTTCACCACTTAAAACAGAAGAAAGGCTTCAGCACTTAAGCGTCTATAAGCAATTTCAGTACTTAAACGTCTATAGGCCATCGAATATGCAACTGTTACAAATAAGCGTGTAAATGTATACAGTTTGACTTATTTAAGTTTTGCTTTATTCAATGCGCCTTATAATCCGGTACGCTTTATGTATGAAAAAAGAACAGCTAGCAGTCAATTTTTGATGCTGCGCCTTATAATCCGGCGCGAGGTTTCCGGATTGAAGGGGTGAAATGCGTTGGGAGAAATCTGTTCCTAGCAATTTGTTTCGGATAGCAGGGATTCCGGTTGATCGGAGTTGGAACAAACAGGTCATACTGTATTTGTAAGTGGTATTGATCTCATTGTCAAAACACATAAGAAAAAAATTTCCAAGTTATCATTGCTTTCGGGTACAGCGCATTTATTACATCACATTCGCAGTTTGTTCCTACGAATATGGTGCTGAAAAGATACTTAGCTTGTCGAACATTCAGCAAATGTCAACAGCAATGAGAGCTACTTATCCAAACGTACATACACTTATAAAACCGATGCTGACAACCAGCTGCACAACTGCGTCTGTGGAGCGCGCTATCAAGACGGCGGTGTCGTAAATATACTTGCAAAATAACTGCGGAGAAGAACGATTGAATTGCAATTGCTCTGACTACTTTGCATCATAATGTAAAAGTGAATTACTCGAAATCAATATAGGACTTGTTGCGCAGCAAACAACATCGTCAACTGCTTAATTCTAAAATGGCTATTTTAGAAATACGACGCTTGACTGATATTTTGTTCAGATAATGCGGCCACAACTTTTGAGGCTAGCCGTCGTGTCTTTCAATATTTCGTTGTGCGGTCTCGGGCTAATTTTATCTGCTGTTTACACTCCAAGTTGCTCATAAAAATATAGTTTCAGTGGAAACGAACCCACGTTAATTGGCGTGACGCCGAGGAAAGCCTAAACGTACTTGATTTTGTCATAACCTAGTAGGTGTAAACAGCAGATAAAATTGGCCCGTAACTGCAAAACGAAACGATCGCGACTGTTCTCTCGCCATGAAGCGAAATTTTACAAAACAGCTCCTGCGTGTGCGTGGCAGTGTACGAGATTATGACAGCATTAGAGCCGGCACTGCCAGAGGAGAAAATTCAGAAATACGCGTGTTCGACGCAATATCAATTCCGAGTGTTCACAAACGTGGGGATTGTTTCATGTCACTGCGCAGGCGCCATTTAGACAAGGCAGTAACGTTGTTGTTTCGTAATAGTACTATGCAACGTTACAAGGGATATTAGGCTGTTACCTGTTCCAAAACAGCCGCATTAGAGACCTGCAGTGGCGTTTGATATTTTATCGGCTTTAATGCTGAGTACCTGCGGTGCAAAGGAGTCTGTCATGACAGCCAAACAGACCCCCTAGATGTGCCCCTGTCAATACTTAATGCATATTTTGGCCAACCACAGCGTACTTGGCTTGAAAACTGCCCGAAGGTGTTAACAAGGATCCAATTCCTGCTGCCTTTCTCCATTGTCTACCTAAATGAAACGAAAATGTACACAGTCTGGAACATGTACTAGAATTTAACACAAAAAATGCCCATAACAGATATGCTATATAAGCTCACCTTTACCGTCTTTGGCATCACAATGACAAAATTAACCTACCCACCAATGATGGCCTTTTGCAAGTTTCTTCGAAATACAGAACTCATTGTATAAGATGAAGTCATGTTGCCACGATGCTGGCATTCACTCCAAACATGAAGGTTGCATAAAGCTGTAATAGCTGCTTCGTGGTCTCTGAAAAAAATAACGAGAGTACTTCCAAAATTCTACTTCTGTGCACTGTTCTTTCAACCATGATTGCATAATAGGTGCTGCCAATATTTCCTACAGTAATTCGTAATTTGTAAGTGTACCATGGATTACTCTTTCCTTTTGCAAAACTCAAAAACAGCTGTACTTCACAACATCCATGTGGAACAACTTACTCATTTACAACATGCAAGATTACTGAACTAAGATCATTAATCAAATTTTTTTAAAACTTACACTGTTACACTTACACACATTATTGAAGTATATAATCCATGAGCAGCAATAAATAAAAATCCACACATCAGTAGTAATAGTCTCTGACAGAAGGTATTTACACAAAATTAGCCAAGATCTATTTGGATGAAAAATTCAGGTACATAATATATTTGCAAGTCTTTTCAGACTTTGTCACTCTGGACTGTGGATAATGTGTGGTTAGTCACTAGTCAACAACAATTTGATACATTTCATCACTAAAGTTATTGTCTATTGAATCGTGTAGTCACTTGCATATTATGAGAAACTAAAGACGATCTCAGATCAAACATATTGTTCTTATGAATGTGGCCTGTTTCTGCTCTTTGTGTAAACATGATTTCTGAGAAGGCAATAGCACAGATGTTCTGAGGATTTTATTGTTGTGCACTGTCACTATTTAGATATGTTCCAAAAATCAGAGCATAAAGTCACATCAGAATGATCCAAACGCATGGCAGATTCAGAAAAAATTTAGCATAACACTAGATGACACAGTGATCATATAATACACTTATTTCTACCAAGTTAAAAGTGAAGACATGCAATAGCAAATCTAGAAATTATGTTTTGAATTCAATTTAAACCAATTTGAAGAGGTTTGTCACTTTGGAAGCAGAAACTTTGCAAAACCAAAATCAAAACTGGAGTATAACACATTATGCACCGAAGCTAACAAAATGATATCTACCAGGTGAAAACACCCTGTATGACACACGCTGTGAAAGTCTGAACATTCCTGCATAGCATAAATATTGAATCAAATGTTATAAAACAGTGTTTTTTCGTAAAATCGCCCTGTTACAGAAACTTTACTTGGAAATCACCACCCTGCTGGGTTTTTGCGCTGTCTGAAAATATTATTTTGTCAAGCAGATAAATTAGCTCTTCTGGCGATTTTTATTATTAGCCGACGTTTCACCCACCTATTCAAGTGGGCTTCCTCAGGGCAATGTTTTTTTAACCACGTATGACATGCAACTTACTGATAACAAGAAACAATGAGCAGTATGACGTACAAAGACCAAAATGCAAAACTGACTACCACATTGCACAATAAATAGAGTAAAACCTACATAAAAATGCACAAAAATGGTCAAATAGCATGAAGATATGGGATAAAACAGAGAACAAATAAAGTGTAAAACTTGCGTGGTGAGGTGAGAGCTGGCAAATTTGTAGGTACAAAGGCAGTCATATTATTTTGTTTCGGAAATGATTTACCACCAATGAAATATAAATGAGCAATCTAGTTAATACAAAATAAATGCAAATGCATTTGTAGAATAAATGTTATCATTTCCAAAATAACAGCCGGTTCCAACTAATGCGGACCTAACGGTTGGTGTTTATCTGCAAGCTTTTTCAAAGCAGTTTGCAAGTTGCTCAATTTAAGTCACATGGCGTTTCCCTGGTCTTGTTCATGTCAAGGCGATTGCGGTATTTGTTACACATATGCAGTAGGCTGCTTGGCAGAAACATTGCTCAGTAAAATACATCGTTAGAAACGCCAGTAATAATAGCTTCACTTATTCCCAAAGCCCTGGATAACTCTCACTGCATTTGACCCCAAACATTTACCAACCGTGTGAATGAAATACAACATGGGTTTCATCATCACTTTGAATGTCAATGAGACGTTCATGGATGGTGGAATCCATTCGTTTATGCTAGCTAGCTGGCGAAGCGAAAATGTATTCCACCCAGTAACATTCTTCGCAATTTAACTTATGGCATGGTCTCCACAACAGAATGATTTCATAGCAAGCTTCAAACAACCGGTGGTGAAAAGGATATATTTGGACTCCTTCGTTTAACCAAGATAAGGTATTTGGATTTACTTGCCGGTCTAAGTTACTCCTTTCCTAGTATACTGTTCTGTTATACTTTGTCATAAGTCAGATGAACACAGTACAGCCATATCCACAGTGTACAGCAAATCCCTCAAACTGACTGAAAAACACGATAAGCACAATTTATAACTTACAGCTAGCTGTAGTTTCACTAGCCGTCAATTGCTATGGAAATCGTCCCACAATAGTTATACTTCCAGTCTTTTTACAAAACACACTTAGGTACATTGTTTTACTCAAGATACTCAAAGATTATAAAACACATGATAACAGAATGTTATTTTTTGTTTTTTTTAGTGGCATTTTTTGCCTACAAAACAATGGTTTGGCAAGGCTCTACCGAAAACCATGAGGACTTGTTTCAAGGCAATTTTGCAAATAATAACACATAGGCTTGGAGGGATTTGTGACAACTCACAACGAAAAATAATTAGGCTTAACTTGATGGCAACCTGCAATTAATATTCGCTATCAGTATCACCACGAAAGTCGATGCGATGATTTAGTGGTAGCAGTGTTGTGATTTTTGGGCCATTTTCAGCATCTGCAAAGAAGCTGAAATTTTTTCTCTTTAAAAATTGGGGTTTGGCTGATTGGGTATTTTCCAATAGTTATATCAGTATTGATTGCTTTCAACCAATATCAATATCATTATAATTTAGCTAATGAATGCATACTATACAAGAAACGTGCAAGACGCCACATGCTGATGTATATATGCTGACAAATGTCATTGCTTGCTGTGCTGTTTGTGACATTGGTCATGCAACGATTCGGTTGACCAACCTAGCAAACTACTCAGTACAATGATTTCCCCACTCTTATCTCATTTTAAATATTAGACACAACAAAATATCACACAATGCATACATTCATAATCTTTGTGAAAACCACAATGTTTGACTCCCAACCAGTGACAATCTCAGTAGTCTTGGATAGTTGGTGCAGTGAAGTATTACACAGAACGACATTAGTTTGATTATTACGTCACCAGTCCGATATCATGCATTCTATAAACTTAGTTACGAAACATGGAGTCGAAAGTGCATCAAATGTTTGGATTCCAAAGTACCAAAAATTGTTTTTTAGAATCAATTCAAATTTTTAATACGTTTTAACCTGCAGAAATCTCCCCCCTAGAAGCTGAAATCGCTCCCAAATCTCGTAAATAACAAAATCGCCCACTGGAGGCGATTTCGTCCACGTTGAAGAATACTGCTATAAAATAACAACACCTGTGCAAATGTCATGTTGGCATTTTAAATCACTTTTCACTATGAGGAATATACTGTTTGCAGTACTTCAAAATGAGCTTCTGTTGAAAATTTTAGCATTGAAGCATAAATGTTTACATTGTGAAATCATCAAAATCAAAAATAAGAAAAACTTGTAAGATATGCAAGAACAACATTGCGAATAATGATGAAGCAAAGTAACTCAAATGAGTAAAAATTAACATTGGCCTGCATGCACAACAGGCTCTATTTCACAATTGATACAATCTTGATTAATGTCACTCTTCATTTTAGAACTTTGCACAAAATGTTGAAAGTGATTAATTTTTTGAACTGTGTCACTTTCAGTTTAAAAGATTAAATGAACTGGTTTCAAATCATTTATTCGGTACTATGACAGTTTATCGAAGAAACATTTATTGAACGACAATTTATCGAATGGCAGTTCAGCAAACCAACTGTTAACAGAATGACAATTTGTGAAACAAGAGCTAATTGCAAATTTAACGGTTGCAAGACATCATTATGGTATGGTCTCCATTCTGCATTCTACAACTGCAATCATCATGCTTTATTTGATGCATTCCAAATGCAAAGTCCATTTTTATCCTTCTTTAGCATCAGCTGGAAACTAGCAGGAGTCAAAACACACAGAATCAGAAGTCAAAACACTAGTGCATTGAGCAGTTGCAAATGAATTGTACAGTAGTTTAGAAACGGAATTAATTTTAAGTGAGAAGGAAAACAAGAGTGGCTTCAAAAGTTGTTACATAAATCCAAAATTGTGTAACTTACTGAAAGTCAATTGCACACAAGTTGTACCTTATCAAGTTGTAACATGTAGCTGTAAATAAATGAATGTGATTGAAATGGGCATTTGAAACGCCTGGTATATTCCATTGATGAAATTCGTTCCAATCATAAAAATCATTTTATTATATGTGTGCATTTAAAACGCCCATACTAAGTTTGATAGAATTCAATAAATATTTGGTTCAATAAATTGTCGTTTCAATTAACAGTCGGTTCAATAAACTGTCAGTTTGATTAACTGTCAATTCAACACATTATCATTTGATAAACTGCTATTCGATTTTTTGTTTGATAAATTTTTGCATCATGAAATTATTCAGCCTTTAACGATGCACAAAAATTGTTCTAAGTTACACAAAGCACACCTAAAACTCACCAAACTGTGGAAGAATAAATACAACATACTATAGTGTATTGTACACATACCAACCTTTTTGCATCTTTGATTACCCATGCTGCAGCAGCAGGTTTAGTGACAGGATTCTCAACAAAAAGTATCCGCATCACATAGTACTTTGCCAGCTCTGGTAACTCTCTACAACAAAAACAACATAATAATATCATCATCAGATATACCAATACATAAGGTAATATATACTATTCGAATTTAAACTACTGATAAATTCAACATAACTTTTGAAATGTCAGAGCTATGTGAGTGAATCTAAATAAAATAAAAACAGCACCTACAAAAATAATAAGTATATATACATGAACAATTAAAACTTTGACACCATTTGATGTATATCTTTATACGTTGATAAACAGTGAAACTTTATGAGATCCAATCACCAAAAAAATCTAGAGTAAAATTCAACAACTGCTTTTTTCAATCACATTTCTTCTTTGACTTGTGTATCAGCTTTTCATCCACATTTGCCAAAACGGATTTCGCATTTGAGGAACAGAGCAAACATACAAAGGATTTCCAGACAGTTTACAATTCACCATTAATGCTTTCATTGGTCCTAGAGCAGTGCTTCCCAACCTTTTTCAGCCCACAGCCCACTTTTACTAAAAATTTTATTTGGGGCCCTCTGCGACATCAGCAAAGTCTTTCAGCTATATAACAATAAAAAAAAAAAAAAGAGAAAATGAAAGATTTATTGTTAATGGGACATTTGATCTTGCTTCTTTGATATGATCAAATCAAGGCGAGGTTTGATAGGAGACAAGCTCACACACAACGCAGCATTCAAAGCGTCAGTTTTTCAACTGTTTCGGGCCTTCAATTTTGTTACAGTTACAATTGAGAAGCCGAACTCACATAGGTATGTGGTTGTAAAAAGCAAGATAAATTTAATGTCATGGTTTGACAATGAAGGGTTTTCCTTGCTGGTATGAATCCAGAAAGAAGTTAGATCTGTTTTTTTATACTGAAGCTTGAGACTGCTGTCTTCAGAAAGCTCAATGAGTTTTTCCTCCAGTTCCGCAGACAGAGCCACTTCCTCTGATGCAAGAATTGACAGCAAAAGGGTTCAAAATCCAAACTTTTCCAGGACGTGGTTCTTCTGGAAAGTAGTAATCAAACTTATGCGACAACTGAGCAAGATACTCAACTACTGGTTCAGATATGTCTACATGAGGAGTAGATTCAAGTTTTTCACTGAGTAGTGGAAACATATCGAGCCGTATATCCTTCACCCTTGTTTTCAGAGACTTAACTTTTTCTTAAACCCCTCAACTTTATCACCAACTAAAAATATTAAGCTGTTCCTGCCTTACATTCACATGTTGAGTTGATTCAAATGGTCAAACACATCTGAAAGGTAGGCCAGTTTAGCACAAAAGTAGTCAGTAACGTAATGTTCAACAAGAGGTGAGCACTGATCCTGAAGAAACAGGTAAACTTGACATCTCAATTCATAGAGACGATTAAGAACACACCCTTTTGAGAGCCACCTAACCTCACAATGGTACAAGAGCTGCAAGTGATCTGAATTGAGCCTGTCACACGTCAGCAAAGCATCTTGAATGTAGTGCATTTTTCTTGATATAATTCAGTCTTTACAGCTACAGACATGGGTGGCGAAACCATTTTGAAAGTGGGGGGGCACAAGTGCACGTCAAAAAATTATGGAAAATTTTTGAAGTTTTAACTAAAAGCTGTGACGTCACAATCATTGAAAATAACTTCATTAAATTTTGTCAGCATGTTTAAGCAATGTTTAATAAGCCCTCAACTAGCCCTATCTACACTACACCTACGCTACGCTGAGTTGATCACATAAATGTTACCAGTTGTTCTTAGTCTTACACATAATTCATTCACAAATAAGCACACAAACACAACACATGCACAAAGCTAAGGGAGCGTCCACATCAGTGTTCCCTCTAAGAAAATTTTACACCAAGCAAATTTTTTGTTTTGGTGCGCATGTAGTTGCATAACTACAGACACACAACCAGTGTTGCCACTGATAGTTTTTTTTTCACTAGATCTGGGGATTTTTTGTTTCATCTGGGGTGCTGGTGTTTTTATTGAAAATCTGGGGGTTTTTTACTCTGGTCAAATTTTTGTAAATGTATGTCGTATTACTGTATTTTCCATTCAAGAATACAGTAGTTTCACAGGCATAATATGTACAGAGTCAGTAACCAGTGCAGATGTGAGTAGTAGGGCTAGGCCTAAGCTTAGCCAAACTGTTTGAAATATAATGGTTTACAGATTAAGCACTAGCTAGGCATAGGTCAGCACTCTAATCTATCGCTGATATGTCAAGGGCTGCTTGTGCATGAATTTGGAATGCTTTTCTGGTTTTGAAGATGCTGTGGTTGAGAATCTCTTCATTGTTTTATGGGCGCACTGTTTTGATCTGAATGTAAAATTTTGAATGTTAAATTAGTAGTCAAATATTGCAATGAATGCAATGGTTAGAGTGAAAAGAAAACCGTAAGACCTTGAATGTATTGCGTACTTGTTTCAAGTTGTGTATTTTGGTGAAAGTAAAAGAAAACATTAAATATTTTTTTTAGAAAAGATCTAACTAGCTTTTTTATGTTACTTCATACATTTGATTTGCTGCTAGCCTATTTGTAAATTGTGATGTCAGTAGACTTGAGCAAGTTGTTAAATATGATACAAACAAAACAATGCATATTACCTTAATTTTTATGTGCAAGCACCGTTAGCGTGCTTTCCAAGTTTGGTTTTAACTTTTTTTAAAATTTTGCATGTCTGGGGTCTCTTATTATTTTCTGTTTTTTTTTAAAGGTAAATTCTAGGGTTTTTCTTCATAACAGAGTGGCAACACCGCACGCAACTAGTGAAGCGTTTCAAATGGTGCGATATTATATACACAATATCGAATTTTGAATGTTGCAAGTGCACAAGAATGAGATTTCACTGCGCAGACAGTCTGGTGGTACTGCGCAGTTGCGCACCTTGGAGGGAACATCGGTCCACATACTACATCATCAGATGGGGGTGAAAGGGGCTTTCAAAAAATGACGATGGGGTAAAAAACAGATATCTAAAATTCTGATGACGGAATATGCAAAACGCGCCCTAGTAACAACAGATGTTGCGGTGCTACAGTACAAAATTCTTTCCAAAACAGTTTGATTCTGCGATCATTTTCTGCTATGAATTCTTGCAGTATTGCTGTGAGATCAACCTGATCTATTAACTGTTTGTGGATGTACAAAAACAGACTGTGGTTCAGTACTATTGGTTAAGTTTGTTTGTCAAGTAGTTCTTCAGCCGTCAAAGGTACGAAAATGACCGCACTGTTGTAGCATTGACACTGGTACTGTCAAGTCAGGCCCTTCGCCAGGATTTCACAGCAGGGGGGGCCAAAATCACAAGGGAGCCACATTTTTAAATACAATATTGGATGTAGGCAGCAACCGGGGCTCCAAACATGAAATGGGGTGCACACATTTTAAATGAGGGTCGGGCACCACTCCCCACCATGCTGGCGACGGCCCTGTGTGAAGTACAGTCGTACAGTACTCCTATAAATTCCCCTAAGATTATGGGCGTCGGGAGCAGGGGACATGGATGCCTTGCCCCTGGATTTTGAAATTTGACTTTTTTCTATTGAATTTTTAGCAAAAAAGGTTGTTTTCTTAGCTTTTAGAAGGAAAACTGAAATTTCATCACTTTTACCCCTCTGGAAAAATTTTTAGGGTTACCTGTGGAAAAATCTGCTGATGCCCCCCACCCCTGGAAAAAAATCCTCGCGATGCCCATGCGTTAGAGCAGGTGAAAAAGCTGTGCTGATATCACGTACAGTTTCGAAGGTATCAGGTACAAAAGACAATGATATGTTCTTAAATGATTTTGGTTCAGTTACAAGGGCATTGATATCTATGTCGTAATGCACTTTTACATACCAAAATGCTAAGACAAGACAAATCAAATGTAGCAAGTTGTCTGCAATGATACCAATTATGCTGTGAATGTAATGCAAAACAAAAACACAATTGAAATTGATCTATCACATATGCCATTTTGCGTATAAAATTCAGCAAAATTTAACTGTTTAGAATTAGGTCTACATCAAATTGCACCAATTTCTCAATGGTGTGGCACGAAATTTTTCCTACACACGAGGTTGAAAAATTACACCATTTTACAAAAATTATGTAGTGTTACACAATCTGGCAACACTGTTCGACAACACCAATGTGGTAAGCAAGCCCAAACAGAATGACCAGATTGCGCAAGGTGTGTTGTGCCAAACATTTACAAAATCATGCCAACTTACAAATGATATTGCTGAAATACGGCCAAATATCTACACATTTTTTTCATTAAACGATTTACCGAACAATGTACCCATACTAATTGTGTAACTTAAACTTATTTAGGTAATATTCAAAATTGAAAAGTGGGAGGCCAGGGCTGCCAGAAAAAAGTGGGGGGCCTAGGTCCATGCGGCCCCCCTGGTTCCTCCACCTATGGCTACAGACATAACGTTATGCAGTTCTGGTGACATCTGCATTGCAGTGAAGTTTTCTATGTGCAAGAAGCAATGAGTCCACTTGGCTTGTCTTGCTCTCTATAGAGTTTGTTTAACAACACCATAAGGAATCCCAGTCACTGATGCAGCTCCATCTGTGCAAACACCTACACAGTTCTTCCAATCAATGCTTTTATTAGTAAAATGGGTGTTAAGGCAACTAATTACCTCAGCGGCAGTTGTTCTTGTAGAAAGTTCTTTGCAAAAAAGTAAGTCGTTATGAACCTTGCTGTTGTTGCAANCTCTCCGTTGGCATTGCATTGAATGTGCAATTCACCACGAATGGGATGTGCACAAAGAATNACACCTATATATACATGGTGCAAACAAGCAATAAGAGTGATCATGGCATGCGATCTCTATTATTGCTTGCTGCCACAGTGTGAAGCTTTGCACACATGTGGCTCAGGCTTTCCGATCCCAACAAAATAGTGCTGTGACCAGGATGTGAAGGTCGTGCCAGGTGCAGCATTCACAAAATGAGCGTGCGATGGGTGCGGTTCGTTGTAAGGAGGGGATGTTGTTGCAACCTTTCCATTGGCGTTGTGTTGAATGTGTGATTCACCACAAACGGGATGTGCGTGTATATATGTGGCGCTAACAAGCAATAATAGAGTGATCATGGTGTGTGATATCTATCGTTGCTTGCTGCCACAGTGTGAAGCTTTGAGCACATGGCACTTGAGCTTTCTGATCGCAACACCATCAGCACAGTACCTCACAAATACAAGCAATAACGCTACATTGGTAAAGTCAGTAGATTCATCCAACTGTATGGAATAGTAAGGACTGGATTTGATTCTTTCCAACAGCTGACATTCAATATCATCACTCATTTCAATTATTCTTCTCATAATCATGTTATTGGACAGTGATACTAATTCAAGTTTAGAAGCAGCTACTTCTGCAAGGACTTCCCGGCACATATCGATAGCACTGGGAAGAATAAGTTCCTCTGCAATTGTGGATGCTTTCTTGCTACAAGCAACACGACGAGCCACCATATATCTAGCTTTTCATGCCGACTTTGAGTACTAAATGAAGTCATGACTTGCTGCTGTGCCCACAGACCATCTCTCTTTTTCTCAAAACATTCTTTCAGCTTCATTGCACTTTGTGGGTGGTGAGCATTCTGGTGTCTCTCAAGCTTTGATGGTTTCAGTGACTCATTCGACAATAGTTTTGCACACTCAACACATTGTGCTTGTTGCTCAATGTCATTTCCTGCCTTTATGAACCCATATTTGATGTAATCAGGATCATACTTCCTCACAACTTTCCGATATTTTTTTCCTTTCCTTTTCCTGCATCACTTTTTCTTTAAAAAAAAAACTATCCATTTTATGACTAACAAGAAACAAACAAAGTTAAAATGTACCAATGTAAATATATAAACTCCTGACCTAGGCTAGCATAACCCCTAATTCCTAGCCGTAGAAAGCATGCGCAATGAAAAGATGTTATAGTAAGCATCAGAAACTGTCGAACACGGCCATTCAATTTATCAAATTCATGTATTTTGTAAAATCCTATAGGCAGCTACAGGCCCATAACCAGCTTGGGACACCAGAAATGGTGAAGAGTTTTCTGAGAGGTACACAATTTTTTTAAACTGTCCAATAGTTTCAAACTATGACCAACACATTTTTCCAGAGGAGCCGAAAAATTTTGCCAGGGGGGCTCAGCCCCTATGGTTATGGACCTGGGCAGCTATGAGAGATGTTGAGTTTATTGGCGGCGGGACTTCAACCGCATGTTGGCAGTGCTCAGTAATTTTCTAAAATCTCTAGTTTCTTAGACAAGGCTACGTCTGCATATCTTTTTGCCATTTAAAAAAATGAATTCTACAGACCACCATTTGTCTTATCAATCACAGCACACAAACACTATCTGTGACGAAACAGTTGAATTAAGAACTAGGTTAACAATGCAATGAAGTGTGAAACCGTCAAAAGCAAGACAACAAAGCATCAGCTACAATGCTTTTTCATCCAATTTTAAGCAAATGTGTTTGAAAATTCAGCTAATTAAGCGGGGTTTTGGGTTTATAAGGAGGAATTTTTAAATATACGAATAAATGGAGTACTGTAATTCCAAACTGGAGAATTTGGGCTTATTAAGCAAGTATGCTTATCAACACTTTGAGAGCCAGTCTCCGATATATTCGTACTTTGATTTCGATCTATAAAACAGCAGTTTTCAGTTGCCTTACCAACGCCCTAGCTCCTCTGCCGATTGCACTAGAGAGCTGTTCAAGGGATCAAACGGATCGACCAGTCTAGTAGATCGCACTCAAAAAAAAAATTTTTGGTTGGGGAGTGCGGATTTTTCGTGACTGACGTCATAAGTGAGCAGTTTTAAGGTCATTCTGGCTCATGTTGCCTGGCCTAAGGCCCAACCGCTAGGCCAAAGTGTTTCACTGAAGTTTTCATTGGAAACTAGGCTCGAGTCCGAGTCTTTTAAGCCTTTGATCGACTTTCTAGCGTTTCTGGTTCAGAAGTTATGATCTGAAATGAACAAATTAATTAATTATCTAATTAGTCAAATATTTTTATTAACTTATATCACAACTTTTGAACCCGTAACCCCAGCAGGTCATCCAAAGTATCAAAAGACTTGGATTGTAGCCTAGTTTCCAGTAAAAACTTTAGCGAAATACTATCACCTAACGGTTGGCGCCCAAGGCCAGGCAAAGTGGGC
>JGI24159J19872_10003064_pt1 | contig 20522 bp, 15 predicted proteins | sample Ectturendosymbi4_FD_19872 | JGI IMG/M metagenome (IMG submission 19872) | reverse complement strand
ACAGCCGCGGGGCGAACACAGGGGCACAATTAAGGATTGCAAGATTGCAGGCGCCACTACGTGGCAAGGACAAGGTAATCATACATTCACCACATACACATGAAATTATTTGAGAAATTAATTGGGCGGAATGTGCCAATGTGTTTTGTGGGGCTACTGAAACATCGGTACATTGAACAAACGATGCAATTAAAATGGAGCAAGCATTTGTCTGAACCGTTTCATGTTACTAATGGGGTAAGACAAGGTGGAATATTGAGTCCATACTTGTTTGGTGCATATTTAGATGACTTATCCATTGAACTAAACAACATTATAACTGGGTGTTATATTGGTGAAGTCCTATTGAGACACTTGATGTTTGCTGGTGATATTTGTGTGTTTTGTCCAAGTGAACGTGGTTTGCAAAGTAGATGTGTGTCAGGCTTATGCAGAATCGCATGGAATTATTTCAACTACAACAAAACTGTTTGTATGACGTTTAAGACTAAAGAGCGTAAACAGCACGGTCATCCCGTTGCCGACATGATACTGAGCTTTCAGATGAAAAAGACAATTCAGAGACAGTTGCGATATCAGTATTGTGCAGCAAACAAGCTGTGAGCTTCTTTTTCCCGATGTTCGAACGCAGTGAAAAGTGCGCGTTTTCGTTCCGTCTGTAGCCTACATCCATGTATGCATCACAATTATGGTGTGTTTTCAAGAAGGCATACACGCAGAGATTGCGTGTGGCCTATACTTTTGGTTGCAGGGCTCCATACCACCTGCCGTGGTGCGCATGTGTTAGTTCAATGTAACATTCCTACCTTTGAGGCCTTATTGAAAAAGATGTACCCGTTTCTTGAACGATGCAAAAAGTCAAAAAACGTATGGCTGCGCGCTTTGATGCAGTCAGATTGTTTATATTCGTCCTTATTCTTTGCACATTACAACCGCATTTTACTTTTTGACTAAGTGCCTGAACGTTTTCAGTGCTAGTTTGATGAAGTGTGCAGGTCACAACGCATTCGTCCTACTTCACCTGTTGCGTGTGCTTGTGCTCTATGAACTTCGTGCCTGTGTCAAACATTAAAATAATATAAACATGAGCAAAGCAGCTGAATCTGCTCACAAAGTGTATCACTAGGAAATCCATTTCGAATCAATTACGCATTTTTCGTCCGGAAAATTGCAAGCACAAACTTTGTATGAGCTTGATACTATTTAACTGTTTCGAGTTTCTGCAGCGGACGTGACACGCCACAAATTGCGTTTGTCAATACATGTCCGGCAGGTTGGGTATTTGCGTCATTTAAGTCAATTCAAGCTTTGTTTATCCAATTAATTTAACCTTGCCGTGGACGCTTTGTGTTTGATCAGAATTTTGCATCAATGCAGTTTGGACTTATGGTATTTGATCAATTGATTTTCGCATCAGCTTCTCCAGAGTTTAACTTTGGCGGGTGGCGGCTTTTTGGTTATTTTCGAAATAATTCAGCAGAAAATTTGTTTTTGTACAAGATTTAGACCAGTGTTTGGTTCGTAAAGTTGTAAAGATCCACTTAATATTGTATGCTGTCGCCAAATTGATTTGTTTCTGAATGTGTAAGACCGTTTGTTCCAGGGCCGGCTGCTTTAGTCCAAATGAAAACCATGTGTTTGGCTAAGCTTCAGTGATCAGCTCGTCCCATGACAGGTCGATATAATAGAAGCGTGCTGGACTGCATTGAATCCATACCTACTCAAATAGACGTTGTGGAAGTCCTAAGTTGCATAAATACTAATAAGATTCTTTCTGCCATGGTTATAATCGGTCCTATTAGATTCAGCTTTAGGATGTTTTATGAGAAGCTAAGTGGAAGCATGAGACGCTTGAGCCCAGTTTCGATTAGAAAAGAAAAGGACACTATAGACTGAGATAAAACCAGTATTTGTACAGGTTGCTTTGTGAAATGTTCAATTTAATTGGAATTGATGCCAGTCTCCAGCTTGTTTGTTCTAAAAGACTCAGATGTTCTAAGTTGCTTCGGGTGCTAATGTTATCATTGATAAAGAAACGACCAGGTTTCGAAGAACGGCTGACGGTTTTAAACTACGGATTCGAAAAGTGCAAAATAATCCCGAGAAAGCCTAGTGCAAGCTTCGTGGCTTTGAAATCAGAGCACATCGATCAGATTTTAGGCATTATGCTTCTAAAAACACCATCGTAACGCCGTTCCCCATTAATACCATGAGGCAGCATGGTGACTTGTTATACTTAGACACGTTACGTAAGGTGCGACGATATGTACACCGTGAACAGCCACTGCCTTGCAAATTGGTTTGGTAAAGTTTTCATTGTTCCTTCATGCGCCAGAGAGGTAACTGTTAGTCCACGGAACTGACCAACTGAAGAACTTGCAATTTTGGCTACTTTTATAAAATTTGCTTAAGCTTTCTGGCAAATCTAACCCCATTAAACAATATTTGTTCGTTCAATTATTTAGGCTACCCTTCCTTTACTCATCATATCCAAGGTACCAGTTCTGAGGTAAACAAATGAAAGTCATGTTATTATTCGTAAGGTTCAACAACTTGTTTGGAGTAGCCTTTACGTTTTAGGCACACTAAAGTAACGACTGCTGATGCAATGATGATAAGGAGACCTGATCCAACGGCAGTGATAAGGAAGGATTCTGAAAGCAGGTAAAAATGTAGTAAAAGTACTTTCGAAAGATTTAAATGTCATCGACTGACCATACCTGAGTTTCGGACTGAAGGCGTGGGCAGTCTTCCTCTGCGCATGGCTACTGGTTGATCGGCGCCCAAGTACGTCACGTGTTCGGTGGCTCCATCCCTATCGATAAGGTAAATCGGACCAACGACAGGACGTAAGTAATCATCGGAATCTCTCTTCTCTCTACGCGAATCCGTGCATCGTGTAGCACTTCCTCCGTTTGCACACATCTTTAGAAGAAACGGTCTATTGAAAAAACTATTTAAAACGGTATAAGCGGAAGATCAGCAGTCAGCCTTACCGTTTGGTTTGTTCCCGTATGGCAAACGCGCAAACCGGCGTGGATGTAGATTTGGGCGCACTGAACGTTTCGTGGTAAACGAAATGACAGACAAACATGATGACGGCTGAATGAAGGGTGACCGTGAGCAGCTTGTAACAAAAGTCCAGTGAGAGTAGGACAACTGAAAATAAGTCGTTGTGACGGAGAATTTCAGAGAAACATACAATGTTACCATTTGGGAACAGTGTTTACCTATTTTGGAATATTGTCACGGCTGTAGTGGAAGAAACTGATATTGGTGAACAGGAGATGAAAGCTGATCGCAAAACAGCCGCGTTTGAGCTTGGTAACTGATGGGATAGCTGTAATGAAAGCTAAAGTGTCTTATATTGCGTTTTGAAATTTAGCAGTGCAAAGTACTTCTTACCAATGGAGTGAGTACATCAATCCCAACATGTAGCAACTGCCCTACGGTGTAAACGGCAGTGCCGGTTAATTTATACAAATCTGGACAAGCTTGTGAGCAGGTAGAGACCTTACACAAGGTTATTTCTGCGCTGTACTGATAAACGCCGGTGACCGTTGGACGAGGTAATTGGATACTGGAAATAACAGTATAACAATTTGTTAGCAGAAAACAACGTCAGCAAGAGAGAATAAGGGACTGGTCAATATACCTGGGTGTAATTGATGTTGAGATATTATATTTTGACTTGTAGGTACACTGGATGGAAGCAACACCAAGCGGTGAATCGTAGATGTCGGAACTGAAGTCCTTGTTGATCCAAATTTTGTTTTTAATGACCAAGTCGCCTTCGCTGGATGAAGTCAATTCCATACCGCACTCACTCCACGGCTGATTGATGCTGATAACGTAATTTCCGTCGTCAAAACTCGGGCGAGCTGCGAAGAAACACTGCCTAAATACAAGGATGAGATGATGTTGTTAAAAATGAGGAAAAGCGTGCGTACCTCTACAAGCCTTGCTGAAGCTCTCTGGGTTGGCAAGAGATGGGGAGATGTAAATGTAGCTGTTTTTCGCACCTTGATCAAACTCATCATAGAAACGTTTGGAAATCGTTACTACCATAGAACTACTGCGACATGAAACGGCCGGAACAGCTGAAGAAAAAACATTGCAATTATCTGGGAAACCCTTTGCAATACTATTACGATATAGCTTACGAATAGAGCAGTTTCTTCCAATATAACCTCCTTCACTGACACACTGGTAGCCGTTGCTGTGGCGACAGGATTCTACACAATGGCAGTCTCCCAAGCAGGGATCGGGAAGACAAGGGATGAAGATAGTCTTTGTGCGTATCTCACACCGGACGCCCATCCACCCCGCGTAGCATTCGCATCTAGCATGTAAACAATGCCATAGGCAGGCGTTGTTGATAAGAGTCACAAACTCACTTTCCATGCACACATTGCCCATTGGTGCAGACGGCTTCATTACAACTGTGTAGGTCAATCTCGCAACCATCAACGACATAACCACTCGGACAATCGCACCTAAATGAAAGAGCAGAATCGACAAACGGGAAAAGCGAGCATATGTCTGAAACATTAAATTAAGCGCACCTGTTGTTGGTGCAATTTCCCCCGTTAATGCATTGCAACCCACCGCAAGTGAGTTTAGTCTCGCAACGCGCACCTGTGAACTCGACGGAACATATGCAGCTGAACGAAAAACAACAGCGTAAAACGTGCGTAAACTCCGTAAACAACTGAGTGGGCATTATCGGCTCAGACATGGAAGCCCTAACTATAAAATTGTGAAAAATGCTTGCATAAAAGTACACTAAACGCGGTGAAGAACCATACAAGCACTAACCGGTCGGTTACGCATATTCCACCGTTCAGGCAACTGACGTTACAGCACGGAATGGTAAACTGACAAAAATCACCAGTGAAACAATCCGGACAAATGCATCTGAAGATAAAAGGGAAAAAATTAACCAAAGTGAAGCGAAAGGATACACATAAAGGTCACAAAACTCACTGCCCATCGTAGCAGAGCCCACCATTCTGACACGGCTCAGAACACCTAAGACTGGGAACGAAGCAGTGGTGGAAGCCTCTGTAATAACAGGTAGTGGGTTCGATAGAGGTTCTGAAATTAGGCTCTTAAAAGCGATCAACTCACAAATGTTTCGTGCAGTTCTCTCCCCGCGTTTCACACAAAATTTTGATTTTCGGGTTGCAAGTCATTGATCCAGCTGCTTGTCCTCCAGTGAGCAACATCTGATCTTCGTCGTCATAGGTGGCGTTGCGTTCGTCAGCGGAAGCTAGATAAGCAGGTGGATCGCCTGCACAAAAATATGATCTCCAATTTTTGTTCAACGCGAAACAAGGTCGGAAACACAGAAAAAAGCAAACCCAACATCCACCTTGAGATATAACACTGGAAGCCACGACGTATTGGAATGTCAAAATAAAACACCTGAAAAATATTAGTTTCGTTAAAAATAACTTATTGCATAACCTAAGCTAACGTAATGCAAACACTGCTCACAATACTTGCCAATGCTTCATTCTTATTACACCAAGAACCGTGAAATGAAATGCAAAGAAAAATCGAACGTAACTGAACGAAATTGCAACTGAAAGAAACGCATATCCACCTTGCAATCGCTTCATATAGACGAGACAACAAACATTCCAGGCAGGAATTTCTTCACTTGCGGCATAATTGCGTCCTTTCCAAAGCGCTGATTGAACCAAAAGTAAGCGGACCTGTGCTGCTCTGCATCAGCGACTTGCTACTTTATCAAGCATAGTTGCCAGGTTGACATTTTTAATGTCAAAATTCCTGAAATTCAGCTTTTTCAAAGTGGTTTGACATGAGAAAATGATGTTTGCAATGTATGTCACAGTTTGTCACGTTCTTAGCCTTTTTCAAAATAGTGTTGGCAGAAAGCAAACATCGTATGGAATTGTAAAAAACCTGACTGCTTTAGCTCAAGCTTTTAAGATTTTTTCTAGGCCTGTTTGGCATTCATTGAAGCTATATTGCACATTTTGACAAACGGTTTGTGTAGTTGTTGCATCTGAACCTGGAAAACATAATAGCTTTTCTGTGGGATTTCTGTAATTGCACTTTGTAATAGATGTTGTGGAAATTTGACATATCTAACATACCAGACGCTTGTGCATGAGATTAAAAAGTCTGTGGTATAGTGCGCCTTTTTTTACTAACCTGTACTTTATTTTTTCAAACCTGTATAGGTCTTTTTAGTTAGCATTTTCTATAAACAAGAAATGGTGCTTTTGATTTGAGATTAACTATTTTATTAATTTTATAACCTGTAATCTAAGTTTGGTTCTGTTTGGTTCTATAGCAACTATAGCCATTGGCCGTCACTCATCTTGACAGTTCAAAACCGATAGCATTCGATCTGTGGCAGTAGCGGATCTAGACCAGGTGTATGGGAAGGTAGCCAAGTAGAGGGGTGCCAAAAAAGTCTTCACTTGTTTGAATGCCCAAGGTTGTCTGCGACAATCGTTGCGTATCACACAAAAGCGGTTACCTTTTGCAGGCCAAGAAAGTAGCCATTTTTTTTGGTCTAACTATGCGATCTTTTAGAAAATAACTACAGTTTGAAAGTGCTTTATATCATTCTTTATAAACGGTTTAAGCAGGTTCCAAAAGATGGACTTCAGTTTCCACAAGGTACACATAGCTGATAGCACTGCTGGTGTCCCAAACAATCTCTTATATCTGCAAAAAGTATATTAAAGATACACCTTAAAAACGTAAATCTAAGGATAGCCAAAAAAACATAGCCACTGTTTTGGCTATCCTTAGATTAGAAAAAATGATGACTGACACGAATTCCCGTCCTGCTTAGAATTAGAATGGTTCTTCCTACACTTAGAAGTGACAACTCAAAAACCACGATAGGAGTCCAATAAATAGCTAAATGACGATCACGTTCCAAGACGAAGCAGGTGCAGTTACATGTACATGGAAAACAAATTTATTGCTGACGTTAGAATTCAAAAACAATTAATGGACGAAAGGTGTTTACTATGGCATTACTCCCATTTTAGGTAGCTTTGCTGCCTATCGCGAAAAACGATCGCATAATCGCATGATAGATTCATATTGGGCCGAAAAGCATATTGCCCTAAAAACATTATTTAACGTCACTAATAAAGGTAGAATTTCGATGAAGTATTTAATACCGTTTCACATGTTTGGACATTGGGCTATTGATGTGAAGAAAAAAAGCATCAATCCCACCAGTACAGGTTACGTAAAAATGTTGTGACACTGTTCAACAGGAGTGGGAGCAGGCGAGCTGACCCCCCAAATTAACTATCAATATCTCAAAACTCAACCTCTTGTCTCCACGATAAAGTCATTTCCCAATTCTTTATATGCTACTACGAAGGCCCCCCAAACTAGCTTATTGCCACCCCCAGTGCTGTTGATCTGGCGATCAACCTGCTTCTATCCAGAAGGCGTGAGACTTTGCAACTCTTTTTCGTCAATACGCTTGTCGCAAGCACTGCTCTTTTCCTTACATTGGCGACATTCTTCAGCGTTTGAACAAGTTCTTGTAATCCTCTGGTCAGCCGCACTAGATCTCGGGGCAGGTGTTGAGCAGCCATTCGATTATCCCTTCAATCAGAACCGTCAGGCCATGCACTCCACAGGGAGGTGGATGGATTGTATGGGGAAGGACAACATGGTCAACGGTCTGTTCCTCTGCGCCACACTCACAAAACAGCAGAAGGAAACACCCCATTTGTGTAGCCAGGAGCGGAAACTTCCGACACGTTCCGAAGCCAACTAATAACCTAATACAAAATGCTGGTAAATGTGGCGATACTGGCCCATATTCATACCAAAGGCGTTTGCAGAAAATTTTCAATAAACTAGCAAACTTTGCACGAGAACCAAAAAAGCAATATCAAAGTTTATCGAGAGCCACTATGGGAGAACCGACTGAAGATGGATTAAGAATAATCTGAAACGTCTCAAAATAAAACATGTATAGATTTTTGAAGGCTTTTTCAGTGTTGATGAAACTGTTAAGTCTATCCTAATTTTATGCTCCAATACAATCTATTAACAGGGTGGCACAAGATTTTTACACATATTGTAATAGAAACAGTGTCTATATAAGTTTGCTCTAACCGAGTTGGTGTCAATAAAATGTTTCTAATTGCAGAAGACAGGTGGATCGCAGCAAATACTCTGATTATAGCTAAGGCTCTAAAACACTCCTAAAACTGGTTATTTCTTCAAAACCTGGAAGTACTCACAACTGCAAGCGAAATTTTCAATTGTGTGGCAAAACAAACCAGTAATCTTGTTTCTCTAGCAGCGTGATTACAGCGTAAGAAATAGTGCATCAGTGGCCATTGTTTCAAAAAATAAGGTATTAATTGTTGGTTTAAACAAGCGGAAATAGTGGTACTTGCCTCATGATGCGAAACAATAAGTGTGACCAAAAGCCTCGTTTCTTTTGTTCGCTATCATTCATTTGTGCTACCATTGCAAGTTGATATTGGTAAACATTACCTTTGCGTGTTTCGGTCGTCACCTACCAGTGTTGCCAGTTGGGCAGTTTTCCCGCACAATTGGGCCTGGTTTTTTCGTTGCGTTGCGGGAAATTTTTTGCTGTTGCGGGTTGCGTTTTTTTGGGCTAATTTATCAAAGTTCATGTGGTTTTTGTGCTGTTTTTACTAAACAATTTTTCTATCATAGAGCATAGTTTTTGTCGATTTTGCTGAGGTAGTGAGAACTGTTTTGACTTGAGCAATGTGACGCTGGCTTTTAGTTAGTTTCTGTTCTCTTGATGTAAGAACCAATATACCAAGCCTCGAGATCACGTGATCGTTTGTGTGTGATCGCATGGGCAACAGTGTTGATCGCATTCTGACTGGACAAAGAGGTGGTTTGCTGTGGTCACATCATACCAGGAGCGGATCCAGCCAGAAAGTTTGGGGCGGGCGATCAGTAATATTTGGCAGTCAAGTCTCATAACAGCTTCGCTGCTGTAAGAGAGATGAAGTATACTTTGCAAAACTGCTGTGACAAAACAATTTAAACAACGAACGACAAATAGCCTTACATCGCGAATGTTGTTTTCCGAATTGTACAAAATCATGGTGAATAAAGTTACTTTTTTATGTTTTAGGGGGACTATCGCCCCCCCTAGATCCGTCCCTGCATCATACAGTCCATTATTGTGGTTGGTAATCGATACTACGAGTAACGCTTATACGCATGCAAGACGTAGTCACAATAGTCAATTACCAGAGGAAAAATAGCCACAGCACAACTCGCTATGTTCGTTTGTGCGGAGAGAGCGACGGCATTACAAATGCTTTTGCTGTTGACAAGAGTGCGCGCCACTGTTAATTTTGTTAAACAGCAGTGTACAAGTATCGGAGTGTGATGAAGGATTTGATGTAAGCAGCGTTTCTTATCCTTTTTTCTGCCAGGTCTCCCTTTAGTAATTGACCTTTTGCTTCAATTCAAGCTCTTGACTTTAAATAGGCTGTAAAACTTATGTAAGTATTAGTATATTTATTGATCAAACTTTCCATATTGTAGAGCGCATAAGGGCTTGCACACCCCTGGAAATTTATTGACGCCCCCGTGGAGGGAGCACCCGCCAGTTAAGAACCACTGAGCTTTTTCGGGTAAATGGGCCCACTAAACAATCGATTCGCCTATTGAGAAAATGAGAAAAGGAAGTCAAATTGAATGGTTGGATGCACAAAACACTTACAGATAAAAAAAACTTATTTTAAATACTGCTGATGCGAAATAAGAACACATTACAATAACTTAAATTTTAAAGAATCATTTTACAACTGCTAAACGCATTAAAAAATGCACTCCATTTCCATCTAGGCGCAGTCTGTTTCATGCTGGCTAGCTTATAGCAGGGCCGTAATAGCCTATGTGATAGTGTTAAATCTACAAATCGCTGCGCATATTGCTTACCATTCTAATATAAATGATGCAAGCCTACATCACCCTGAACAATTATTAGGCAGTATATCAGATCAAACATATTCTATTTTAGTTTGACGAATCGAAGTTGTATTTTCAATATGCACAAGATAAAGAAAACAGGAAACTTTCTCTTTATTCCCTAAAGCACATGCTTAATATTGTATAGTGTGCATCTGGGTTTGATATTAGCATTTTATTTCGTCTGCTAAGTGTGGTGATATTAATGACAATTTGATTGTCGTTACGATGCTACTAGCTGTTGTTATTGTGTATCTTTGAGTTTGCTTTGCAAGAAAGATTAGTAGTGTGTTGCACAAAGATTGCAACTGCAGTGAGTTAATGGTGGTTATTTTCACTGCAAACTGCTAGTTTCATCGCAAATTTTGGGCTGTAATTTGGGCTGGTTTCGGGCTTTTTTTAGGAGGACATTGGGCTGGTTTTTTAATCAGCATCTGGCAACACTGTTAATGTGTCTTAGTATTTGCAACGACCATTAATTGAACGATATTAGGTTGCCACCCCACGACTACTTTGGGCTTACCAGAATGATCCGCTAGAGGTCTCTGTAGAGCATAGACTAATTGTGCAAGGTAGCACATGTTAGACTTGAAGTTAAAATGCGAAAAACAGAAAGCAAGTCCTATGAGAAAACGGAATTAAAAATTCGTGAAGACAGTCTCAAATGAAGTCCATAATTTACGTTGCAAAAAAATTGCAACTTTTTTTGGAAATTTTCTTCCCAAAAATTATAATGAAAAAGAAGTTAAAATCCGACAAATTATTTTGCTCGTATGATCCAGAGTTTGAGACACAATACTTTTCCAAGGAAAAAGTCTTTCTTGACCCTTGCTTAAGCAAGAGCTTGTGATCACAAACACTTACTTAAGTTGGCTGCGAAATCCTGCGTCGACATTGCTTCATGGCTTCTTGCTTTGATTGTGTGCAACTGTAAAGAAATGTCACATTAATAAAAGATTGCAAGTAACAAAATGTAATCTTGTATAGAGGATAAAAACTACAATGTAAACTATTTGTAAACAAGTTGCGTCCTTTCGTTTTTCTCATCCATCGCTCATTACGTTCAATTACGGAGTTCAGCAGCATGTACTTAAATAGTAAAGAAAGCATCTTTCGAACATTTTCCGGGCGTGCCATCATGTAAGCAGCCAAAAGGTTAATTTTAGACCGTAGCAGCGTACAGAGCAATTCGATCTGAAGTGCATGCTTGATTATTATACAGATAAATGGTTTTCACACGTGTTCAGCAGAGGCATTGCGCATTTCTCGTTTGAAGCAAGTGGAAAACGTACTCATTTAATTACAGGCTTTCGCCACAAAATCTGTTGAAGTACTGTAGAATTAAGCTCGTGTGCGTGAAGCTATCACCAATTTCTATAATTGTTTCAAAATGCTTGCGTAGCTTTATAAAGCAACGCCAATATTAAATTTTACATTTGCAGCATTATTTGCAAATATATTTTGCAGACATGCTCGCTGCCAACCATCCACAGAAGTGATTGTGCAATTCATGTAACATGTGCATCACAGAGGTAAACCGTGATCGTCGCTCAGTTTTCTGGATAGATAAAAGCTTCTTGCTGAACATCATGCCTGTTGTTGGTGGTGATGCAAATCCCGCGGCACTTGCTAATGTTTACAAATTCTGTCTTTCGCATCTGCAAAAAATAAATAAATCTACGTCCAACCACTGGCTTTGATGGCGCCGCTATTCATCGCACTGATGCCACCTTCAATCAAGTATAATTTCATTCCATGTGAAAACTACAGTGGCGTTGGAAAAGTTACCGACATTTTGAAAAAACAGTTTTCGTCGTAGAGGTTTTCAAGAAATCGTTCTTCCGTGCAGGGCTGGCTGAGAACTTGACCCAAGTCGTCTTTCGCCAACCCAATTGTGATTCAACATGTTAGAACACGATCATTAAACTGTGAAACCTGAAATTTCTAATGTTTTTATATTCTCATCAAAATAAAATTAATTTGTGATCTTTGATGCTATTTTTCCTCTTGTTGCATTCGTGCTATTTCGTGATTTGAATCTGAAAAATGCATGAATAAACCATGCCATACCGTAACAAGGACCTTCGTAAGTGGGTGCTGTTGACCCATTTCAAAATGCTTTGCGTGTAGTTGGAATTTTTGTTCAACTTCCGCGGCAACCATATCGGCGTTGTCAGTGAACATGCATGTATTTCCTGGAAAAATATGTAGCAGTGGGATTGTTTCTGCTGCTTGATCAACATGACATAAAAAGGTATATACTGTGCATAACAAACAGAAAACTTAAGGAAGCACCCGCAATGATAGAGAAACACTAGCATTAGCTTTCCACAAAGCCTTCAATAGCGCCTCAGCTTTAATGACATTGATATCTTGTTGAGGACATTTAATGTCAACCACTGTCCAAACTTACGCAGCGCTTTAGAGATATTCTAACTGTCGGAATATTGCGTGCAGCAAATTAAAACAATATTTAGTCCTGCTACGAATTCAAGTAAAACAATATTTTTCAAAAGGTTTTTGAAGTTTTTACTCACAACTGGTTACAAGATGGCGAAAGGCTAAATGACGCGGACAATGGGTTCTGTTGTTCTTGCAAGTGTTTTGTTCGCTGCAATCATCCGTACCGAGGTTGGTCAGCTCCGTTGTTTTGAATCGCTCGTTTGCAGCTTTTGTTCGCTGCAATCATACGTACCGAGGTTGGTCAGCTCCGTTGTTTTGAATCGCTCGTTTGCAGCTTAACGCATCAGTGCTCTTGGATACAGTGAGCGTCTGTCAGGTATGTTTGCTCACCGCTCCGCAGAGCATGAAGTGAGTCAAAGCTCGCTCTCAGCATACCTTGTAATGCAGCGGAAAGTTGCTTCGTCAACACAGATGTCGACAGCGCGCTGCTTGCTGCGTAAAAAGCGATCGTAGTACTTTTCCGCGCATTACAGCTGGCAACAAACCCAAGCCTCGTAAATGGCAGATCGTAACATGCGATTTACGAGGTGCGGATAGTGAAGATCCCAACTGCTTGTGATAACAATTTAATTTCCAAAATTAGCAATAGCTGCACCATTCGCTGAAAGAAAAGTATGTGGTCTACATTCATTAAAAAACAGTGAATACGATTCGAAGCGCATTTGCTCACGTGCAGGCTGAAAGCGTAAACAAACGAAAATAGACCATCTCTGCTGAAAAGCCTATGAAGCCCCTTTGACAACAGCAACTGTGAGCAGTGAATCACAAGTGGCTCAAATGTTTTAGTTTGGACTGGGTTTGATGCAAGAAGAATTCAACTCAGCTATTTTCATACGAGTCTTGTTTTTTTCCACATTTTGCCCTAAGCAAGTAAGTAACGTATATTTGTCAAAAAAATGGCACAATGTTTTTTATATGCAGATAAACAAACGTTATTGAAAACAATAAAAAACTGTTACTACCTTTACCTGCGGAATTTTGAAAGCTTAAATGATCGAAAATGATAGAAAAAGTACGAAATACAACTCGTCCACTTCTCAAACGTCGACGAAACATATCCTACATTTTATGAAATTTTTGTGTTTAAAAAAACTAAAAAACATTTCGTGTTTACTAGAGCACCATTTGGTTACAACAGTGCTCTTCAACCTTTTTTGTTATGGCGCACCCTTGAAGATGTTTTAACGAACTCATGCACCCTATTTACTTGAAAGGTATACAGAGGTGAAAAGTGATAAGAAACTTATCCTGCAATAAGACTATTACACTACAATATTACATAAAGCACAACAAAATCGAGGAAATATTATTTAATGGCTCTTTTGTTGTTGCATTTTATTAACTAATAATTCAAACCGAAGAACAATCTTTTCCATTGCTCCCCTAATCAATGAATCGATGTGTAGTGGTGAATAATGGGGCAACCCACGCATATTTTGATGCACCCTAGGGTGCACCGTGCACACCGGCTGAAGAGCGCTGTGTTACAACTGCAACTTAGTTGGTTTTACCCGCTTGACGTTGCACTTCAAACGTTGGTTCACTTCTCTAACATGCTTATTGTTTTTGTAATCCAAAAATGCAATTACAAAAATCGTCGCTCTGCGATTGAGGTACAATGCTTTCTACCTCGGTGGTAAAAGTCGTACAAACGTCAAGCAGCGCGTTTATAAAATTAGTTTCCATTTCAAAAACCAGCGACTGTTGGATATGACCTACACGATAAATAAGCAATTCAGAAATGTATACAAGTTTTTGCGTACCCTTCTCCACAGGAAGTTTGTCAAGCGGGTAGAACATGCGCACATTTTTACTGTTGGCGTTGTTGCTTTATTGATGCCTGATAAAAAAGCCTCAATGAAAATCAACCGGAGTCTTGGTTGATTCCTTTAGCTGATTGTTATTTAACACCGTAGGTCCGTTTCATCTTAATATCTTAATCGTGAACTTGTGAAGCCAAATCGGGTGATTTCCTTTCTCTCGTGAGTTACACCACCGTGACGGGTAAAACCCTTGTGTCACACCAAAGGTTTGGCCTCTGTGGTTTTGCAGGTGCTTGCTGGTTCAATGTTTAATTTGTGTTTGAAAGGCAAGCAAAGAGTTTCTGAAAAAGTTACCTTTAAATCCTTGTGTTATTTTCCGTCTTTTTGCGCTGATCCTTCTCACAGCAAGATTTGTTAAGTTCATCGATGTAGGGTATGAGTTCTTTTGCAAATGAACCAATTGAAAAGTTTTTCCCGTCATAATAAATTAATGAAAATACAGCAATTTAGGTAAACGATTCCCCAAGATTAATCTTTTTTGGAGACGATGATATGCAAAACGTTAAAAACAATTCACTTTTCAATCCGTGCACAATGTTTGGAAAGGCGTCCCACAGTGGTTATCAAAAGGAATCACATTTTTCAATGTTGGTGTAAATCAGAGAAAATGTTATATATTATAATGATTTGCAGCGGTCAGTGGTGATTCTAGGAGGGCAAAGAAAGCTATGCTTCTATTTTTATTTATTCGATCCCGTTTGGCCGCTGTAGTTTTCACCGATTACGTCAATCATATGTAAAGTATGTTATTTCTTGTCTTTTGAAGCACTGTGTACGGAAAATTAAAGGCTAAATTGGCACTTCGCTTACTTGGCCTTGTGTTTTATTTAGTACTGAGCTTAACCCTTCAAGAACCGCAAAGCCACTTTAGTGGCTCGGACCTTGTTTAGTCATAACTTGCTGTCTGATAAAGCTAGAGAGCTGTTTAACCCTTTATAAAAGCAGAAAGTCTCCTAACTTCGATTTTAAAATATCCTGGCACGTTTGGGCTTGAAATTTTTGGAGATGATGTCATGAGTGGGTGGGCTTCAAGAGATTTTTAATGATGTCATCGGGGCCTGAGAAAAACATTCAAGGGGCAATTTCTTTGTTTTATCTTTTAAAAAAACTAGGCGAAAGTCTGCATCTTTAGAGTCCTCGATTGTCCTTCTAGCAATAGTGGTTGGCAAAAACCACAAATTGCTTAGCTGATCCCTTAGACTTAAAAATTCGTTAGAGTATTAATTAATTAATTATCGTTTTTGGCCATTTTTTGCCAACCACTATTGCTATAGGTCAATCGAGGACTCTAAAGATGCGGATTTTCGCCTAGTTTTTGTAAAAGAAAACACGGAAAATTGCATTTTGAATGCTTTATCAGGTCCCAATGACGTCACCCAAAAATATTTTGATCCCCACCCACTCATGCCATCACCTCTAAAAAACTTTCAAACCCAAAAGCGCCTGGACTTTTTAAAATCGAAGCTAGGAGACTTTCTGCTTTCTTAGAGGGTTGAACAGCTCTCCAGCTCTAACGGGTGGCAAGTTATGAATGAACAAAGTCCGAGCCACTATAGTGGCTTTGCGGTCCTTAAATGTTTCAACACGACCAAGAACGGTACGACTTTTGCGAAATTTTGTACGTTGTCCAATAAAATGGCACTCGCTAATTCCGTAGCGATAAACCACGTAATTTTAGACTTTAGACGTCCAAGAAAAGGACTGGATTAATTTAAATACTCCACGCATCCTGCAAATTCCCTATGACAGAAAAGTTGGAAGACCGCCTGCACATTGGTCCTAATGCCTGGTTCAGGCAATGGACTTGATGGTTATGAAACTCAGGACAACCAACACCACTGGCCAATTCCGTAAACAATGACAGGCTAGGGGTCAACGTTTGGACTTTGGTAGATGGCTGCAACCTGCTGAGACAGCAAAGTTCAACGCAAAGGAGAAAACAGTCGGAAATTGGTACGTCACATCCTGTCTTTCATTTGTTGCAAGCTGGCTAGTTTCTATCTAGCAACGTTGTGATCAGAATCGATTCAATCACCGGTGGACCGAACACAAGGACATGAAAAGGAACTGTGTTGTTCTTGTACAAAGTTTTGGTGCGATCAGCAGTAGGACTGTTTGTTGTGACCCTTTCTTTAATAAACGTTTCTTGAGAGAGAAGCTTCGCAAAGATGAAATATGTGCAAATATTTTTCAAACGTTCTTTGTCCGTTGAAAGGTTATGTGACATTAATTTATTACCGAATGCTCGAGTAATGGAAGAGGACATAAATTTAAAAAAAATCGTCTATATGAGTTTTCAAACACATGCGTCAATTGGTCATATCCATGACTGACTTTAATGTGAAACAAACAAAAAAATATACCAGATGCAAAACATGTAGATTTTTGGGCTCTAAAAACGCAGTAATTTCCCAACATAATGGGACACCAGGCACGGTGAGAATTCAACTAGCAGAAATCGTACGAAACAAACTGAACTGATACAAAAAAGAAAATTTCCACTTACTCAAACTCTTGCATCAGAAGATTTCAAAAGTTGGAAAAAATCCAAAGCAGTCTGAAAAAATTCTTTCCATGGGTAATGCACTTACGCAGTGTATATCCTGCAAGATGATATTTTGTAATAAAATTATGCGAATATACCACATTTTCTCGAAAATCAAAAAATTTCTGAAAAAAGTCATAGCGGCGGAATGATCCCTAATCTGTTCTACCTTTTGACTTCCTACAAGCACGTTCGTTAGAACTGGTGATGAGTTTCGAATATTTGCAATATGTCAAATTAGTAGCTAATTAATATAGTCCAGCTGCGTTAACAATCGATGAACACGGGCAAAAGATAAGCATATTTGTATCGCTAATGAATGAAGATGGACCAGCCAATTTATCATCGTTTAGTGAATTTGAGGTCAAATTTTGTCCGTCTGTTTGTTTTTGCTTCAACTACGCAACTGCCAATTTTTATTTGAAACATGGGAATTCTCTAAGTACCATCGGCATAAGAAATATAGACCGTTAGCACATGTGCACAAGTTAACCCAATTATATATTCCACCTGCTAATCGCCATTGTGAATCGAAATCACAGTGAGGAGCTATAATTGGTGGTGCTTTGAATCATATTCAAGAAAATTGAGGTCTTTCCAACAATTCCCCACAAGCAGCAACAAACAAGGCAAATGGAACCGACCTCAAGCAACTTCACTCCACAAGTGAAACAAACAAAGAATCAATCGCAAAATTTTAATAGGAAATCGATTTCCTGTGGAGTAAAGTTACTTGAATAGAGGTATGTGCAAGTTTGAATCATCTCAAAAATATAAAAGTAGAGCCCAGTCGGCTGATTCCTAGAAAGCCTATATACAGAAAACCTAGAGCTTTTAATTGTCATGAAACCGACCTGTGTCATATTACTGACAATTTATCAGACACATTCAACCAAAGGGAAGCACCATTATAGCCAAACTCACGTTGCTGAAATGTAAACTACAGCACAAGAAAATGTTAGGTAAGATTTCCGTTTTTACTTCTCTCTCCCCACAAAAAAGCATTAGGCGACAGCAATCATTGCAAAAAGGTAAAGGAGTGACGTGATCATGGAATGAAAGACAAATTTTTCTCATACTGCAATTAATGGTCTGCGTTGCGCAGATATACGCTGTTGCAGATAAACATCGAAGTCAGCAGTGAATTGAGAGCAAAAGCCAGCAAACGACACTGAACAATTGTAACTGGCACGAGAACTTCAGTTAATGAACTGGAATGGCTTCGTGTTCCCGTAGGTATCAGCTGCCATAAACCTTACCACAGATGCATTGTTATCTCATGTCAACAGAGTTTTTGCCAGAAAAATTGTGGAACGTTGCGGCGGAGTCTTGCGTTCTCGATCGATTACAAACCTCATTGTAAACGATAAGCGCAAAAATCATGTGCATTCAGGGGTTTTTAAGGTTTGACCTTGGTGACCACTAAGACATTTTGAGGAAACGTAAACAATGTTCTCTACGGTGCGCAAATGCGCAGCACCACCAGACCATTGCGCAGTGAAATCTCATTCTCACGCACTTGCAACATTCCAAATTTAATCGTGTATATATACATATATATATACGCATAGCCCTTTTAACGCTTGAAACGCTTCACTGGTTGTGTGTCTTCATGACTGCGCAACGACATCTCACTGAAGCAAACATTTCCACAGTATATAATTTTCTTAGAGGAAACACTGGTCGCAAAGCAAGGTTTTGGTGTATTTTGATATGAAGCGAAGTTCTGCTGTATTTTGAGAGACCATTGGAAAGATTTAAGAGACCGTTTCGATCCCTCAAAACACCTTAAAGAACTGTATGTATTTATATCGCACATATGGTGCTTTCCAGTAGGCTTTCTTTTTTAGTAGGTACTTTGCGGCACAATTTTTCTCTTAGTTTATTCTTTTACAACCGTGACGTTTGTCGTTTGTTTTATTAGTCTCCGCGACAAGGACATATTAGGTTTACCGAAATTACATTTTGGTAAACCAATAGTCAACACCCAATCTTGTGACGAAATGAAATGATTAACTGGCGGTTTCTCTTGTAATGACCAGACGATCACAATCAGCATTCGGTTTAATGTTATTGTCGTTCAGTGCTGTGGCAGTCTATGTCAGTCTTTTGTCGGATCATCGGCGTTACAGTCAGTGTTTTCCTGGTCTGCCACATCATCCTTATTGCTCTGTTTGCGGAGGCGGTTGCCACACTTTTCCAGCTACAAGCCCGTCGTAAAAGTAGAAGCGGCGCAATTTGTTAAAACAGGTGCGTGTGTTGAGTTCAAGTCATTCAGAGAAGTTCGATACCGAATTGTATTTTCCCCCTCGGAAAATAGCGTAGGTGGAGCCTCTCGCTTTTCACGGTTGCCGAACGTTTTGCGATTTGTTGCGATAAACAGTGTGTATGCTAAGGAGCAACGCCGAGTCGCAGTGCTAAACTTCTAAATTAAACGTTATTGGTTAACGCTGGCGAGGGGAGCAGGTTCACGATTTGCAACGCCGCTGTGGACGCCTATACCCTCAGTGATGAAGACACGTGTCTTTTGCTATCTCGTATTCCTCGTAGGTTTCAAACAAGTTCAGCTTATATAGTCACTACAAAAAGTTTAAGACCACCCTTAATTTTGAAAGAAAATTGACAAAACTTAATTCAAAACTCCACAAAAGCTGATTTATTCTCAATAATTTTTTATTTTCACGCAAAATTCACATTGCAATTGTCCTTTTAATGCTGTATCCACCAAATTTACAGTATTTTGAGCCAAAGACAGCATTTTATGGATCCCCCTCCGTTTTTTATCACTTCTTGCGGGCGCCGTGGCATACTGTGCACAAGATTTCTGCAGAATTGTTGGGAGATTTCTTTCACCCACACTTCTTTGATCACTTTCACAAGGTCCTTAGCACTTGATGGATGTTTCTCGGCAACTTTATTTTTCATATTAGTCCACAGATTCTCGATAGTGTTGAGGTCAGGGCCGTTGCCCAGCCAATCTAGAACCTTGATTCTGTTCTCAGCCAGAAAAGTCTTGGCAACTTTCGATCGATGGCAAGGAGCGCCATGTTGCATGAAGATAGTACAGTTATGCACTGCCATGTGAATTTTCAGCTTTTCTGCCAGCAATTCAACGTAATGAGAGCCGTTCATGGTTGTTCCAGGTGGCAAAAAGGAGATCCCAGCCACACCATGTTCAGAAATCGACTTGGTGGATGCTTCATCGTAGAAATCGTGTATTTCTCATTGAATCGCGTTCCACGTGGCCGTCGAACGTGTCTTTTCCTAACTAAGAATTGTTGCGGCGTAGAATCATCAGAGAACATGATTTTGCCCCACTGTGCTGGCGTCCAGTCCTGATTTTCTTGGCAAAGGCTAACCGTTTAGCCTTCATTGCAGATGTATGGCGAGGTTTTCTTCCAGGCTTGTGGGATTTTAGGCCAAATTCCCGTGAAAGGCGTCGGGAAATAGTCATGCAGCCAACAGTAACCCCTTTTTCCAGCAAAGCAGCTCGAACTTTGTTAATAGAACTCAGTGGTGACCTCGCAACTATCCTTTTCATGAGGTGGTCATCTCTGATAGTTGTTTTTCTTGGTCTTCCGCTCCTATGCAAATCCTTATAGGAGCCATACTGCTTGAATTTCTTGATTGATTGATGCACAGCAGTTTTGCTGACCTTTAATTTAGCAGCAATTTTACGTTCTGATAGCCCTTCATTATGCAAAGCAACA
>JGI24159J19872_10003061_pt1 | contig 20524 bp, 17 predicted proteins | sample Ectturendosymbi4_FD_19872 | JGI IMG/M metagenome (IMG submission 19872) | reverse complement strand
GTTGATTGTGTGATTCACCACGAACGGGATGTGCGTGAAGAACAACACCATACATATATGTGGCGCGAACAAGCAATAATAGAGTGATCGTGGCGTGGAAGTTCAGCCGATACTAACATTTGAACGATTGACCGTAATGACTAGCGTACGCGGAGAGTGATCATGGCATATGAACACTATTGTTGCTTGCTGCCACAGTGCGAAGCTTTGCGCATATGCCGCTCGGGATTTCCGATCGCAGCAATACTTAGAACACGAGAAGTTGTCTTATGGCAAAATCAGACACTTTTCAGTGAACCCAAACCAAGCACCGCGCATACAAGAAAAACATTTTCTTCAGATTCGAGCAACCAACTTTCTCGTTATACTTAAGTTTTTTTTAAGTGAATCGATTGAAAAGCTTGAGCTCTTAGAACCCACATAAATTTGTATAAGAAAATAGGCAAACCAGCGAGGAAGCTTCATTTTGAATAAACTATTTACTGTTTGCATTGGTCAATGCACGTAACCAGTGCTATATAATTTTTTTATACATATAATACACCTACAGAGCAATGACTTCAAACTTGTTGCAGTGTTGCACGGATGCGGGAGTTCCAATCATAACGTTAAACGTCAATGACAACGTCTCCGACATTGGTCGTAAAATTCTACGGGTAGTCGCAATGTTCGCTTGATTATCATATTACAGTTCCACGAGTACAAGTATTTAAGCGGCTAGTTTTCTAAACCAAAACTTAAGCTTATTTCTTACGTCACTGGTACGGACCTCTACCCTACTGCCTAGTATAGGGATTCCCAACCTTTCTCTGACCATGTACCCCTTAAGCATTTCGACAGATGAGTATGTACCCCTAAAAATTTTTGAGACAAAAGCTGAGCAAAAATAACGAAAAACACTGAATTTTTAATAGGACTTTTACATTTAAAATATTTGGAAATAAATAATATATAAATATATTTTTCCTTCTGTTGCTAACCTTAAATGTACCCTTCAGAGAGGCATTTGTACCCTCAGGGGTACATCTACCCCAGGTTGGGAAACCCTGGCCTCGCTGATATTTTGTTCATTATTTCTGAAGAAACAAACTTTAAGGCCTAACCAGTAACAATAACATTCAATAACAGACACCACTTCAAGATATTTGCACAACTAGTCATAGTGGTGGTCTGTGCTTTTCTGCGGTATACAAGCTTGATAAACATCAATAAACTAGGTTTTACCTATACTAGCATTACATACTTTTGTTTTCCAACAGCAAAACCTAGCGCAAAGAATCCAGTGAGGGAAAAAACGTTACTTCTCAGTCAGGACACAAATTATATGCAGTTTATGGACTGCTTCCACGTTGAGAGGCAAGAACAGCTTGCCAGGGAATTGGAAGAACGCTCAGCGAAGGCTTAGTCTCATGAACAACATGTTACAATACGATTGATCGTTGAGTTACCAAAACGAGTAATCGTGGTCTACAATTTTTCCAAAAGGGGTCTTAGCGCTATCAAATATAATCTACACGAGCGTTTCAGTCTGACAGTTTCTTTGAATCTATCACGAACGTACGATCATTGAACACTTGAAAGAAATCCAGACTTCCAGACTTATCAGAATCACCACCCATACATAATCTGAGCAAGCATCAAGAATAACAAGCTGCTAAACAATCAAAGTATCCTTAAATTCGCCATGATGCTTGATTCGGTAAAGTGTTTCAGAAAACCAAACGCTGACTTTGATAACGCTTAATCCTAAAACTTTTGCTGTCGGACCATAACACCAGGCTTTGCACATATTTGCATGACGTGTTCCTTAACAAAACCGTACTCGTGATTGGTTCTGAATCTATCCTAATATTTCTCAGTCAGAACCGGACTCACTTTTTACACTTTGTGGTAATCAGTAAACAACAGCTATTGCGAAACGGCTACATCTACAAGAAAGGCAAATTGTGCCATGTCCAAAAAGCCGCTTCACTCGAACTTGCTGATTGCAGACGGTACTAACATTATTTGCACAGAATCGATTGTGCGGCCAAAAACAACTTCATCCAACATAAACAAGGATACACTTCAAGTGGTATAATTACTGAACGCAAGTGACGAGAAAAAGAAGATTAGCATGGATGTTCCGTCCAGCGTACACAACATGCTGGTCCACGCAAAATAAGGCGCCTTTGTGTCGAGACTTGTACAAACTTGCGAACGAGGTCTGCACCAGTTAAGGAATGCTTAATCCTAGCCGTTCGCTGAAGGAACAAGACTGACATGTACAGAAAAGCGGACCTGCCTCGGAAAGCTGGACTCACCTGTTTTGAACCAATGATGCCCATGTCCAGTTCTTTGAGATAAGCAACAGTCAGACCTTGCACAAGACAATTATGCAGGATCAAAATGAAAATGGACAGCGAACGAACAAACAAGCCGCCGCAAAAGCTTGACCAGTCACGTGATGGGGATTCCGTCGGATTAGGACGACGAAATCGCCTGTCATGTGCATCCCTCAGGTATTATTCATGAACTAAACCTTGTCATAATAACCCTAATACCCAACCGAGCAACCACGCATTGCTAGCACCAGTGCAAGTGGACTTTACAAGACAGTGCCAGACTAATAAATGGAGCGGACCTGGAAGTGCGATTCTTTCAAGATACCCAATTTACACACATCTGCTGTATTCCGCTGAACCCATACCCTGGTGGCTTTCAATATAAGGTGTCCAATTTAACATTTTTGCTTAAGTTACAACGAAATAATTGAGGAAAGGTAGCGGTGCTCTCCAAAATTTTTTTTCGACATGCGAACGGCTCAAGAATGAAACACTACAACGCTTCATATGAAGCGACACAAGCAATTGATGAAACTGGACGTCTATAGTCGATTAGGGCATGGTAGTTAACCAAAGAGCGAAGTAACATTATCCCAGCATACAGCAGTACCCGCTTGCGTGCAAGACTATGGTTTGGCTAACCGCCCTTTTTCCGTCAAAAAACAAAACTTATACCCGCCGCGGCGGATGTCTCCGGGTATTTGACGCAGAATCACAGGAAGTCAATTTTGCCATTTCGACCGTGGAACGCGTGCGTAAAATGCCGTAATGGTCAATTCAGGTCCAAGCCAACAACTCCAAGGCTGCAAAATGCGCATGAAACCTATTGCAATGCCAGGGTACACGAACACCGATGATACACAGCCTGCCCAGTACTTATGCACCAAACAAAAGAAAATTTGTGTCAACTCTGCCACTGGCCACGCCTGAAAAGCAGCTTTCAGAATTATACTAGACGCTCAATTATCAAGGAAATTGCCTGTCACGACAGCAGCCAAGAGAACGTAACACGCATGTCGAACGGCCCACTATCACCAAAACGGGATCGCCTCAACACAGGCCAGGTGCTTCGGTGCAAAACCTCACGACTATCAGGATTATGCATGAGCGGCGCAGCACATAACATAAGTAAACAGCCAATAATGCCTAGAAGTGATTGCTAACATTTCAAGAAAAATCATGATATACAAGGCGTTCCACTGAAGTTTCCTCGGTGGTTTTAAGCACGACTGTAGGGCACATCCTTCACAGTTTGCTCCCAGCCACGAGCAAACATGGTAAAAGAAGGCCAATACGCTGGGTAAAGCAAAACTGTCAGCAATCTGTAACTTGCAAGGCAACGCCACGTGAACTTTGCTGAGGATTACCCTGCTGAGCAATTAAAACCAGATGCAAGTCGCCATTCAACAAAAAGTCAAATGATACAAACACGGTAAACGGTATTTCTTGTAAACACAGATGAAGGAGCTGATGGTAAATGACGTATGGATCTCAGCAACTGTAATACAACGCTAACATCGCAAAATCTACAAATGCTGCACTTCTCCGGCCTCGAGCCATTTCCAATTCAATTGGCTGAACTTCCTCGTGTTTGGCACCAGCCTCTCTTGCTCAGTTGCACTGAACGGCTTACTTTCACTTCGATGCAAAGAAACGCAAACATAGCGACTGCAGATGGCTGAGCCAAACTAATTCAAGCCTCCTGCCGTGATACCGCGGCATGTGGTTGACGACCGACAGGTGAGACAAGGTATTTCGAGCCAAATCAGCTCCAGCGTCCGTGTCATTTTTGCCGAGTAAATTAAATCGAAGGGTCAGCCGCCTGCCGCTAACTGCGTGGACAGTCCTTACCAACGGAGCAGACGCTATTTGGACAAACCTCACTGGCATCATTCCAGTCGAATCGATGTTAACGAAGTAGAGTGACTGGTATCGACCTACGGAGAGGCAGGCAGTTCTCGCCAGATCCCCTTTTTCTAACCAGCGGCGCTTGGCCAGTGTCACCGTTGCCCGATCTACAAAGGTGACGACTCAGTCCTTGACAAACGTTTCAACTCGTTCCTCAGTGCAGTTCCAAGTCTTGGTCAAATGTTATAAACTTAAAAAAGCATACCGAGTGATAGAGCGAGCATGTGTCCCAGTTTGCTGCTTGATTATTTCGGAAAACTCAAGATCAGCTGGAGACAATGAGGAAAAAGCGGGGTAGCTTTAGAGAACTTTGGGGGTGAGCCATGAAAATTTGTGTTGCCGTTTCGAAAAACATCACGAGCGCTGTGTTTTTCACAGCAAATGCGTTTTCGCCTTATGCTGATGCATGCGCGACATTCGAATTTCCACCACCGTTATTTGGAAGCTCCATCATCTAAATTGCGCCAACGACCCCGTTTGAAAAAATAGAATTGTGGCCGCACTAACAAGTGATCGCTTTCCAGACGTAAGCGAACTAACCCTACAGTACGAACAAAAAAAGTGAAAAAAAAACATTCGCTCACCCCGACACACTATTGCTACTTCAAAAACCATCTTTAGCCACATGCTACAGGATGTGACAACGTGGCTGCGTTAGCTACACTGCAAATGCCAGAAAAAAACTCAAGGCTACTGAAACCGTTGTTGAGTCGGACAACGTTGTCAAAGCCTTTTAGAAAACAGCATATCAACGCGATTGACCGTAATACAACTTTGAGCTCGACTTTGCTAGTGGCGTACCTTCCTTACTTTACAGGGCGGGCAAGGAAAGCGAATGTCAAACCAGCACGGCAACTTCAGTTTTACTTCTCAGTAGCTGTGATGCTTTCAAACTCACCCAAAGCTAAGTAAAAAAAAGGTTTTGTATCTTTTAATATCTTGGGAACTAGCAAACTTTCTTCCTTAGAGATTGACAGAAAGTTACTTCAGTGTGCACCCTGCGGGAATAAATTGCTTTGTTTGGGAAATATAATCGACTGCGGAAATAAACAAGCAAAAAATTCAAACGCAGAATCTTTACATAGAAACAATAAAGTAAATTGAAATGGTGCTGAGGATGCCAATCTTGTACTATAGTAACATATACCTTGGGCGTAAACATACCCACCATGCAAAAACACAAAGCTCAACAACATCTTTCTTCAATACCAGCAAAATTACGCAAATCTATTGTTTTAATACCACAGCATTTTTTAAACTCGCGCCCATTTCTTGACTAAGAGTAAAAGGAGGTAGTCACTAAAACTGAAGACCTAGATTTGAGAAAACTTGAACAATTCGTTTGTATTTTGTAGAGACAAACACTTCTGCTGATAGATATCGAAATTCTAACTACATTGCGAAGTGCACTTACTTAGCAGTGAAGTTTTTAAAGAGGATGTAAAACTTACATTTTTCATCTCACTAAACGCCTGGCCGTATTAAAAGTGTCTGATAAAGATTTCGTAAAATAAGTGATGACCAGGTAGATGTACCAAGCAACTACACGTTGGTCCATGCGGTCTTTATTTAATTGGCACATAAAAAGCTACCATGCACAATTATAAGCGACAAATATTTTTTGCTGCAAATTGCAACTCTTATTCCCTGTTACCTGATGCGCTGCTGTAGCTTATACTGCTTCTCCTTAACCAACTTGTAAATAAAATCGATATTCACCAAGGCTGGGTACAACATGCTGGTGTGCACTGCGCGATCAGAAACTAAATTGTGATAACAAAACCAGAGTTATTTGACGGTCAAAGCCATCCAATCTATTCCCGTCTGCGAAAGACCGAATCAACACGCAACGGTCGTTTTCCTGGAAACAGCAGCCCTCTTTTTTTAACGCGTAACAACTGAACAACTACCGGGATGTGGTGTATTGACTGAAACCAGCTTCTCAACGTCCAGCCGGTCGCGCCACCCATTTGATTGCAGGGCATCTACAAACGGGTCCATTAAAAGTGCGCCCTGAATTGCCACGTCTACAAACAGCAACTTGCTTCGCACCAGTTTGATGGACTGTTGTAAACACACCTCGACGAAAAGCAATTGACAACAGCAAACCGAAAATCAGATAAGACTGGCGAAAATCTTTTCGCAAGTTGCCGCTTTCGTGCTACAGCGAGTTCGACAAAAACAAAGCAATGCCAGAGATATCCGTTTTTCCAGCAGGGATTGTTACGAATTCCCGGTTACCTAAGTTTCAAATCGAAATGCTCGGATACAAATATTATTCCAGATCTTCTGCATAACAATTTACTGCTAGCGGTAATTGAGAAAGCGTACGTTTTTCTTCGGAGCTAGAGCATAAACCCCAATGGGATCTCGACAGTAAAGTGCACAAAGTCAGCACCCGATGTGAATTACGAGTTTGGCTAGAGTTCAAAATGGCGAATCAACAATGACTGAGTAATTCAAACAGGAAATTCAGCCCAATCAGCTAATGCCAAGGCACCACCGCCAACGTCTCTGAAATACATCCACTGCCCAGCTGCAGTTTCATCTACTGTACCAACTGTGGTTAAATATGATAACAAAGAAAGTAGGCAAGCTTATGACGGCACTTAACAGAAGTTGCCGTTTAAGTGAGCAATTGCTACATGAAAGCACTTCACAGTAAGGAGAAAAGTACCAGGTACCGAAAAGCATTTTTGCTTAAGGATCAATGATCCCGTGAGTAACCCAACAACAGAAGTGCGTGCAATAAATCGTACAAATCTACCTATCCCAAATGTGAACAACTCAAGTGCCAAAAACATAAAAAATACCCTATTAAGTTGTAATTTGGTTCTGCCGACGCACCGCTTACCAGCTGCAGAAAATCCAGTAAATGACGAAACGTATAGTCACTGCGGTTTCTGTAACGTTTGCATGCTGAGTTCCAAGAACTAACCAACCACTGCACTCATTGGGAGACTGCACGTTTCCCGCAGACGCTCCCAACAGACCAGTCAATGAGCAAACTTTCTGAAAACTTTAAGTTGGATTGAAAGCACGCTTGTTCACTGGTTTCACATCGTGTAAAACGAACGTGCCTCACATCGGGCTAAAACGCTGTCGATTCGCGTCATACCGTGGCAAGTTTCCGGTCCACACCACGGAAGTACCGGGTCCTAAATGTCGCTGAAGAATGTGGGTGCACGAGCGGCTTCTGCCATTAAAACACAACATACGGTGACAGATGCATTCGTGATTCTAGCGTTTTTGCGCAGGGCTGTAAATATGGGGTAAGCCTTTGAAATACAAACGAACTAAAAGAATCCAGATCATCTTTGCAACGCACAGTTCCGTAACTTTTTTCCAGCATCATGTAGTGCAGCAAGCACAGGGTTTACTATAATACACTGGCGAGAAGGGGAAGGGTACGAACGACACACCATGTGCGTGTTCTTCAAACATTACTTAGATTGCTAACGTCAAGCACATTTCCAGTAGCACATAAGTCAGCCCGGCGTACAGACAAATACAACCATGCTATTCAACACAGCAGTCAACATCAGAACAGCAACCGGCAGAAAAACAAAGACATAGCTAAGTTAAACATACAACCACAAGCCAGGAAAAGAACGCCCAGGCAGTCACGTCATAACGATGAACGACAAACGAGGAAACGTGGATGTCATCGGCTGAATTAAGGCAAGCGATTAAATACTTGCACCGGTTTCTATGAAAAAAACGTGTTTCAACACCACCCCTTCGCAGAGCAAAATCATGTACAACCTCATCACGTTCGCGTTGTAATGAACTGTCCGTACTTGCGCAGCACATACTGCAAAGAGGTAGGGTCATGCTTGACGTCATCAATAATAAATCACGTTTTGCACTCGTCGGGGCAATCAACGTGAAACGCGCATGTTCAGAAGTATCTCCAGCATGCTTAACGCATTCGTGGGGAGCTTGCAGGCGGCCAGGACGCACGCAGTGTCGTGCAGCTTTTAATGAATTATTTACGTTTCGGAATAAAAACGTCCGACGTCGCATTGGCCAGTGCGGCGTGCTTCCAAGAAAACAGCGCAGTTCCTTCTAACTGTCGTCGCGCATGGCATGGGTGTGGCAGGTTTTTAGCGAGAACTAATTCAGCTTTGGAAAACTCAAGCAGTCCCGCAATTACGGGGGGGGGAGATTTTGTGGGCTTATCCCCCTCAAGAAGTATCAAGCCCTCCCCAAATAAAATATAAAACGCTAGAAGCCGGTGGGTCTATTTATCAATCCGTATCCTGTTCCGTTCTGTAATTTAGGGACAGAGCACTGCTTGCCGCTGTTGCCTCAATTAGCATCGCCCGACCACTGACACGCTTGTGATGTAATAACCAGGTCACTGATGTTTGTGATGCAATAATGGACGTCTTGAAGTTTCGTTAAGAGCAAAGTTTCAGCATTCACTGCTTGGAGTGTTGAACGTCAAGTTGACCTATACGCCTAGTTGTATAAATGTATGCAAGTTAGACTTCCACTTCATCAATGTATTCTGTGTGGTGATTTTTGTGAAAAAACCTAATTATCCTTTTTTGAAATATTTTGTGCTAAACAAAATCTTGAACCGATTCTTAATAGTGTTATACTAAGTTTCAGCGACTAAACAAGGTCCACTATACCACCGTAGATGTTAATGCCCCCTAATTGAAGATTTTCTGGCGACGGTTTTGAAACCAAGGATGGCTACGCTGTCAATACATCAGGCCACACCCTGGTGAAGCTAGCTTGCAAAGCGGCGCCGGCGGGCCGGTGATCGAAGTTTACAATTGCCTTCTGTAAGACTCCACTTGGCCGTCATTTAAATACCCGCGCGCAAACCTGGCAGCCACGTCACCAGGGTCAAAAGAAGATAAAATAAGGCGTCGCACTTGACCGATAAGACATTATACCGTATGTGACAGCTTTACTGCAGGTCTTCACTTCAATCTGCTGCAAATCTCCCAGAAACCGTGGCGCTTCATTGCCGCTTTTTCTTCGTCTAAGGCAGAGGTTCTCAACCTGGGATTCGTGAACCCTTGTTCACGGGAAGATTTCCTGGGGTACTTGGATGGCAGTCGAGTTTTCATGTATTGCTATTTTTAATGTCCTATACCAGAGGGAAATGCGTGCCGATTGAAAACTCCCCGTAGATTTTGCCTGATCTTGCGTTGTTGTGATGCAACAATGTGAAATCCGCGGCTTTGCCAGCTGGGTACTTGACGGGAAAAAGGTTGAGAGCCCCTGGTCTAAGGATGACGTAAGTTAAAATAAAAGTAGTGGCATAGCACGGTAAGTAAAATCAATCTCCTGGCAGCCTGTAAAGGAGTGCAGGCATGCTAGCGAAGGTCGATTTACATTTGCGTTACGTTACTTAAGAGATTTTCTTTGATGGGCACAGCCGGTGACAGAACGACTATAAGGAAACTATTGTAGAAATTTAATTGCCACTCATGCCTTGAGTGCCACGATGTACATCACATTTGTTGATAAACACTTCCACTTGATGCAATCAGCAGAAATTGTTCGATAACCACAGGCAGAAACATTCCGCTTTTGTCTTACTACGCAAACTTCGTTACGCTTGTTGAAACTCTGCTTCAGCAGGATTACTTCCAACTGGGAGCAAATACGCAGATGGCAAATCATCAATATAACAGTCCATGATATCAAGTAATTCTCCTTCGCACAGGTAAAGGGTATGTTAGGAATTGCACAGATCAAAAAAGACCTTACAAAATCACGCTGACGCCACGGAGTTCATTAGGATCAGATCTATAGCCTCAAATATGATCCTAAATATTGCACACAAAAGTTTTCCAGTATTCAAAGGAGCAAATTACACATAAGCATTATATTGTTTGGCAATTCCGGAGCCTCCCAGCTTCTTGCACGATTGCAAAAACAAACGCAGGTCCTGGTAAACAGCAGTAGCAGCATCGCATCCATCATGTCCCGTAGCGTTTCCGTGAATTTAACCGCCTCGCTATCGCGCACATGTTGGAATTTATCGATCCGATCTTGGCCGACTGACTTGACTCAAAGTAACCTTAAACTGAAACCGTGTCGTTGAATTACGGGAACGTGCGAGCTGGTGCTAGAGCAGAGGATCCCAACCTGGGGTACATTTGCCCATCCGAAGGGGTACATTTAAGGTTAGCGACAGAAGAGAAATATTTATATTTACATATCTTTTATTTCCAAATATATATACATATATCAGTATATATTACTTTAAAAAGCAGTTATATGCTTTTTTTAAAATATATATATGTGATTAATCATGACAAAATATTTTGTCTTAAGAAATTTTAGGGGTGCATGCTTATCTTTCGAATGCTGAAGGAGATCATGCTCCTCTGTCGGAATGCTGAAGGGGTACATGGTCAGAAAAAGGTTGGGAATCCCTGTGCTAGAGCGTACGACAATGTCTCCGAAGACACGCAAAGACCATGCGAAAACCTTATGAATCACATCTAGCTTCACCAGCAGATGTTGATTTTCTGCTGAGACGCGTTACGCGACATACAGTTTTTCTGTTGGGGACACAGAACGACTATGAGGAAACGATTGTGGAAATTTAAATGTCACTCGTGTCTACGATCTGCCAGCGCGCTGCTTTTCACGCCCAGTGCACCCTTACTGAAGGAAGAAACGAAATGCAAGTATATCTCTCGCTTTTCTATTAATAGTTTGTTCTCTACAAGGTCTTCCATTTCTTGAAAATTTTGCCAGCCCTCTGCAGTGGTTCTGTCAATAATGGCACGAGCGTGCAGTGTTACGTGCCTCGGATCACAGCTGTACGACATAACGCTTCTCTTTACGGCAAGGCTGCAGTTCAAAAGCAGCACATGTCAAAGGCGTTTCTTTTGCTGCATCAAGAGTTTTGAGCAAACAATTCGGTTTCGACGTTTGCTTGCGCACAGGTTTCTCGTATGGTGATTCAAAACGCAATTTTTTGCTGTGTGCGGAAATGGCCGCGCAGCAACAGACCGCTTTTACGGTAAAGCGTGAGCAACACACTTGCAATCGAAACCTCGCCCTGTCCTCAAGCAGCGGTTTTCAATGTCCCCACTTAGTGACTATCTTATGTGCGTTTTTTCGAACAACAACACTCTGAAAGAACGAGCTACACCTTTCTACGTTGAGCATTACAATGCCTTTTCGCAATAACGATCGTCAACATCACATAATTTTCTGGCACTTCTGAAAATCATCTGCGGCATCTCGGATAAAAATTCCTGGCCCAAGCAATACACTTCCTTCACTCTACAATTGAACTTGACATTACCCACTGTCGCGATAATAAAATAGTGGCTCGATTTATTTGATCGCTGCTTATTGAGACAACCGTAAACATCGTAAATGCTTCTGTTGTGAGCTGAAGTACCTCTAGGCCACCGCCTACCTCGTCTCGTGGGTTTGTACGACAGTGCTAGCGGTTTAATGATGCCATTATTAAGGAAAAATTTAAGCCTACCGCAAAACCCACAGCGTCAGGTTCATTACTTGAGATTCCTTTGAGAGAAAGCTATGCTTCACACACGTAGACCTATAGCATGCCTTCCCGCAATTGGCGGAGCATCAGCCTCTGCCTCGAGCCAGGCCGGCTCTCGTCCGCAAACAGCAACTCCAGGTTATGCTTGTTGCTGAGCAATGACAAGAAAACATGCAACGACAAAATACGTGCAAAACCGGGGCCACCGTGATGTCTATCACGATGGCCTCGACAAAACATGGCCTGCGAGTTTCAGCAGTCGTGGCAGCAGCAACTGTATTTGCAGCTTGCAGACGTGCTAAATAACTTGGTGCACTGGGTAACTTGGCACAGTCAAGGTTCGAGGGACGCCCGGCGCTGCTTTGGTCCAAGCTTGGCTCACATAACATTCGATGCAATTTGCGTTCCAGGCTTACACAGATACTTGCAAAACGTCAGAATCAGTTTGCACGAAACCCAGAAATCTTGCAGGGCTTTCACGCCAAAAGACCATCACCAGACATGCCGGATCTGGACAGATACAGGTCAACGCTGAAGACGCGTTTAGCGAGAAAGGGGAGGGGGTACACAGCGGTGGTAGAGCATTAATTTTAGTTGAGAAAGGAAACAGTGGTAACTTGTGCGCATGCGACAACGACCCGAGGAATCTCTGAGTTGACCTTTAGTTAAAACCAAGCACTCAAGGTGTGCAAATATTGACTGATGGTACGCAACATAGCCGCGCTTTCTACAAACAACCAAGACATCCAGCAAGGGCGGAAGTGGGACCGCCTCTAACGCGATTGCTGCAGTGAGAACATATATTTCCCCATAGAATGGACAGCGTTTATCTCGGGCACGCGTGGCCAGCCTGTGCAGGTCACGGCCGCAAGGTCTTCGGACGGGGTTAAAAAAAATGTTAGAAAGCCACGCGAGCTCGTTTTGATTTCTCCTTATTTGGTCATGAAACCTCCCAAAATTGCCCGATTCTAAAATACTAATCTGCAAGATTCGACGAAAAACCTCGTCGTCCAATGGGAAAGGGAAGCTTCCACTGACCGAGATGTACTTACAAAACACAATCTGTTTCGTACCTTCTAAATCCTTTCAAACACCTGTAACTGGATCATGACGCAACGAATCTGTAGTTACGCATCTGTCGCTCTTGTTGTTTGTTATTGCAATGCACCAGATAGCAACTTTGAATATATGTTCTGTATTCATAAACGCTTACTACTTGCAAGCAGCGGGAGCAGAAAAGTTAAGCTCCTGGCTTTTCGACTGCGACGGTACTTCTCCACCTGGCTGCATCAGAACCTTTTGCAAAAACATCAAATGGCCGATTACGACGAACGTTTTGGTGCCAATAGCCATTTGATGGCTACTGGCAACTAAGAACTCGAATATAATGCTGCGCTACCTATTCCACGCTTCATCTAAAGATTCTAAACTGTCGTTCTTAAAACTGCCGTTTCAATGTCCAGGCAGCTAGCTACAAAACACAACTGGCGTCATCGCTCTTTGCAAGCAAAAACATAATAATAGCATAAATCAAAATGAAAAATTGATAAATCATGGTATTTTTCCAGCAACAACGTGAGCAGTCATAAGAAACGATAGAATTAGTGAACATGAAACACTGCAAACAAGTACAATGCTCACGTCGGATAACACAACATGCGAAATTTATCTGCTAAATCATCCAAAATGATTTGTCATAGAAAGTTTAGATGAAACCATAAAATGATGTGACGATGGCAAAACATTTGTTTTTGAAACGCCCAATACAACTGGGCAATAAATATGAAAACAAAAGTCTCCGGAAAGGTCACTTATACCACCACAAGTAATTAACAAAAATGCAGACTTGGCAACAAACGATCATTCTGACCTCGTACCAAGCACCTCAGCTGAAGCAAAACCGTAACGCAAGTGCTCTGCGCACGACCAGTTCACACTCGCATCAGAAGCAAGGGTCGAAAAGAAAGTAGAAACAACCCAATAATGTAATTTGTTTTGTTTGACATACCGTGCACGCTCAAGTGATTCACAACACTGCGCCTGCCAGGCGCTGACACTACACATTAGCAACACCACCTGCACCAGTCCACTGCCATCTGGCAATAAAGCGACGCTTGTAGCGTGCTCGCACTTTAGCAACGGACTTGGCTTGAGTTACTCGTCTTTGAATCACAGTAGTTTGACTGATTAAAGCGTTCAAAAGCCTTCAGTTTGCGTGCAAAAACATGCCAATTCTTCAAAGGTGATCCCCTGGTGATGTCCTAGCTGCTCCATTGCATCTGTTCAAATGTAGACTTGAAGAAACGATTGGACCACTGAAACCATCGCGTGATAGATTTGTAATTGACGTTTAAGCTGCTCACAAAGCACACTGCTACTGGTTCTGTACAGTTGAAAAGGTCTGAAGCAAGGCCACAAGGCATCCCGCCTAATCAAACGGCCCAGCGGAAATGTCGTTGAAGCGGCAAACAGTTGCCAACCATCACACTGACGTCCATCCGGTGGCTTGCTTGCACCGGTTATACAAAGCATTTTGAAGAAAAACATATTCTTACCGTGGATTTGCATGCAGCGCAACACACGCTGCTTTTTCTGCTGTTTACAGCTCTTCAAGCATTACTTCGCGCATGCGCGACAGTTGAGCAACTCAGATTTCTGTTAGCGTTGACTCGATTGTCTCCTACACTCCGCCTTTCCTACCATTTTTGAGTGGGCGCGATGAACCTCGCAATTGCTCTGCTGGCTAAATAAGGGAAACTTAATCACCGCTTTGTAACGACAGCAATTTCGTGCCTTGTGATATCATATCGTATCCAAAAAACAGTGGCTGACAACCAACGACGCTGCGCAACTGCGTGTTTACGAAAAACGGATAAATAATACAGTCCAACAATAAATTTCAGTGAAGGCATTGAACTGCATACAAATTGAATCAGTAGCTGTCAAGCTATTTCGACGGTCGCGAATAATAAATCCTGTTTTTAGATCCTTAAAGGTTCTCTACTAGACTTTCAGTGCGGCGAATCAAACTCTTCGGTTGAACAAATTGCAAAACAAAAACGGCTGCTTTGCAATGCTCTGTCGTAGTCGCAAAGACAGCGGAACCGAATATTCACAGCCACAAACGAACGTAGAAGACAATCTCAAAGATGTTGGCCGACTCTTCGATTGCAAAGTGGAATGAGAACTGGAACGCAAGTACAGCTAGCGAAAATCCCACCACACACCGTGGGAGGAGTGGCCTGCGTGTGCACGCAGTGCTGTGCTTGTTTTCGCTGCCATCAACAACTGCGGCCTTGGTCACATGACAGGAAACGGGCGAGAAACGATGATGATGGCTCGTTGCCAGGCAACTGAATGAAACAAACTGTCGTCCTTCGGAATGGAGGCGCAGCAGAAACATGAAAATAATGAACTGCGCGAACGGTCGGCTTACTTCGGCAAAAACAGATCGCAATTCGCAAATCCCGACACCACCGCGTGGGAAGCGGGAGGTAGTGACAGAGGTGGCTTGGTACGTGAGAGTTGGAGCTGCGAGACACCTCAGAGGCTGACACTTCGGTGCAAGAACCAGTGTTAATAAAACATAAAATGTCTGTTTGCTTGCCTCCTCGCGGCTGGCTTGAAAACCAGCCATTCACATTTGAAAGTATCTGTCCTGACAACTGCAGAGTGGGTTGCGCCCGGTTGTACTTGTCAAAGACCGCATTACTTTTGACTGTGTGTCTCCACAACAACTACGTCACGCAAGACAGGGCAGAAAATTTTCTGATAAATGGACTAGAAAAACAGGGCGATACAAGCAACGAGACCACAAGCTTGAAGGTAAAGCTATGTTGCCGACAATGCCTGGTTTGGATATTTCTCCTTCAGGGGTCGTCCGCTACTTACGGCACGCGTGCCACTCTTAGGCACGCCAAAGAATTTCCAACAGCACGCAGAAGCTGTAAGTTTTACATATCAATTTGGTTATGATTCATACAGCAGGTATACTGACCTTAACTTGTGTAAAAATACGTATGCTGTTGGCACACTGAATGATTTTAAACCGTAAGACGGCGCACAGTTAGCAAAAGGTTGCCGACAACTGCCAGATGACTGTGGAGCACAACTGTGAGAAGACATAGTTTGATGTAAGGAACACACATCCTACCTCACAGTGATATTCGAACTTGTCCCTTGCACAGACATGCCAACATCGTGAAAAAAGACGAGAAAAATCGATACTACCAAAGAGTCATTGACACTGAAAAATCATCACTCAACCCCTTTGTATTCACAAGCGGTGGTTGGCACAAGAGTGCACCAAGGTAAACAACAGACTGGCTGAAAAGCGCAAGGAGCCATATGACTCTGCCATCACAACATTAAGACAAAGCTCAGATTCGCACTGATGATGAGCACACTTGCTGCAATCAAAGGCTTTCGACGCAAACAAAGTGATGCCCTATCTCCAAGTTCTAGACACTGCCTTCAGCTTCATTGCTAACTAAGCCTATCAACATCGAAAATTGTTCTGTAGTTAATTGATAACGATGATTAGACACATCCAATGACACCATGAGCGCCTTACATCATCTTCATGTCGGAGTTGCTTAATTCATCTGAAAGCGTAGCCTCCGTAGAGACCAGTTGCTTGTAACAGATCTTTGCAAGTTCTGAATCAACGAACCCAGTCGGCTGGTTTTTTTAAAGCTAGCAGCAAACCGAGAGCTTTTATTTGTTTCCTGTTACCGATGCTTATTTTTCACCCCCAGTCATTAGCCACCGGTCCGACAACATCGAACATTAAATGTAGGTGAATCTCAACCCGAGCAAACTATACAAAGTACTGTTCCCGCTTCACTCGAAACTTCTCAGGTTAACTTATTTGTTCAGCTCCATGCGTCTTCATTTAATCTTTGCGTCTGCTCTCTTTAAAGGTCTGCTGATTTTTGATGAAATCATCATTCTTTTCCACTATGTAATGTCTGTACAAGAATGAGCAAATGCAGTAGTTGATGATGTGATGTTTCAGTATTTTTTCTCATATATTTTTGTGCGCATAAGCTGACTAGTCCTTCCCCATGCCGTGGCATGATTCAGTTTTATTCCTGTTATTATTTTCTATATATGGAGCCTGGAGTCTTCGGGAGCCAAACATATATTTACTGTATAGAAAAAATAAGCATTGTTTCGTATATACTGAAAGAAGGATTTCAACATTGATCGATGAAATATTTCAATACTGTTTTTAACAGAAAAGTACGGGTTGATTTTGTTCTAACAAATTTAACTTATGAAGATCTTACATTGTTTTCTTATCGCTTCTATTTGAATAAGATTTCAGGAGTGAGGATGCATTTAGTTCGGTGAAATCAGTTTCCTATTTATACACTCAAACTCCGTCGTCTTTGTGAAGACTAGTTACTTTCTAGCACTATTCCATATGTGGAAGACGGTCTGGTAACAATGCAGTTGCTCTGCAGTACTTCCCCGATTTTTTTTAGCGGTATTCCAACTACGAATTTCCTTCTTTCAAACAAATACGAAATAAACTGATTCGTCAGGGACAATACGATCGAGACCGTGCCGCAGCAGCAAAAAGCACCGAGATACTAAGAACTATGTATCGCAAGATCATTCCGTCCATTTTATCCGGTGCATGGAACTTCTTCCGGATCGATCCATATTCACCGGCGAACATCCACGATCTTTCCGGGATCGATAAAATATTAATCAGAATTATGATTGCTCCGGAGAAAAACGTGCACAGGCGTCCGTCATGGCTGCCAGGAGCATCAGTCTTGAGCTGGCACGAGTTGCCAATCCCGTTGTACCTGTGACTGTACAAGCCAAAGAGCAACACCAAAAGACAATAGCCAGGCTATCAGCGCTTAATCAGTCGAACGACGCCAGCGCCGATAAAATCCACTTCGCTCTGAAGAGTGTTTAGCTAAGTACGTCAGCTTCGAGCCGGTAAACTGAAAACCTCTTGAGGAATCACTTCCAGACGTATCTGACGAATTTTTTCACCGCCGAGCGGAAATTGCGCTTTGAAACCAAGAAGTGCTTTTACCAACAAAGGAATTGCAGCATCGCGGTGATCGAGATCGGTGCATACACACCCAAGTGCGGCGTCATCACGAACCAATCAAGCGTAACATGCAGGGAACCATCAAGCGTAACCGGCAGCAGTGTATTTCAACCTGGGTTTCGCACCTTGTCTGAAGCAGGGGTGGACAAACTGCGGTCCTTCTGAGGGTCTCGCGCGGCCCCCTANCCCCCCTATGCAACCTGCNTTTTTTCGACTCACTTGAGACCTGCTTTTTTTTCGATGAGAAACTTCGGTCATTTGTTCAAAGTAGCTTAAAAATCTTCTGTCATTTTTTCGTTTTTGAACTCTTTTTGACCGAATTCACATAATTTTTTGCGGTATTTCAAAAAAATTCGGTCAATGACCGAAAAAAATAGCTTGGGGATTGCAAATACGACCTTGCTAAATGGTCTAATTAAATTAGATAACCGAGCCGTACGCAGTGTACGTAAAATTCACATCAACGAACAAATAATCACAAAGGATATGCATTTTGTTTCTACTAATATTCTTCAGATAAAAAACATGTGTAACGCTGCTCTTTCAAATATAATTTTCATTGCACTTTGATTTACATAATGTCTCAATCTCTTGTCATTAACAGGCAGTCGCTCTTTCTCACTGCAATTACTTCGACGCTGGCTGACCATTACGCGCCATTGTTAATTGTAATTATTTGGATGCTTGTTGACCATCACGCAGCATTGTCTGTTGTACTTCCTATGTTTTTTGTTGTATTTTTGTTTTTCCTTTTTCTTTCCCCTCTTTCTTTGCGTTTGTTTTTAAGGCATGGCTGACTTTGCTGACCTCGCAGTTATTTCGCCAATCCTCGCATTCTCTTCCTGGAAAGATGAAGTGCTTTGCGCAACACTTAAAAACACAACTGATCGATTGATCACGACGTTCACCATCTTTGATCAGGCTTGATGTCCTGGGCTCACTACCGATTTCATTTTCTCACCGCATCGAATTGAATAGTTGCAAGTGACGTCGTTTTACTGTGGCACTTAAATCTTGCGTGTTATTTCGGTGGCCATCATGAAAACATTTACTTCAGACTGGCTTTAACTATCTGACAAAATTCACTCACAAGGTGCGTGCGAAGCCATCTGAAAAGCGAAATGTTGACGATGAAATCCACAATTATAACAGCGGGTCGGAAGTATTTTATATGTTTGTTGATCGGCGCCGGTGTAAAAGCGGTATGCTTTACCATTCGTCACGAACCCGTTGTTTCTTCTAGGATTACGCGTTTATAAAGGCATTATCAAACCAAATAGGCTAATCTTGAACGCAATTATTCAAAACAAGACCTGCAGAAAAAAAAGCGGCTGAACTGGTGGGACGTTTGAAGCAACAATAAACAGTGATGTAAGAAAACTTCGTCTTATGCGAAGAAACTCTATAAAACCAACCTTTTATTTCGGCTAATTTGAATATCGCACATTTTTTACTTGACCCACTACCTGATCCTTTAAAATGGTAAATTTCTGGATGTGGCCCTTGCGTGGAAGTTGGCAAATCCCTGGTCCAAAGTGGTCAGACCCAACTCACATCAGGCACGTACCTTGTTTACATGTGACGTCGAATCAGTTTAAGTCCGTGATACTGAAAGGTTTTGAAATTTAATCGGTAAGTCCGTGATACTGACGCTTACTGGCTTGCTGCGAAGCCACGACGAACAGGAACTTTGACACGAAACCGAAGTTTTGTTTCGATGCTGCAAACAGACTTCAGCAAATGCTTCGTTTGGTGGTTTGCATAAACGCTATAAAACGAGTTTCCAAAATATCTATAAAAAAAAACGAGTAAACCTAACCGCGGCAAGACCAGCATTCGTCATGTACCCTGAGAAACTGGCACGGTGGAACGCTTTGGTTGGAGTCAAAACAAATTTTTGCAGCTTCGCTAAATTTGTCTGATCTCGACTGATCGATATATGAAGCTTTGCCTGGTACAAAACCTCACTTCGTGACCTTCTCTACGCTATTGTTCCAGCGACGCACAATCAAAGCAAATGACCATTATTTAGAGAAACCAGCGCGACGTAATAATGTCCTTTGACTGTCACAAAGCAACCGGGTTTGCATCGTCAGCACGTCAGCTCCGGCTGTACCTTTCCCAAAAACGCCTGAATACATTCAACCAACCCGCGGCAGCTCCTTCCCCGCGCGCGAGGACAGCACTCACGGAAACCGCAGAAACATGGAGAGTGCCTGCGCTCGCTCGCGAGAAAACACAACGCCCAAACCGGCGTTTCGGCATCGCCATATACGGCAGGCGATGACGTAATCCCGAGCGAGTCATAATTTCGCGATGTTTACGTCCGTCCGCGAACGCAGCGCGCGACGCGAAGTTTCGCGCACGAAGCAATATCATGCTCTTGTTGATGGAACGTTTCACAGTCGAAGGTCAGGCTCGTTACTACACGTTTTAACGCTGCACTCCTCGTGAACAAGAATACTGCCTCCCTTTCTGGGCTTGAAAGCTGAGTTCGCGTCGTTCAAACCTGACCCTTCGGTCATGCCCTATACTCAGGAAACTAGCGCACACTTGAGCGTGTTCACGGGCCTCCAAAGGGGGGAGGGGGCCTTGACCCCTGGGTTTTGAAATTTAATATTTTCCTACTAACTTTTTAACAGAAAAATGTTTCTCTGAGTTTCGACTTGATAAACTGTAATTCACCACCGTTTCCCCCCCCCTGAAAAAATCCTTGTGGCC
>JGI24159J19872_10003059_pt1 | contig 20528 bp, 14 predicted proteins | sample Ectturendosymbi4_FD_19872 | JGI IMG/M metagenome (IMG submission 19872) | reverse complement strand
TAGTATATTAAAAAACGCATTAGCTCGCGGCACCCCTGGGTATTGTAAATGGCACCCTAGGGTGCCGCGGCACCCCGGTTGGGAACCACTGGTCTAAATAACTAGGTTTTACGTAAAAAAACGAGCGCTATTTACGCTAAACACTGAGGCGTGGATCATGGTGATACCAAAATTCTAATAAAATGAGACTCAACAGAGTTGCAGTTAAATATTTCTTGTGCATCGCAACTTCACAGGCAGTTTCAGAAAATAATGAAACGAAGCATTGACTTAGCCAGTGGTTGGGATAATTCAAAGGGCGGCTGCGGCACTTCAAAAAATTGAGCATGAACGAGACTTGCTCCTTACACAACAACCCACATTTGCTAGCACCCCACGTGCGTTAAAAATAGACTGTTGCGATTGGTGCGATCCAAATAATAGCAACAGTTTCTTCCGTACTATCATGGCTCAGCGTGGGGCATAGCCACCCGATAATTTTTGCACACGAAATCACTTTGTCGAGCACAGCTAAAGAGCACATCGTACTTGCTGGCAAGTAAGAGTCGCTGAATTTCTGATCATACCAGAAAAACGACGGCAAAAACTATGGGTCGGATGCATTGCACCAGTCATAATTTATGTTAACCGCGGTAACGGAAAGGAACACCCAAAGTGACAATTAAGTTTCCTGTCGACTGCTTCACAGTCTAGAAAAGTACGTGCGTCACTGCGCTATACACAGCTTATAGCTCTATGTTTGTCGTATCAGGTTGAGGCAGTCGGCGGTAATTGCAAGTTCGTGGTGTGCCAATTGCTGAGGTTAGCGGCCTCGACCAAACAGCGCTGTTGCCCGTGACACAGAGGTCGATGGTTCGAACCTCTGTAGTCACTGCTGCCGAAGCGATCGCAGATTTTTTAAAAATTGCACTCGAAAACCATAAACAAATAAAACAAATGTCAACAACCAGGCCCCAAAACTGCATTACAAAACTGGAAACGAGTCATAAGGTCCTGATTTGGCCGGAGCGCGCACGTCTCGCTCTTGCGTGTGGAAGCGCTGCAAGCATCATCCAACACACCGTCGCCCACCGACCGAAAGAAGAACTTGAAACACTGGCTTCGACCGCAAGTTCGTGACGTCACGTCAGTCCAGCTGTTTGACAAGAGCTTCTCTGTCGCGCAACGCTTTCCACGTGGCGTCCTTTTCTTTCTTGGTCAGCGTGCGCTTCTTTTGCCTAGCGGCAGTTACTCGCCGATAATGTTCCATTACCTGGGGAGTGAAAAGAATTATTGCGCGCCGTCACAGCACCCTATCGAGTTGCCAGCATGGGCCCCGCATGACTTATTTCTCGACAGCACTGAGGTTTAACTTCTCCAAATGCTGTAAGGCCTGACACATGCGCCATCTGTGACTGCAACTGCGCCATGAACCGCACGCATATCAGCTGATAAAAGTTACGACACTTACAGATGCAGTTGGTGCTCTTAGTAATTGGACCTATCGGGGGCGTGCACGTCACAATTAGCGTGACGCAGAGACCAGCGATCAAGCCGTCATAACTTCGCAACCTGCTCCACGATCTCCGTACTACGAACGTTCACTCAAACCGCCACCGCCAATCAGCACACAAGGTTCAGCGAAATTCGTCGTTTTTCTACGTCTGACATCACAGTAACTCGGTCCACAAACTGCGCTCCAACTACTTTTTCTCACTTCCGTGTTGACAACGTCGATCTTCTTCCTGACTTCCTGCTTCTTCAGCTCCTCCTTGGCGGCGATCAGGAGCTGGCCGAGCACGTCGCGATTCCTCCTGGTCACTGCGGCGAGCTCCTGCTGGCAACTGCGAAGCTCGGACAGAACTTCGTCTTCTCGCCGCGACTCGGCGGTTTCCGGTTCTAATATACCTGGTTCGATATTCCCACGTTAGACCAGTGTTTTCAACCTTTTTTCGTACCGCCTACCACTATAACCTAACGACCCCCATCTAAAACTCGAATAAAGCAAATGTAATACAGCTGTGTACATAAAATATCTACTCGCGGCCTTCCAAAAATGGCTCAGGACCCCTCTGGGGTTGCGCCCCCAGGTTGAAAATCACTGCGTTCGGCAAACACATGAAACTGCACCGGCAGGTTTAAGTGGGGTCTTGACACAATAGAACTTTGTTTTTATTTGTGTAAGTCAAAGTTTGCATGGCACGGAGAGATGAACACGCGTAGTGCATTCGTGCGTCATTGTTTAATGTTTAGGTATCGGCGCTGGCACGGGCTTACAGACGCCGGTACTAGTTTTTGTTTATTTATATTTGAGTTGGTGTATACTGTAGGTTAACATTTGCGCATTGAACGCTGATTGGAGTTCACACATTTCTATTTGTACGTCTCCGCTGCAAAAGCAGGCTTTGGGTGATTTTTTCATGCAAGTTAGAGTTTCACTGAGAACTGTTAGCACTGTTCTGCTAGATGCTTAGGGAACATGGGGCGGACAGGGTGGGGCCGGTTGGAACCGGTTTTGCGTGAAAATCGCTGTTCAACGAGCAGAAAAATCAGTTCAGCTTAAGTAAATCTCGGGTCGTGAATGAAAAATTGAGAAGTACAGGGTTTGTTTTTGTCCTGCAGTACGCAACATCTCTGGTCGTTTTATTCGAATGATCAAACACAGCGGTAAGTTCTACTCCAATAGCAAGCTACGCTTTCAGCTGCACAGCCGTACTTCGTGCATTGTCCAAAGCATTTCTGATAAGTGAAGCACGGCATGAGCCATAGTGCAATAACAGTCGATCTTCGTTAAAACGGTTTCAGCCGCGTTATTCAACCCAGAGGCCTCAACTTCATCCGCTTTGTTGAATATTACGATTTAACACGATATAACTTGCATGGGGATACCCTGCACATTTCCCATCGCTGACGGACTTGTTTCGGTAGTGTTGTTAAAACAGTAACAAGAAAGCGCAAGATATCGGCCTAAAAATGGAGTTCAATCATTTGAAACAAGCACATGACGGTCACCGATCGAGCAGCAGTTAAGCAAACCCTACCGCACCAGATCAACGTTGAACACTCGGTACCTTGCTCGATCAATTCCGCATGTAATCTTGACTCCAGCTTCAGTGCCTGTTGCAGCGACTTGGACGATTTCAGAGAGGAGAGAGCGTTTTCTGAGGCCAAGCATTGACTGGCAAACCCGTCGCCAGCTTTGCCTGGAATTTACATTTGTGCCTTGACTAAAAGTTATAACGTTTAAAAACACAAGGAGTATTCGCTCAGAGCTACAACTTAATCAACGTTTGTTGCAAGGTTAGTCCAAAAGTTTAAGTAGAAAAATCGGGGCAAGCCTACCATGAAATTAATATGTATATATAAAAAAAGAACCTTCCAAAAGCCCAGCTGCGTGTTCCGGAGGAGAAATGATGTTCTCTTCCACAAACGACGACACAAGTCGCTGGGTAAGCGATCCGAACGGGCAGACGTCGTGCTGATTTGCTTCCCTGATTAATAAAATAAGATTAAGCACATAGGGAAGCGGGACAAGAAAGAAACTACCACGGTCACCGCTGCATGGTCAACCACAAACAGCAAGCGCATATTCTTTTTCGTAATGAATTGAGACGAAATTTCATTTCACAACGAAAAAAGATCTAGCGGTTAACAATACACTGCACAAACGTTACGAACACCAAACGTTTCCGTGGTTGCACTAAGATAAGGTTTAAGTTTTTAACACATCGACTGGATTTCACAGAGCGACCTTGTTTGCCGTTCGGCTTTCCTGTGCATAATGTCGCACTGTCGCAGCTCTGCCTCTCGCAGGTGGAGACAAGAATGCCGCAACGGAACAGCCGTTGTCAAAAAGGCGGCAGGCCAAGTAAAACTTAAAAGCTTGAATTTCGCGTTACATCGAGTCGGCCACTTTCTTCATCACGGTCTCCACGTTCGCGTCCCGCTTGTCGAAGCCTTTGACGTTCGCGCGATTGCCTTCGCTCTTTTCTTCCCTCATGTCTTCGACTGTCCAGCGCTGGCTGAAGTGCACACCGAGCTCCGGAACCTGAAACAGCGTTCGAGTTTACGCAAGCGGGACCACAAACGGAAGTCATAGTTTTCCAGCTTGGCAGCCGCACGCATTTCACGAGGTGACTCAGTCGCTTAGACGTAGAAAACTTTCATGCGGAATCGAAGTACTTTGAAATACTCGGCTTCGTCCTCCGACGCCTGGCACATCTGCTCCAGCATTCGAACGTTTTCGTGAGTGATGGGGGCGCAGTACGGTTCGATCGACTGCCAGAAACGGTTCGGCGCGTCGTTGATAGGGACTCGAGCGGAGAGCGCGCTTTGATGTTCCTCCGGGAGGACGTAGTCGTTCGGCCGAGGCTGAGAAAATCACAAGACGGGTCACTGAGACGCACCGGGGAGTTTTGTCGAAGTTCATTTGAAGGCAAAGCGCGAGCTTACACAGAAGTGGTCATCTTAAGACAAAGAGCGTTCAGTTTCATTACACTCGTTTTTATGCCGCTTTGGGAATGTCACGAGCAATCAGCGGCGTTCATCGCCAGGGCTGTGGAGCCTGAGAAGCCAAACAATATATTTAATATTAAAACCCAAAAATCACCAACCAAACGATGGGGTCCGCAGTTGTTTTGGTGACAGTAAAAAACGTCCACCATGAGAAAATGGCTGAGAACCACTGGTCGAAACCAAGTATCGAATGCCCTGCTTCAACCAGAGCAAAAGGAAGCACCGCCACTAGTCCTCAGTGATAACTTCGAAAAATTGTATCAGCAAACTTTGACAACAAAAACAACTGTACTCATGCAGTGGCTGCGAGGTTGGACAACAACATTCTCCCGTGCACCTGTCTTCACAAAGTATCCATTGCAACCCCTTGGAATTAATCTTGAAGTAACCGGAACCTTTACATTTCTAATGTTGCGGGTCACCTCGTAATAAGCAAATACTCGACAGGCTCATCCCTCCAGTGTGAGAAGACTTCGGCCTCTCGTGTGTAGCTTGACCGAACGAAAGCACCGATAAAATCAAGCAATCACTCTTTTAAAAAAGTAGTCTGTTTCAGTCGAACGTTACGGTGCACGTTATAAAAGACGAAGGCCGTTTTACAAGTAACAGACTAAAGCCATTCTGAAGGTCAAGCGGCAAGGAAACGGCATGGAGTTTAAAATGACTTAGAACGATTTTGTTGTTCCTCAGACAATACATTTTTTAAGGCAAGTGAAAAGTACTGTTAATAAATTCTAAAAATATCAGACAATGGACATGTCATATTTTTTCAAACCTTTTGATGAGATGCAATATAATGTATTTTATGTACAGCAGCCAGTATTGGGTACAGAAAAAGTCACTCAAAATGAAATCACAAATATTCAACAATAGACTATATTCAAGTGCTGACGCATTCTCTAATTCGCATCGTACGAAAAATAACACCTCACAAACCAACAACGGCTAACAATTTCTAAAGCTGCACTTGCCGTAGAGCTCTTGGCTTTCGACCTGTTCGAGGTAGGAGTTCCAGAGCTTGAACCAGGAAAGCCTTTAGCGTGAGCGGGTGAGTCGGAGCATTTTACTTTCTTCGAAGGCCTTTCATCGGAATGTTTCAAACGTTTTGCCTCATTTTCTTTCTGCAAAAAAACACATTGCTTTCTTTGAACCGTCAGCCGCACTAACAGCAACGACCAACACTTTGACTAATGACAAAACCCTTTGAGTAATGACAAAACGAAGGGTCACCGCACCATGCTAACATCTTACCACTTTTCAATTGTTTTGAGCCTCAAAGCAAACACAGAACAGTTTTTACATTGACATTTCACATTCAAAGTAATTCCTGAAACCTTCTTATTGTCTTTCTTCCCATCGCCGCCGTCACTAAGCGACTGCACCTCCGCTTGCAGCTGCCGCATTCGCCGCGTGGCAGCAACGAGCAGAGTTTCCAAATCGAGTTGGAGATTGTCAATCTCGTCCAACGTCACGGTGTCTTCATTGTTCCTGTTCAACACTGGAAACAAAGCAGCAAAGATACTTCAGTCAGACAACATCACTGGAAACTGCTCGACTTTTGCAAGACCATAATTTTTCATATACTGCAGCCGAAAAAGCTGATGACAAATGACACACCTAACAATTAACGGGTAACTATTACGATCCGGATTGGCAAGAGCATTACAACATTAGGATAAGGTTATGTTCCCAATAAGGGGAGCACCTGTAAAAAATGTCAATCAGCAAGTCATTTCTGTACATCACAGATATCGAAGAACGACTTCTTTCATCAGGTATTTTCAAACCAACCTGGGATGCCCAAACGAACTATTTCAATAATATAAGTAAAAGTGTAGTGCCCGCAGAAAAAAGCGCAATGCATTTAGAAGCTACACACTTACTAACAGCATATTTTTTAAAATATTTATCTACTGCTCACTGCTACACAGCACTATGCAAACAGCAAAGTTTTTCAGCATAGCAGGTAGCAGTTGGGATTTGCCTTTTCGGTCTTTTGCGACATTGAAAATACCAACCTTTTGAGAATGTTGTTGCAAAAATGGGATCAGAGCACTCACGATACTTTATGTTTGCACAGCGTCTGTTTGCTGAAAACTACAGCAGAAATCATCCAGACGAGTATTTACAGTAAAATGGAGGTTTGTGAAAAACTCGACCGACCAATACCCAATCGGTGTTACTGCATAGAAAACAAGTCACAGCGGAACCGGAGTTTGCGCTTTAAGTGTAACCAACATCATTTAAATGTTTGAAAGCACAGCAACAGTTTGACGTTCTTGCGAACTTTAGATACAACGAAAAAATGTCTCTCAAGGTAAAAATCAGGGTTGCGGAGTCGTAAGGAGTCGGAGGTTTTTGGATGGAGTCGGATTCCTAACAACACTGTGAATCGGAGTCGGATTTTTTGTCCGATTCCAGATGTCCAATTGGATCATTTTTTACATCACACTCCTAAATTGTGAATTCCTGTTGAAATGGAACAACTTCTTTTGTAACTTTTGTTGGAACGGAGATTTCTTGCTGTCCGCCACGATTTAAATTAATTTCAACAGCCAAATTTCATTCCCTTTATGTTAAGCAGTCGGAGTCGGAAATTTTGGAAAGGTCGGACTCGGATATTTTACCTCCGACTCAGCAACCCTAGTAAAAATATTGAGACAGCACATACGATTGACAGTCCTCACCACTTGTGTATTGCTGACAGTGTCTAGCATGGTCAACCGGGGTCAGGTCAGGAAAATTCAAACCATCCTTGTAATCAGCCATTGTCGAAAATTTATGAATTCTTGAAACGCATGACAACCTTGAAAGAAAACAATGTTCGCACAGCCTATTAAAAATTGGTATTAAAAAACGCATGAAATATCTACGTTGAATTATCACAGTACAGTTGTCCACATGTTAAGATTTATTGATTTCCACGAAATGAAGTTAATACAAACAGTCCTGGAAACGCTTGACGGATTGTTAAAGCATTATCCCGAAGATCGCCATCAAATTTATCGGATTACAAACATATATATTTTTATCTTTTTCTAGATCGCGAAGATGTGCTTCCAATAAAATTTCTCAAAGCACACATGTCTTCCACAAAAACAGTTGAAGTCACCAACAGCCTTTAAACAACAATACATGATCTACGCGAAAAATTTTCAGCGTTTTCAGAGCAAAAGATATCCAATCCGAGCAGTAGAAAAACGAAATAGAAATTGTCAGCTGTAACGGGTGGAAGGGCCATGAAGAGAAAACGAATTTCAAACGTTTATACGAAAGAGTGAACAAGAGAATTTTCCATAAGCGGTAAAAGTCATGTCTAGCATGCACCCAACAATTAAAGTATAAAAACCAAAAATCAACCAGAAAAATAAACCCCCACTTTGCTTACGCAGGTCATTTTAACATTTCTTGTCTTCTATCACAAGGAACGTAAACGTATTGATAAAGAGAAAGATGGCGCCAAACGTCAACATCCATGTGTACTGCTTAAAGACACGAAAAAAGCTTTGAACATAAAAGAAAAACAATTCCAAAACTAATTTTCGACAAAGTCGGAAGACAAAATCGAGCACCGCAACAGTTCTACAAGGGATGCCAAAGTCTCGGCATTTCTCAACGGTCACTTTAACGAAACTGAATGATTTCCTAAGACGGAAGTTAGTGACCTCCCGAGCACTGACGACATTTAGTCTTATGAATATGCCAAAGCTTCAAACAAGGCATTTCCCACAATGCATAAATCTCAATCGTGCGTATCTTAAACGCTTCGTCATATCTTGAGACATCAATGCTAAACTCAACACATTCAATTAAAGTTCGCGTTCATCGCTTCCATTCTCTTAACAATCTCTTATCACCACCATTGATATGAAAACTATGGAAAATCGCAATGTTCCAACAGCTGGTGTTATACACAACGAATATATTCAATCGTTACGCACTCATACTCAAGTGTTGGTGATTTACATGATATACTTGGTTCGTTCAATATTTTTCCTTTATGATGGGAGCACTGGCATCCACAAGTGCGGGAGTTTCCTCAACGATAGACGCTCTGGCATCACGCAACACAGCGGAGGAATAAAGGCAAGAATTTGCGGAAACAATTTACCAGCACTGCTTTCAAAAACGTCTGTCTTAAGTTTTTTGTTTCGCGGTAGACAAAGCCTAGAAAGGATACCAATTCTGTTCAAAACTCCTCACCGCACTAGTTAACGCGTAGATGAGCCCAACAACTACGTCAAATATTCTTACAAAAAAATTATTTAGCACGTCTGGAACGTGCTAACTTGTCTCTTCGCTTTTTCACGTGTTTTGGTACTTTATCTTGCCTGCGTTCCCGGTTTTCTTCTTTCACTTGCTTCTTATGCTCCTTCCTTTCTTCTTTAGTCATGGTGCGAGTGCTTATTACCTGATTCTTAGGTCTGGTGCTCACGTCGGTCCCTTCACTGTCAACGTCTGATCTACTCGAGTTCTCTTCGTCTGTATCCGACTCGGTCGTGTTCAAAATTTCAGGCACATGGCGTACTCCGGACAGTGTCCTGTTCATGCCAGTGATTGTATGATACAAAACCCCGTCCACTGTTCCCTTCTTGGCATTGTCGACGTCGCGCTCAAAATGTTTAACTTCATCAAGTGTCCGAGGTATGTAGCTTTTTTCAAACACAATTTCATCACTGCTTTTATATTGCAGCGTTTGGGGTCTACTTGAAGCTATTTCCATCGCTTTTTCCAAGTACTGATGAATATTATAACTCGTAATAGTCACGTCCGTGACGAAGTCGAATAATTCTCGCAGTGTCATCGAAGGTACATTCTTTTTGCGAAAAAATTCGTTGATGTTAGTGCAGTCTTTTTTCAAAAAGTCAAGTGCTCTTGGATGGTCATGCTCAACTGATTGCGACACATCTATTACAACAGCATGCCCATCATGATAAAGCAAATTAAATTCACTCAAGTCTGCATGCACTAATTTACAATCATGGTACATCTGCCGTATCAAAAGAACGCACTCCAAGTACAGTTCCCTGTACTTCGTTTCTGGCAAATTTGTGTCTTTTAATAGTGGAGCAGGCCAACCTGCACTGCCAATGAACGCCATTACAAGCACATGACCTCTCAATAAATATGGGTAAGGACAATTCACACCAGCATTTGACATCCTGGTCAAGTTTCTTGTTTCCTTTTCAGCCCACGTTGCTACCATTTTTCGAGGATTGCCTTTGCAGTACCCACGACGAAACCTGAACTCTCCAGATACATATCTATCCCTGTCTTTAAAAGTAAGAATAGACGTTTTATATATTTTCACAGCCCGATGCTCACCAGCAGAGGTCGTAGCATGATAGACGTTTGCCTCTTTTCCAGTGCTGATAACCCCGTTAATTTCACTAATTACATTACGGCTTAGCATTTTAAACAAAATAATACGGGTTCTTGGATCAAGCACTTGCTCCACAGTTGCCCTGTCAGACTTGTCCTTAACTTTTCTAATGGGACCATTTCTTTTTGATTCCATTAATTCATTTGATTGCTCATAATTGTCTAACTTTATTTTACTTGCAAATTTACCAAGTGCTTTAATAGCAGGTTGCAAGTTTTGCCCATGGTGTACAGATGGTCCTTGGTTATAATTTACTAATTCATCTTCTAAAATGTCAAAATCATCTTCAGCAAAATCATCTTCAGAAAGTTGATCAGCAGCTGGATGTTCGGCAGCAGATGCAACTGATGGCATTTTGAAAGGTGACAGACAAAACTCAGAACTTTCTTCTGCATCGTCAAACTGTCCAGGCACAGTATCCATTCCACTTTTCTTACTAACAATCACGTTGTACTGTCAAAACTGTATCACAACGTTTTCTATTCCTGCTGAAAAATACTACGGGTTGAAATTAAAAGCCAAGTTTTAGCAAGTGTTTCTAGCAAAGGCGAAACTCTATTTGCAGCGACACAACAGACTTCAACCACTAGTATCAAGCACAGATTTACTTCTTCCGAATTAAAGTTTCTAAACGGAAAGCAAGGTTCATTGTTGCTACCAAGATCAGTGCTATCAGAATTTTAAAGCATTAAAACCTCAGTTATATTTTGTAAACTATTCCGGGCATATGTCTAATTTGGACAGATATGTCAGTCAAAGGGAGCGAAAGTACAAGAATTAAAAACAAAGTCTGCCAAACTACATCAACAAATGATTTGCATTTTGCACATATTTTAAAAACATGTCAGTTTTCCTGTATGCAGCACAATGTAATACAAAGTTGTAACAACCCAGACACAAAACAGAACCTGCCATGGAACATAGCAAAGATTTAGTCATTAACCTTGAAAATATTACTCAGCATGTGTTTTGGGCAACAGCTGAAAAAAAGCCAACAAATTCAACTGACGGGCTACATATGTCAGACTCAGATAAAAACTCTGAATGCACAGAAGTGGAATCTGCATCTCTTGGTATGAAACACCACAATGACAAAATCTATTTACAACCTTGTTTTTCCTATTCTAACAAAATTAAACATGCACTGCAGGGAAATTTTATTTGATTATATCAACCAGATATTGATTTCACTATAACCAGTGCACATCAGTGAAAAACTGAAGCAGATAACTTCGAAGCTAAACAAAACTATTGTTCCAAAAGGCAAGTAATCATTTACAACCAATGCGTAAGTTCTGTTCTTTCACTTTATACATGTATGGTCACTGTATGCAAATGTTTTGCAAAACCTTTCAGCATCACTGTCTCATCACACCATGCAGCATGGCATTTGTGGTCAGTTGTTCACAAAATCATCATTCCTGACATAGTACAGGCCACTTCTGTTGCGGTGATGGCATGCATAATTATTGCATTCCAGGTCTAGGAGGTCCCATCATCATCACAGGTGCCATCATAGGAGGTCCCATTGGTCGCATGGGCATCATTTGTGGTCCACCCATCATGGGTCCTGGACCTCGCATAGCCATCATTGGGCCTCCCATTGGCATTGGTCCCATGCGTGGTCCCATAGGCCCATTAGGTCCCATCATGGGAGGTGGGATAGCAGCTCCTGGCCCAAATGGATTATTGGTAATCTTGCCCTTTTGGAAAGCTTGAGTTGTTTTGTCTATTAACTCTTGAGCCTGTTCCTCCATCCATGATTGATAGTAAGTCCGTACATTTTCTTTGTGTTTCCTTCCGGAACAATGGGTTTTTCTCACAGAAGGAGAATCATGAGTTAAATATGTGTCACAGTAATCACAAAAATACTTGGGCATTTTTGACTAACTTTGTGCACAAGTCAACCTAAATAAACTAGACCTGCAAAAAATCCTTTGGTATTCAATGTGCAACATTTTGTCAACGCCACTTAGCATATGAAATATCAACATTACAGATACCCATAGCATACTCATATTACAGATGTTAGTAGTAGTAGCATCTGTGATAAAAATTAGATTTGCAATATCTGAAAAACTGTCAGCGTGATTAGTGAAGGCTGTCTGGTAGACTGCAAACATTCGTATTCGTTTTCCAACTTTTGCAATAATATTAAATCTGGCAATCACGTTAGCGTCTGCATAACCACATGCCACAACAAATGTTCACCATTTCTAAAATACCTAAAACTGATGACCACATAACTAAAGTGACTCTGCATTAAAACCTCAAATCAGGAACAACCACCTTGAAGAACTTTATACAATTTTTACAAGATGCTTGTACTTACAACGCTGCTATAAAACATGGACCTAATTTGATTATTAGAAGTGTGGTGAAACAAATCAACTTTTGTATGGTAGAAAAGCTGAACACTACATCATTGCCCCGAACAAAAGCATTATATGTCTAGCAAAAGGTGCATCCCTCTTTCGATCTGTTTGCTTGTGGTCAACTGTATAAAAACTAGCATTGATCACCCTCCTTGTACATCTGTCACATACATCAATTTTAAAATACAAGAAAATTTTACAAAGTGAAGGATGGGCAGTTGCAACAGACTAGGTTTAAAGTAAGTTTTTAAAAAATTCTGATACCAGGCACATGTTTTATTTTGAAGATATTCTATATATGCTTTGCATAAAGTTTTTGAAATGGTTAACACCAGCAAAATATATCTGAATTAAAACCATGTCTCACTTTTATGTTTTCACTTTATCTTTTTAACTCTTTTGGTACCACCATATGTGTACACACAAAATGAGCTCTGACTGAACAGAGGCACTGGCCTTGAAAGTTCAAAAATTTCCAACACAAGAACTATTAAGATGACCAAGCCCTTGGAACCACTGTCGATTACTCACCGCACAGAAGAGCCACACTGCTGCCTGGTTAGAAGCCTTCCCATTGCTAGTGTCAGAAACCTGCTGAGCCCTGATGAGCTTCGAATTGCAATCGCCCTCCGAACTGGTGCCAAATTTTTTAAAGCACGGAATGCCGCTGTGGTAAGACTGTTGATGAGCTGGGGCTCCATGGCCTCTCTTGCATTAAGAATGCAGGCTGCTTTCTCAGACACTGATCCATCAACTCCATCCTCAAAAGGTCATTGCCCAGCATTGGTTTCCCATCTGTCTTGGAGCCCCTTGGCTTGACTGATGACAGAAGGAGACCTGATGGTCTGACTCTGAACCCTTGCTACAGGGGCAGGAGCTTCACAAGGGACACAACAGTTGTGGACACCTTTGCTCCAAGCCACTACATAGTCAGTGCCGCTAAACCAGGCAATGTAGCAACTGATGCTGAAACTGACAAATGCCGAAAATACAATGACCTCCTTGACAATTATTACTTTCAACCAGTTGCAATCGAAACCACTGGTGTGTACAGCAAGTCCACTGCCCCCTTTTTGAGCTGCCTTGCAAACAAACTAGTTGACGTGTTAAGGTGACCCCAGGGAGCAAGTGGCTCCACCAGCGCTTGTCCCTGGCTGTGGCCAGGGGGGACACTGCCAGTATATTGGCCTGTGTGCAAGTTTGATCTTATTTTAATTTTAGCCATCCTCAGCGCATTAACCAGTGTTGCTGTCCAACATTTCCCTCCATTCAATGAATAGCCATAGCCTTCTGAATATATGTGTTTTCTTTAAGCTTTATTGTCTTCTGCATGTCTTGTGCTTCATTGTCTTCAGTATGTTTTTTATGCTTTCTGAAAGGCCTCTGTGCAGTATTGTTTTGCTCCCCTGTTTAGCTATCCTGACTAACCTTATTTTGTTTTTCATATACCCAACACATAGTGAATTACTGTTTACTGTTAAACCTTTCTATAATCTGTCTTTACCTCTGTCTACTCAACCTTTTTCGGTGGTGCTATGTGCCTGGTGGAACATACACGCATTGGATAGTGGTACTCCATTATGGTCTGTGGGTAAACGCATTGCTGTATACCCTCAACGATTTTTGTGTTTTATGTATTTAAATTTTATCGCTAACTGTCCCACCTTTTAAATAACAACGTGCTACTGGTGGCTTAGAAAAAAAACTATTAAGATTAGTAATCGATTTAACAATTAGAATACTTGCTGAGCATCAGTTGCAAGTTATTTTATTGAACTGGCATATATTCTGAAAAAACTCTTAAATTAAGAACTACCTGATATCCAGCCTATTTTTGCATGTAAAAGTGTTAATAAAATTGCAAATGCTAAAATTTTTTTCACAAAGAAATTACCCAGGTAACTAAACACCAACTGTTAGATAGCTGGCTATCAATGGGTATGCAAACCGATCTGAGCAGTACATAGGCACACTTTTCCCTTTTCGTTTGTTATTGTTGTTGTGGTTTTGTTTAGTTATTTTATCTGACTTTGATGCAATGCATTTTTATAAAATTTGGGTTTGGTGATGGCAATTGGTGGCAGGCCAAAGCTTCTTGCTGGGGCAGTTGGGGTGAACGCTCTTGCTATTGAGTGCTACGGCGATTCAGTCAGTGGCCATGGATCAAACACCCATTCACCCAACCTTCCAATTGAGAAAGAAGCACTTTGCTATTTATATAATCCCACCTCTTGCATTTTGTTATCAACTAGATGCATTTTTTTTACTTTTCTTTTGTTATTATATACATGTGAAACGTCTTCAATCAAAACTTGATTCACACTAGCAACAGGTCTGGCTGAGCAGTTGATCCATAGTATGGTCTTTCATTAAGTCCACCTTTTGTGTTTTTAAATTGTGATTCAAATTCTGCATGCTGTATATGATAGAAAACATCAATTTGCTAAACCTGAAGCTTTTCATGTTTTTATATTCTCATGAAATTTATTTCTGCTCTTTGATGTAGTTCTTTTACCTTGTTACATTGGTGTTAGTTCATGATTTCAGTCACAAAAACGCATGAATTAATCATTACCACCATCACGCTATCAGTAAGCACACAGCAAGCACCAGAGGTGGCCGGGGTCACATTTTCAGACACCGACTCCGCTCCTGTATGAAAGTTTTTGAAGCCAGATCAGAGTCAGATTTTTTTCAAATTCAAGAATCCGATTCCTGTTCAGACTCTGACAACCACTGATTGATGCAATCCGCCACAATGTTTTCAGTGGCCTGCAGAAGCACTTAGGAAAAACCTTTAAATCACAAATTTCCTCCCACTGAAAGTAAATATCAGTGCTGTGGCTAACTTGAACCATGAGATGTTGCCACTCTATTGTTATGGAAAAGTACTAGATTTCGTGATAAAAAACACTAGCAAACTATTGATTAGTCTTCTAAAGTAATGCACTGCAAGTCAGCTTTGAAAGCAAAAGGCAAACTTACACTACCAACAACTTGAAAAAGAGAAGGATAAAAAGGATAAGTACAAACAAAGAGTGATTGACATTGAGAAAAGTCTTCATTCATTCCCTTTGCTTTTACAACAAGTGGAGGGACGGCACCATAATGCACCAGAGTCAACAAAAGGCTGGCAGAAAAAATAGCTGAAAAATGCAGGGAGCCATATGCATTTATCATGACAAACATAAAGACAAAACTCAGATTTGTCCATTTGAAAAGCATCCTCACTGCAATACAAGGATTTCAAGGCAAATGAAGTGATGTCCACCTCCAGGACCTCACAGACATTGACTTCAGTTTAATTCCTAGGCCACAATCATGTAAAGCTGAGGTGCGGTGTCAATGACATGACACCAGTTATATCTGTGAAATAAGTGGCTAGTTCACATAAGTCGTGACATTTTGTAAAACTCTCTCTTTTTTTCTAGAAAAATTTCTTTCATTTACTAAACATATTTCATTTTTCGTGCACCCAACACTTATTGGATTAATGTTTGCTGCTAATATTACTGTAATCTGTTCGTGCCCTTGTCTCTTCAACATCATTTAGTTCAGGGTTCTCAAACTCAACTTGCTCCGTGGGCCACACGAGGACTTACAAGATAACCCGCAGGCTGCATTGTGATGCTGACGCGACAATAGCAGTACCTGAACCTAATGTTACATCTTATTTCCTGTGAAACGTATCATGAATTATAGGAAAATCATTTCTAGCCATCTCTACATTTGTACTAAGCAATTATATCTGTCTAAGAAACTTGTTCACTCGCTAGCTGAGCATGTTTCAACACCAGTGAATACACTAACGTAAATGCTATTCGTTTTCATGCCCGTTTTTCCTCTAAGCAGGGTTGCGGGGGCAACATCCATAGGAGAACTTGGAATACCTCACAGCCAACAGCAATTGTAGATAGTTCTGCTGGCTCCACACCAAGATGAACCAAGTAAGGTTGGGGATGTAGTTACTCTATCTAGGCCTTGGATGACATCTGGGTCACTTTCCCATGGGTTTGGCCAGAAGGGCTTGCCTCACCAGTTTTTTGTTGGGCATTCTGGATACATGGCTGAACTAATGTAGTTGTGTAATTTGTGTTCATCAATTAGAAGTGGTTCGACATTCAGGGCTCTGTGAATTTCACAGCTGCGCACTTTGTCGCAAGGTGTCACGCCAGGGGCGTAACAAGGAGGGCACACTGCCCCAGGCACCGAATCACTGGGGGGTGCCAAAAATTCGCAAAATGTCGCAAGTTTTTTCTTCAATGCATTTACTCCCAAAAAACCTTAGGTTCAAATATGGAGGCGCCAAACTTGTTTTTTCCCCCAGGCACAATCTAACCTCAGTACAACCCTTTCTCACACCGTGAACTCTTGGCAAAAATCCCATCTTTGGTGCTTGCACCTGAGTTTATTCTTTCGGTCATTACCCAAGATTCACGACCATAGGTAAAGATCGGAACAAAGATCGATTTAAAAACTGACAGCTTTGCAGTGTTTGAAAGCACCTGTTTTGTGGCCACAGAGCGATAAAGCTCACGCAGAACTGTGTTTGCTTTGCCAATCCATGTATCAATCTCTTGACACTCCGCCTTTGGTCACTTGTAAATACCATACCAAGGTACTTGAACTTATCCACCTGCTGCAGTGCATTGCCGCTCACTTTCCGCATACACTGCCTTGGGTTTATAAAGAGACATAGTACCTCAATATTTTTAGTGCTGATTTTCATTCCGGTTCGGTCTCATGCAACAGAAAACTGATCAAGTGCATGCTGAAGATGTTGAGAAGGCGTTAGCAGTACCAAATCGTCTGCAAAAAGTAAATGGTTGATCCTGCAGCTCCTGACTATGACACCCTCGTCGACTCCGCTGTGACTGTCTATCCAATTCATGTAGACCAGTGGTTCTCAACCCCGGTTCTGAGGGCCGCATTCGGCTCCCAAGCACCCTTTGTGCAGCCCTCAGCAGTCTTTCAATAAAACGTCTAATTTTTTGTGTAACAGACTTTATTCTGCTGTAAAACAAAACGTGTCAATTGAATTGTATTAAAAAATTTTAGCGAGGCTCTCCAACAAAATTGTAGGTCTGGATTTGGCTCCTTTCAGTGAAAAGGTTTGTAACCACTGATCTAGACTATGAAAAGGAACCGTGACAGCACACACCCTTGTCTGAGTCCAACACTCACTGTGAACAGTTGTGATTTAACTCCCTTGACACAGACACAAACGTCTGAGCAGGAATCCAGTGACTTGACGGCCAGTAACAGGTGGCCATACTCACGCAACATGCAGCACTCCACTCACGCAACACTCCACAAAGCTTTTCACAAGGAACCCGGTCGTATGCTTTCTCGAGGTCAATGAAGCATGTGAAGACGTCTTCAGCATACTCCCAAGATTTCTCAAAATTTTGCTGGAGAGTGAAATGTGGTCTGTAGTGCTAAGGCCAGGATGAAAACCGCATTGGGTATCATCAAGCTTTGACTCAATTATTTCATGACATCTTTTTCAAGGCACTTGGCAACGTAAATGTTAATTATTTGAAAATTCCCAAAACACATCGAGGGCTGCACAATAGGGCCTCATGTTTGAGACCCCTGATTTAGTGATACCATGCATCTGGTTGGACATAATTCACCCATGGAACACACCCCATTACGGTCCGTGGGAAAATTGTTATTTCTTCACGGTTTATATGTATAAACATTGTTTTCTACCCTTGCTACTTGTTTTTGTAATGAAATGTTATTTCTGATTGCACTGCTCTCTGCCTCGCAACCCTTATTATTGTTTGCTTCCTTCACCCATGTAGTATACTGTATGTGCTTGCTTGAACTGCCCATCTGTACATGCCTCAACTCTTCACCCATTGCTTGCCCACCATCATCTGTGTTATGTTGATGTATATTGTGTACGTACTATAAAACAATTGTTTTATATGCCTTTTCTTAATTGTATTATCTGCCCTTTATAAGCCTATATTGTTTCTGTAAATATTTTTTGTCACCATGTTTTCCTGTATGCATGCTCTGTTTTCGTGTGAACTTCATGCATGATTCTTTCCCACTATTTGGTTCGATGTTTTTCTGTATTTGCTCCACGAAAAATGGCCAGAAAATGCATTGCAAATGCAAACAAAGACATTGCACTTCTCGTTTTTTGAACCAGAGATAAAGAAAATGGAAGACAGCAACAACGCTTGTGTTTGTTCATACAGGTCACTGAAACTTTTAACAGATGACCACAGTGATTTCGTAGCAGTATAATTTAAAAGAAATTATATATGCTTATATGTAATTTAAGGTGAAATTAGGTGGAGAAGTCTCAATTACACAAAGGCAATGTCTATTTTGCCACCAAGATACCAGCAGCAATAGGCTTGGCAGAAATGAAGTAAACACAAAAGATAAACCCTAGAGCTAACCCTACTCCCTAACCCTAATGCTAACCCCTAACACTAACTCTTAACCAACCCTAATGCTAATCCCAAATGCTAACCCCTAACCCTAATGCTTACCCCTAATGCTAACCCTAAGCCTAACGCTAACCCAAAACCCTAACCCTACCGAACACTAACTGTAACGCAAACGCTAACAGAAGCCTAAACCTAACACCTAAGGGAAAGTTTAGAAAGTTATGAAAAAAGTAAAAAAAAGAAAAGAGAAGTCGCCAAGATGAGAGTTGAACCGAAAAGCAATGGCATACCAGCCTTGAAGCATAACCACTACGCTACAAGCAGCACACCGATTGCATGACAAACTGACCTTTTTATTAGAAGGAAGTGACTACGGATATGCCTGGCTTGACGCAATTCAAATAAAAAGGTCAGTTTGTCATTCAAACGACGTAGGTCTCGTGGTGTAGCGGTTAGGCATTACAGCTGCTATGCCAATAGTTTTCAGTTCAACTCTCATCTTCCGACTTTACTTTTTATGTTTACTTTTTTCAGGCTTACACGTTACCTTTACAAGTTGGTGTTCTAAGGTTCAGTTAGCATTAGGTTAGGGTTAGGGCTATGGTTAGGGTTAAAGTTAGGGTTTATCTTTTGGAAGTGAGTACGGATATGCCTGTCCTGATGCAATTCATATAATACGGTCAGTTTGTCAGGTAAACAGCGTACTGCTTATAGCGTAACTGTTATGCATTACGGCTACTATGCCAATGGTTTTCGGTTCGACTCTCACCTTGCCGACTTTCTTTTTTTTTACTTTACTTTTTTTCAGGCTTAGGTGTTACGTTTAGAGGTTAGTGTTAAGTTAGGGCTACAGTTAGGGTTCGTCTTTTATGTTTAGTTCCTTTCTACCAAGCCTACTGTACTTTCATCGTGCGTTACTGTTACATCACAGGTAGCGTATCAATAAGTTCTCAAATTTCAAGATCCACAGGCATACCTATAGCCACTGCCTTATTAGAATTGCATCATGGCAGGAGACCAAATGTTCGACTGGCGATACAATAGCTCCACCTCCAGCTGATCTGTTGCCTCCAGAATATTGGCAGTAAATTAGACGCTATCTTACACAAAATTGTGTAATTAATTTCATTCAGCTCACTCATAAAAAAACACTAGATAGCTATGAAAAACCACTGGAATACAAGATGAAATGCAAAGAAAGGCACTAGATCTGGTGGAAAAACACTAGCAGTGGCACCACTGGAACCGTGACTTGCTTCTATTTCCATTAAAGCAGGGATTCCTAACCTTTTTGCGATCTCATACCACTTGAGCACCCCATATTGTCAATGCATACCACTTTTTCCAGAACAACTAATTTGACTGCATTGTCAATGCGTACCACATCTTCCAGAACAACTAATTTGAACTTAGTTGATTCAGAAGAATAGCATACATTAAAATAACAATAAAAGACCACAACTAAATTTACTGGTATTTTTGTTTACCTTCCACCAAATGGTCGATGCGTGGCGTAAATTTGCTAACAGTGCATCGAAAGTCATAATGTAATGAAACAGTGGGAATAGCAGGATACAGTAAAATTTATTTATTTAGAAATAAAGCCCGATACACAAACTAGAAAGCTATCAATCCAGGTTTTTATGAAAAACAGGAAGTTACTCACTTACCACCTGAAAGACCTTCACGTACCACTAGTGGTACGCGTACCACAGGTTGGGAATCCCTGCATTACAGGGTATGGCCCTATGCTGAACACGGCCTTCTTAAAAGTGGCCCCGAGCTAAAGTAATTACCCATCCTTGCCCTTGTAGCAGAGGTGTTCGGACTCAAGTTTTTTCGAGTCCGACTCCAGTCCTGATA
>JGI24159J19872_10003058_pt1 | contig 20529 bp, 16 predicted proteins | sample Ectturendosymbi4_FD_19872 | JGI IMG/M metagenome (IMG submission 19872) | reverse complement strand
TGTAATTTAAAATATAAGATTTGGCGGCCGTGCTGGCGTATATTGAAGCAAAACAAACGCAAGGCAAGAAAATCAGTCGACACGATGCGTGACAATCTGGAGGGTGATGTCTCAAAGAGTTATAGAATGAATACGCAACTTATGTTTGAATGTGTTCTGTGTTGGTTGGCACTAGGCAGTATCTCATAAATATAACTCGAACTCATTGGCGGCCATACTTCATATAAATAAAGTAATGCGGCCGGAAATAGCAAAAGGTTGCACACCCGTGGTTTAGCCTATGCTTCGCGCAATGTAGATAAGAAGCCACTAACAGTTTGCCAGCACTTAAATTACGACAACACTTGTCCATGCACGTCACTGTACACTGAGCCGTTGCTAACGTTACCGTGTACTGAGTAGGTCATGCGTTTCAAGTTAGTCATGCATTTCAAACTTGTCATACGACCAACATAGGTGTAGCCAGGGGGGCAAAGTTTGGCATATTTTGTGATTTTGTGCTTTGAGAGGCGGTGTCCCAAACAAAATACTGTTGCTTTTCATTTTTTGCGTTTCATATTACTTAAAAATTTGTAATATGTTCCTAACTTATCACAATCTACTCTTTCATTTGTAACTTGTGCAAATATTCCATTTGTTTATGTGGCCTACATACTGAAGAAAAAGTGCACTGTAATGTCTTTCAACTGTGGTTTCAGCAATAAAAAAATATTGACATCGGTTATCGTCAATGTAAAATGAAAAGCATCAGTGTCCGTCCAAAATTTTGCTATTGTCCCTAATCGTGTACCTGTTAAAGATACATTGCCTCAGTTTAAGACCGATTATGAGGCATTTCTACCAGCGAAGATGAACTAATTCGTGGCAAAGTGGTTTCGACCATATGAAACAATGAGTGAAGTAGATCAGTTTTGACGAAAAAAGAACACATGGCATTGCAACAGTTAAAAAAGACCCAAGTATAATAATCACCAAGGCTGACAAAGGTAACATCACAGTCTTAGACAGAGTGTTATGACCACAACATTCACAAAATGCTGGATGATCAAGAAACTTACAGGTTACAAACATGTTAATACCAACCTAACCGCATCCACAACCAAAGATGTCAATAAATTTGTTAACAACTTGCCCGAAACCAAAATGATCACAAAAGAAGCAAGCTTCAGAATGAAAGCCTCAGATGCCACAACACCACGGCTGTAAGGACTACCGAAATTTCACAAAGACAGCACTCCCCTACGACCAATAATTTCTTTCACAGACTCGCCTACCTACGGCTTAGATAAAGAATTATCCTCACTATTGGATATTCAAAATATCACGTAAGAAATTCGTCAGACTTTGCATCATCTATTGCTTATGAACTACTCAAAACTGATGAAATAATGGTCTCGTTCGATGTTGCATCTTTATTTACAAAGGTTCCAATTCAGTTGGCATTAAACATAGCCAAGCAACGTCTACAATCCCATCCCGAACTGAGTCAACCTATAAATTTTTCAACTACGGACCTAATTAAAGGACTTGAAACTTGCTTAAATTCAACAAATTTTACTTTTTGTGGAAAACACAAAAAAACAAGTTTTTGGAACAGCGATTCGTTCTCCCGTTTCATCAGTAGTTGCACACCCAGTCATGGAAGACGTCGAAAAACGCGCTTTGGAAACCTTTGCAGTCCTTCCACGTTTGTGGAAAAGATGTGTAGACGACACTTTTGTGATCACGAAGAAATCAAAGTGTGCGAGTTTATCACCCATCTGAACACAATAGAGAGCTCCAACCAATTCACGATGGAAGAAGAATAAGAAATCTTTCGTTTTTGAACTTATTGATCAAAGGCTCATCAAATCGCCACTTGTTGTCAGCAGTCTAAGGCAAGCCAACCCATTCAGACAGATACCTCAACATTAGATCAGAACATCCATTACAACATAAACAATCAGTGATTAACACCATGGGTGGCGGAACCTTTTTCAAAGTGGGGGGACAAGTGCACGTCAAAGAAACTATAGAAAATTTTCATGGTTTGAATTGGCAACTGTGTCGTCACAAGCATTGAAACAAGAAGTCATTACCTTTATACCATTTGAAGGTCTAAATTACACTATTTTAGACAAAATTACACCACTATGAAAACGCATCGGTGAACCACCTGAAATTGAAATAGGTTGTTACAGGGGTGATCCAGGTCAACAGCGTCACACGGACTCATTATACGATTTATTCTGATTGAGTAAAACCGTTCCAGGCTTGCGTCACTGAAATTTCCATTTGCTTTCATTCTGACTGGCATTACCGTTCTCTGTGACGTTAATTACGTAACAATAAATGACAAGTTCTCATGATAACTTCCGCATTGTTGAGTGACGCACATCACAGAACAATGATAACGCCTGTAAAACTTCGGCTTACTAGGCTGATTCATATTAGCCCGAGTTGATGGCAGGGTTGTGGAGCCGGAGCCCTGGTTGCTGGACAATTTATCGTTCGTTTGAAATTATTCTCGAAATGAGAACTGTCCATTGTATTGGACTTCAAACCAATGTTCTATCTATACAAATCCAATGTTTCAAAAAACATTCATTCCGATATGAATTATGTTTAAAAAAATACTTAATTGCATAGGGCAGCTCGGGCTCTAATGGTTGATCCCGAGTAAAGCGCAAGCGAACAAAGTCGAGAGAACGCCTGCTACGAACGATATTGTTTTATTCAGGTCACTTGCAACATGAACGCGCAACGCCAGACATAGAACGAAATTATATGAACAGTGATAAGTGCATAAGGCCCAAAGAAAAAACCCGAGTTAACAACTTAGTGAAGTGGGACCGCGGGTGGTGGTGGCACAAATATACCAACCAAGTAAGCTCGCGTTCTCCGATGTAAATCGTAATCAAAGACTCGGGCTAACCCGAGGAGCACGTGTGTCGGAGTCGCCACTGGGCTGTTAAAAACACCAACAACACAGCTTGAAAACAGGCCCAAATGTCACAGCATTGATACCTGTCCTAAACACATTCAAAATCACAACTTTGCAACACCTTGAACACAGAAGCAACATGACTGAATACTCATTCTACAACTGCATTAAATACCGGAATGCAAAGACAAGACAAAGCATAGCCTATGTAGCAACTGGCGAGTTGTCTGTAAGGATGCCAATTGTGTTGCCAATGCAGAAATGAAATATAACCATTTAATGTTGCCAATGAAAAACAAAACACAATTGAAATCGATCTGTCAAATATTTTATTTGCGTATAAGATTCAACAAAATTTCACTTTTACAGTAGAATAGTGTTGAAACGCTTGAAATTACATCATTTTTTATGTTGTGGCACGAATCCTTTCCTTCACACAAGCATGGGCGTGGGTAGCCCGGGGCAGGAATTTGAAAATTTCAGCAAAAAAGGCTGTTTTGTTTATTTCGAGTGGTAAAAAATAACTTTTACACTTATGGCCCCCTGGAAAAACTTTTGGAAAAATCCACTAGTGGTCCCCCTAGAAAAAATCCTTCCGACGCCCATGCACACAAGCATGTAAAATTACACCATTTTTGTAAAAAATTGTGTCGTATTACACCATCTGGCAACACTGTTCAACAACACCAATACAGTAAGCAAGCCATAGCAGGGTGACAAACTGTGCACGTTGTATTCTGACAAACAATTACGAAATGCTGCCAAATTACAAATAATTCAGCAAAATTTTTTCATTAAACGATATGCTTTAGCGATAAAGTCAATACTAATTGTGTTACTTTAAATGGATTGAGGAAAACTTCGAAATTTTAAAGTGGGGAAGGCCCTCCCAGAAATGAAAGTGGGTGGGCCTAGGCCCATGCGGCACCCCCCGGTTCCGCCACCTGTGGTTAAGACTCTTTTCAAACGAGCTAAAAAACTTTCCTCCACAGCCCCGGACCTGAATATCGAAATGAAGTATGCGAAAAGGACCCTCATGTTGAATTGTTACCTCAAATCGACGATTCAAAACAAAAAGAGTAAAAAACACAATGGAGTTTCTGTGTTAATATCTGAAGTTATTTTACTGTACACAACTGATTTGGGAGAGACTTTAAAATGAATTCTAGAATAATATCGTGTATACGAACAACCTTCAAACCTACCATTAAAGCAAGCACAATCCTATCTTCAGGAAAATATATCGTACCCGCCATCAAACGTCGATGTGTAGTCTATGAAATTCCATATGGGCAGTGTGAGCAGTGGTGTGTTTAAGGGGAGGCTAGCGAGGCACTTGCCTCGGGTCCCCCTTTTTGGGGGCCCCCCTTCAGGAGTTACGCGCATAAATTTTCTTTATTTTTGATGAAATATTTATTATTCACTCGTATGATGTGCTACAAAGCAGATCATAAGCAAGTATTCCACTTGCAAAGGGCCCCCTTCAGGAACTGTAATGTGCAGGTACTTTGCTTTCAAAGGGTACTTTGTTTTTTCAGCAACTGCCGCCCAAGCAAGAGTATTTTGAGGGTGCGCCAAACCGCTTGATTGACGCGCTCGCACTGGCTTGTTGTCTTGAGGGTGGTATGGTGTTGAAGTGCTGAAATTGATTCCCCGCGTCGTCAAAAAGTTGTGCGTTTCGCAACTAACAAAAGGAGTTCCAATGTCACTGTGGATGCAGAAGGGAAAACCTAAGATGCAAAATAACCATGACAGACAATCGATAACTGTCGCCGATGTCATATTTTTACACGGAAAGACGAATGTAAACCGCGAGTACTCATCAACTGCAATCAGCAAATAAGGACGAGGGCCAGACACCGGACCTCTGAAATCGACGCTAACGCAGTTCCAGGGGCGGATGGCCTTTACCAATGTCCAGGGAACGCTCTAAAAAAACGCAGTTTCACCTCGGCACAAGTCTTGTAAGTCTTCCAGACATAGACTTCTTTAGTATCTTCACTTTTATAAGGCAAGTTCCTTAGCGAATGAATCCGGACAAGCGAGCGCAGCCCGGATGACCTAGAGAGTCGTGTAGATTTCGCAAAGCGCTCGTGCTTGCAGAGGGGCAAATCCTTGAGAAAGCATCAGGTGCAACGTTCTCAATGCCAGGTTTGTGGCGTATGTCATAACTACGTTGGCTCAAGTCTAAACGCCATGACATAATTTTTGCATTTTTTATTTTACCATAGTTCTTTTGGTCAAGCATATAACTGACAGACCGCTGGTCGGTGGCAGGAGTAAAATGTCTGCCTTTAAGAAAGTGTTGCTAACGTCGCAGAGATTCAATGATGGCTGTAGCCTCCTTTTCAAGAGCAGGATAACGCTTTTCACAAGCGTTATGAGTTCTAGACATAAATGCCACAGGACAGCCTTCTTGAGAAAGAATTACGGTCACTCCCTGACCGCTACGGCGAATGCAACCGCTACCCGATAAAAATTTACATGGGGAGATTGTGGGAACTTGCTTATTACTTGCGTCGTTTCGTGCTCTCCTTTTGCATTGTGCTGTTTGCGCGTCAATCCGGTCGCTGGTTTCACGCTCGTACCAAATTTTGGGCGCTGATGATTTTTTTTACAAAAAAGCACGCTTTCTCAGTAGTGTTTCTTACGGAAGGTTCGTCCCGTCCTCCGGCAGAGAACAGCGTCTCTCGGATCGGCTCAGCTGAATCACTGGCGTTCGAGGATTGCATAGATAGGGAAAGGGAAGCAGGTTGAGCCATTGTGAGAGACTGACGATGAGCCTTGTCCAAGCTATCGGCCAAGTCAAACGCTTGCGACAAGTTAAGGTCTTCCGTTTCTAGCAGTCACTGTCTTATGTCGGAAGAAGATAAGCCGTTGACATAAGAGTCGCAAGACAGCTCATCGCGATAAACGCTGGCGTTTACGTCGACGAAAGAGTACTCTTTCGCCAAGAGCTTCAAGGCTTGAGCAAGCTCGGAAATGGATTCTCCTGGTTTCTGACGACGGCTTACTAGGAGATGACGTAAACATGGTTTTTGCTTCTTTACAAACAGCCGTTTCAGGTTAGCGACAATGTCCTTGTAAGTAGGTGCGTCCTCTACTACTTAGGGATAAACGGCCGGCGACGAACTGCTGATAATTATTCGCTTCTTATTTATAGCAAAATCGCCTTCCCTTCTACTCTCGCTTAAGCTTTCTATAAAGTCTTCAACTGTGTGCAACCAAAACGTGAACGCTCTGGAAGCATCGCAACTCTCTGGCTAGATAGTCAGCTTCTTCGGCTTGAGCATGAGCTTCTCCATGTTAGCAACTGTTTCAAGAATTATTTAGCGTGTTAAATTGCGACAAAACAGCCTTTTTGATGCAAACATTACTCGACAAGTTCGCTAGGCTTTAATAAGCTCAATATCCGCTGCTCTATAAAACAAACAGAAAGCACAGTTTACAATCATGACAGCAACAATCTCGACAACGATCAGCGCCCAAAATGCACAAGATTTGGTACGAGCGTGAAACCAACCACCAGATTGAAGCGCAAGCAGCTTAAGACACAATGCAAAAGGAGAGCACGAAACGACAAAAGTAACAAGCAAGTTCCCACAACAATATCAATACAGTGGCGGATCCAGGAGGAGCAGTTCGCCCCACTGAATAGCGCCCTTTTGATGTAAATGCACCCCTTTTTGGTGCGTATTGAAGTAAAAACAGAGATCATAGTACTCTCAACTAAACATGCTTTACACTGTGTTGAACTTCAGGATTTGCGTGCCTCTCTTTTACCCTGCTGCTTTATGGAATAGTATCAATAACGCTATTCTTTCGTAATAATACTATTGTTTCCTTTTTTCCCCCGTGAGAACTGCACTTGCAGCCTTTCTCAGATTAGATAATCACAAACGCGGTCGCTTTCGCTAGAATTGCCGCTGGGCTGCGCAAAATTGTTGTGTTTTTGTTCCATGTTCATTTTTTATGCCTGATGGCAACCTTGAAAGGAAAGGCAGTAGTGAAAATAGGAATGCAATGTGCAGGGGCGTGTTGAGGTTAGATGGCGCCCAGGGCAAGAAACAAGTTTGCCGCCCCCATGTTCGAACATAAGATCTTTTGGGAGTAAACATGCTTTACTGAAGAAAGTACTTGCGACATTGTTGGTTCTTTTCGCCGCCCCCCAGTGATGCGGCGCCTGGGGATTTTCCCCCCTTGATCCCCCTCGTTGCCCCCCTGTCAACATAGAAAACTGGTAACTGACGCAAAATTTTGAAAGTCTCCAAAGCGAGAAACCAGTTTCAGGACTGTTGCCAGTGTAGTCCGTGAGTTTCCAATATGTCTGCATCGAAGTTTTGCAACAATAAGGTGAGTGGATGTGTTGCTTGTCGGAACTGATGCTCCTGGTTGGACCATAATGCAGCGTGTAAAAAGCTATCTACATTAGCAAACAACTTGCCGCTATCAGGAAAAATGCATTGAGCGTGCTCCATTAGCTCAAGCAATTATGAGCTTAAATGCAGTTGTGCAACACCTCACTCCGACAACGGGACAACGCAGCGCAGCGTAGCTTAGCATTACTACGTGCTAGCACAGTGGTTCTTAACCTTTTTTACATATCGTACCCTATTATCGAACAAGATTACCAGATTTACCCAATACATTCAGTGGTGCTCATTTATTGAAAATGCGAAATTAACAAACTGTTATAGTTTAGAATGATTTATAAAAATTTACTTTGGCTGCAATTTAAGGTTCGGTAAATTTACGCCCTTGGAAGATGAAATTTACCCCCAGGGGTAAACTTACCCCAGGTTAAGAACCACTGTGCTAGCACGACGCGCCTCAACAAACCATGGTGATCAGCTCTAATGCAGAAATTTTGGGGAAAAGCAGTTTTCTACAGCTTGGTTGAATAAATGATTGGTTTTGAGCGGTTGTGAAATTTTTACTCAACGGTTCAATATTTGCAGTCAAACATTTGGGGAACGGTGGCGCCTTTCATTCCCACCTGGCAACAATGACCAGTGTTCCCTCTCAGAAACTTGTACGCTGAGCAAATCTTTGTTTTAGTGCGCATGCAGTTACGCAAGCATGTAGACACACAAACACTCAAGTGTTTCAAGCGTTACAATAGCTATGGAATATATATATACATATATATATATATATATATATTTGATATTAAATTTGGATTGTTGCAAGCGCACAAGAATGAAATTTCACTGCGCAAATGGCCTGGTGGTACTGCGCAGTCGCGTACTTTAAAGGGAACACTGACAGTGACTGACGGTTATGTGGTTTTGATCCCTTTGTTGCAATTGCAAACCCGTAGACATCTAATGCCGGCCACGAAAAGACAAATTAGGCATAGTTAGCGAAATCTGCAATCGACAGCAAAATGCGTAACTTATTGGTTAACTTAGATCATTCCGCTTACATCACATAAATTTGAGCAGATAAGCAATCTTTTGGCGAAAATTTTCACTCTTTTACTGGTGACTGTGGTGTTGATGGAAATTCGTGGTTTGCAATTGGTTATAGGCAGTAGTGTAACTGAAACTTTGAGCCAGGGGAAAAGTTTAAGTGAATGGCGGCCCACTAGCTAACATTTAGGAAAAAGGTTAGAAATAATAGTGAAATCGGATGTAGATGGCAATACAAAAACCCGAAATCACTGGAAAAAAACTGCAAAAAAAGTAAGAAGACAACAACCTACCGAAAACCAAAAGAATACTAAATACCGAAATATAACCTAAGTGGGTCAGGCTTTTACATTTAGCTTGTCAGGGAGAAGCGGTGTGCACTCCTGCCTTCCAATCAGTTACGCCACTGGTTACAGGCTTATCCTAACTGTGTTTGCTGACCTGGATTGACCTGGGTCTTCGTAATAGCATGCAATGAATTGGAAAATGACTTATCGTGGAGACTACGGCTTGATTTGGGGGTTTCAATTGCAAATTCAGCCGGCTTGACTCGCCCACTTCTACGTTTGTCGAACAGTGCCGCAACTTTTTCATAACCTGGACTAGAGGAATTGATGCATTTTTCTTCAAATCTGCAGTCCAATGTCGAAATATGTGAAACAGTATTAAACATTTGATTGTAATTCTACCTTTATTAGTGGCGTTGAATGTATTTTAGGCCAATATACCTTAGGCCCTGTGTGAATCTATCATGCAATGATCAGAGCGTATTCCACGATAGCCAACAGAGCTATCTAAAATGAGAGTAATGACACAGAAAATGCCTTTCATTCATGTTTTTTTAATTGTCGCTTCAGCAAAAATTTTTTTTCCATGCTGTAGGACATGGGTCTCCCACCTTTTTGTCAGAGAGCCAGTGGCGTACCTAGGGTTTCTTGCGCCCGGGGACAAAGTCAGTTTGGGCGCCTCCCACCAGGCCCGTTCGTGGCAGAATACATGCAAAGAATGAGTTGGGAGCAAGAGCGTAACGAGGGGGGCAAGGGGGGAACGTTTACCCGGGCGACGAATCACTGTGGGGGCGCCGGCAAGTCCCAACAATGTCACAAGCACTTTATTCAATACAGTAAATTTGCTTCAATAAGACTTCAGGTTCGAACATGGGTCGCCAAACTACTTCTTGCCCCGGGCACCATCTCAGCTCGTTACGCCCCTGGTTGGGAGCGAAAGGACGTCGAAAGCTGACTCGGGTCCCGCGGTGCATTCACTTGTTTCAAGACCCGTGTGAAAACTTCACATGACTGTGACGTCACATAATTGACGTCAGAACTATGAGGTAGATACTCAAGACTACTGAGTTAGATGGATCCTGACAATGTTCTTGCACAGCCTAGCTTACTTTTTCTCAGCTGGGTTATTAAGAACCAAATTTTAAAGTTTCTAGCAACATGGTAGAGGAAAACATAGTACTATCAGTTACAGAAAATTTGTAGGGAGAAAGTTTGCCGCATAAAAGTTTTTTGGGCAAAAGTTTGCCGCCTAAGAGTTTTGGGCAAAAAACTTTTTTGGGCAAAAGATTTTGCAACGATTTTGCAATAATTACTTAATTATTTACTTGAAAACTATTTTTTTCGCTTAGACGTTTCGGTTATGTTTTGCTGAGACATTTTAGTCGCCGAGACATTTCGATCATTTGTCTCACAGCTGTATTAAAAATTGCCGTAACAGTGCTCACAAGCCTAAATTTTCAGGCACCCTGACCGAAACGACTTAATTTTTTTCGTTCGTTTCAAAAACATTTATCTACGACTGAAAATTGACGGAAAAAACAGCGCTGGGTATTTTTTTTGCTGAGCCATTTCGGTCATTTTTTGCTGAGGCATTTTGGTCAGTGAGACATTTCTGTCATTTGTCTCACAGTTGTATTAAAACTCTCAGAGAGTCTGACCGAAATGATCTTTTTCGGTCATTTTAAAAACATTTTGGTCCATTACCGAAAAAAACAGGCGCAGAGCACTTTGTGAGTCACTGTTGTTGATTATCATCGCAATTACGATTGGCAGCTAGAAGTTCATTCCGTTGCATTGAATCGCGGCCAACAGGTGCGAATTTGTCTGAACCACCCATTATGTGATTTAAAAATTGCAATGATTTTGATATGCTTGCATGTTTCTCAGTCAAATGACGATTTTCATGATTTTCTTGAATTACTTAAAGTTATTTAAGTAATCTGTTAAAAATTACTGATTCCTCATTAAATTTTTGTTACTTGAACCCAGCCCAATTTGCAATTGTTACGTAACATTTCGACCTTAATTTGGCGCCCGATTGTCGCAGACAACCTTGGGTATTCAAACAAGTGAATACTTTTTTGGCGCCCCTCTATTTGACGGCCCCCCAAACGCCTGGTCTAGATTCGCCACTGTCCACTATCACAGTGTTGTTAGCCAAAGATAGAGCATAAGTTAACTTGAGTTTGTGTCCAAGGTATTTTTGGTAGTGTCTTTTTCAGGGACACCGCAACGGGGGTGCATTACGGGGGCATTGCCCCCCCGACCTTTGCAACGGGGGCATAGGTGCCCGTAGATAATAGTATCATAAATAATTTCATGAATTATCAAGATCGACTTCAAACAAATTTATTGCTGCTATTCGTGCACACATAAAATTCAGAATGGTTTTCTACAATTTCTGTTACAGGTCAACATTGTTGCTGAAAATTTAAATGCGAAACGAATGACTATTATGCATTGAACTCAAGAAAACAATTTTGAACTCGTGGTATGTCAAAACCACGAGCATCGTAAGGTGGTCGAAACGGGCATTTTCTCCTTCCTAGAAATTGGGACTAAGAACCAAAATTTTCTAGAAAACTTGACGTCAGCAGCTCAATTCCGATTAATTGATATATTTCTTGCAATGACAGTTTATTAGTCGGTACGACAACTCACACTGCACAAGGCAGGACCTCTGAGAGGAATTTTACCAGGGGATGCGAAAACCGATACCGGGCCCCCTACCTTCTGGGTGCTCGTCGAAACTTGTATAGCTTGTTTGTATAGTAATCAGAATATAGATAAAACAGCTACCATGTTCATATTTTCAAATATACGCACCAAAAAAATAGCCATTTATAACAGCTTCAAACTCATTTTTAAAAAAGCGTGAAAAATGTTTAGGAACGCTGTCCCCACGCGCTCCCTCCCCACTACACCCCTGCGCGCAACCAAAACGGCGCTTGTCATACTTGCTATACGGTATTGCCCATCTTCAAAGAGTGAAAAACCACGCAGGTTCTGAAATCAAAACCAAGGGGACTTCTTTAGTCTTCCACCGGTGACTAGATTGTTCGTGTAAAACAGTGTTTCTTAAATAGGGTTACGCACTTCTTGGGGTACGCAAAGGTGCTCCAAAGGGTACAGGAAATTTTTAAGTGTTTTCACAAGGACATTTTCACGTAAATTTACACTAATAATAGGCATATTTCTGGTTATTATGCTCATGATTACTGCCAAGAATTTCTTGTGTCCAAATGACACATTACCAAATAAGGTGTGGAACCAATGGACTGTAAAGAAGAGGAATTACTTTTTCTGTAGCCGTAATGCTAAAGGAGAGGTAAAGGCATCAAAGGCATCTGATTTATTGCTTCAGAATTATTTATAGCGACCTACGACAGGAGGTTTCCACAATAATACCTAATAGGTTGGATGCAGGTGAGAAGGGTCTTGTACGTTCTGAAGATATGTAAGTGCAGCGATTCACGGTGCATGTAAGATCTTTTGTTAGCGAATGTTTGCTCAAAGCGCAGGGCCAGAGTATTCAAATGTCTGCTATGCCTGCAGTCAAGCAGATGATGTTGAGTGCTGTTAGGTCTGGTGCTATAAACTTAGAAATTCTACATTTGATTTCCCAAAGCAAACAAGAAACTTCGTTTTGTTGACGCCTTTTTCACAGCTCACGACTTCCCGGCTCCGTAACTCTGTTCAATTGAAGCACACCAGAAGCATAATCGACTTTCATCAACAAATACTGTGCCGAGACCGAAATTTTTTTCTAAAACTTTGCAAACCATCGGCAACGGGTTTATGATGTTCGCAAACTCCTTGATACATGTTCAAACGTTTGAACCAGTAATAACAATATACGTGCTGTGAGGCTCAGCCAGCATGTCAAAACGTCACTTGTATCGGCGTCTGCTGCATGCTGAGCTGAGCAATCTCGTTTTTCTTTCAGGCGAAGAAGAAACCAAGAACGACCAAGTGGTTTTCTTTCGCATCAGCGACGGATGGTCGCATAGTCCCCCTTACCTCCCACTGGGCATCCCGCAAGATCTCGCACCGCGTCTTCTGCGTATCCACGGCAACCCGTCGGTGTGGTGGGTCGGTCAATTCACGCGGTATGTGATGCGGCCGCAAGATTGGCTGCAGAAGGATTTGAACGACTTCGAACAGAAGCTCCGCTTCAAAAAGCCGATCGTTGGGTGAGTATTGCTTCCTGTGCTCAGGCTGTTGAACCTTTCGCCCGCGTTCGTAATGTTTGTGCGAGAAAACCAGATCCTTGGGCGCGTCAAAAAGCTTGCGTTTACCCTAATTTAAGATGTTTGTGGGATTCTGCTGTATATTAGACAATTAGACAGCAACTTCAGTGGTTAAAACTAAGAGTTGCTTTCCAGTTGAAAGCCCTAACGCAACAAAATTACTAACTACCACAACCCCATTGTCGGCACTTTGACAATTAGTAATTATTGCTTGGCCGCCCGTGGTGAAGCACTAGTTTAGAGCAGTGGTTTTCAACCAGGGGCCGTGACCTCCAAAGGGGTCATGAACTATTTTGGAAGGGGTGCGAGTAGATATTTTATGTACACAGCTGCATTATATCTGCTTTATTCGAGTTTTATTTGGCGGTCGTTGGGTCATAGTGGGTTGCTACATTGGGTCTCGGTGCAAAAAGGTTGAAAAGCACTTCTTTAAAGTTTCGGAAATCTTCAGGAAAATTTGTAATCGTCCTATAAAATAGTTTTGTGCGTCGATTCTCGAGGCGTGTAGTGATCAGCCGAAGCAGGTGACGCTCAATCGCTGCATCGACAACATTTTGAGGAAGTCGGACTGAATTACTTCCGTTCAGTGGCGTGCAGGGGGGGGGGCGAACGGGGCGACGGCCCCGGGCATCCGAGGCAGGGGGGCATCCAAAGAGTGAAATTACAAAAATAAAAATGCTGTAACTAGATGATTTTTCCTATTGTAAGTCTACTAATACATGCTGAATGGATTTAATTTATCGAAACTTGTTTTATTGTCAACACTAATTTTTACGTATTCAAATACCAGTAATTCTCAGCTTCTTCATTATAATGGTCTTTTGCTCTAGGTGTACCGCGCACGCCCAATCAAACTGATAGTGACATCAGTTGTTCCAGATCGAGCCATCACGGGAAAATCACAAAACAGGATTGAAAGATAGTCAGGGTTGAGAAAAACCCGTTTTTTTTTCAAAAAATTCCAGCCCTTCTGTTTTTTCAAATTCGTTTTTTGGTGTTTTTTGAAAAGAAACAGGTTTTCGTTCTTTTTTTTAGAAAAACACAAAAACCCCATTCTGATTTGTTTTTATTGCATCATGCAATATCACCATTTGCAGAATCACACAATAATAAATTGTTGTAGCTATTATGGCATTCTAATTTGAGAGTAAAGAAATGTACCCCATCTCTCTTTGTTTTCGCAAAGTGTTGTTGGCCAATTCACTTCAAAGTAGTAAAGCTTAGCAAGAATGCGCACAACAAACAGAGGAAAGCCACTCCCACACAAACTCTGCGGTTTCACGTCAAGTTTATGCACATGCCCTGCTAGTTCAGCATCTACAGTATATAGTGTGTTTTTTCAACATATGGTTTGTTAAGGTCCAACATCAGAAACACCTTGGATGCAGACAAGGCAGAAAAACTTATTAAAAAATACCGAATTACAGAGCTGAAGAAGATAACCAATAGAATTTACTCAAACCGTTCAAATTATTGTTCTCTTTTTTTCAAGTCCTTCAAATTTCGTTGTTGTTCGTTTCATTTCATTCAAAAAAATTTGCAGTTAACTGTACAAGTGTGCTGCTTATTTTATTTTTTACTTCATAGTACACTTTCAAAGGAAAAGTAAAGAGTGGGATTTTGGTGGGTTTTACTGTTTCAAGTGGGTCTTTTAAAACGGGTGATTTTCTGTTTAAGTCCAATTACATCAACGCTGAAGATAATTATGAACGTTTAATTGATTTCTGAGTCAAATTTCAAAACTTTCCAATTTCAACGTGCTTGATTTAGCTGATTTTATGATGCATCACTGGTTTCCCGTTTAGATTTTTGTGCTGATACAGTCGCACACCTGTGCTTGCAAAATATGCTTCGTTTCGAGCTTCGTTATCAATTGACAGTTCAGGCGGATTGATCATAATGGCTCACAAAAGCCATTATCTGTTCTTTTTACTTAGTAATTGCACATATAACAGCCACATAATAAAAAACGAAAATTTTCTTGCGTAATTAATGCGCATACTCAATTCTTGTGTAATTTACAACTTTGAAACTGTCAACCCTGGGTGTCCGCCATCCCAGCCGCATACCTTCTGATCGACTGCTATTCGACGAGACATTCGCGCAGCCTTGTGTTTTGCAGTTGTGAACTGCGCTGACGCAGCATTGAGTGTGTTCTACTCCCTTGTTTTAACGCGTTGCCGGATATTTTTGGAGTTATGAACGGCTCTGTCTTAGGATACCGCTGATAATTTATGTTCATCACAGTGATAAATTGTAGCCTTCAACAACGAGTAAAGAGAGTGCGTGTAGATTAATATACACAGGGACGCAGGAAGATGGAGGCATGGCGGGGGCATTTTCCCCTCTGTCCTTTCAAAACGGGAGCAACAGGGGCGGAGGTGCCTTTTCATCATAGGTTTAGGAGCAGGGAAATTTTTGGTGTGGCGAAGGATTTTTGCCCGAATTTCCCCAAACTTCACGAAAAGTTTTTTGCGCAACTTTTACCTACAAATTCTCTCCCACGAGGATCATGAATACCTTTTTTGGTGTGACCTCCAGAAAAGGTCTTCATGTGATTTTCTGCAAACCTTGGGCGCCATGTTTTGAAGTAAAACAAGGTTGGGCGCCATTTTCACGCGGATTTTCAGGGATGTTTCCCAGATTTTCAGCAAATCAAAACTTTTGAGGGTGTCCTTCACCCCCACCTCCAACAAGCACCACTGTTTTTCATAACAGTATCGTAGGTAATTTCGTAGTATATCAAGATCGAATTGAAACATAGTCATTGTAGCTTTTCGAGCACCCAGAAAATTCAGAATGATTTTCTGTAATTTCTGTTACTATTTTTGAGGGCAACATTGTTGATGAACAGAAGCAAACATGAGTGGTAACGATTTTTGTGTTTTTTATGAGTTTCCATTCCCCTAAAATGTTTTACTGCTCCCCCTGCCCTACCGCTGCTCCGGCGTCGCTAAATATGCAAGTTGTGTCAACTAACTTGGCCAAAACGTTGGTTGCAAACCTGAATATGACGTCACATTGTGACGTCACAAACAGCGTATATCCAGTAACAATGACCGCCATACACCACTGCTCAATACTAGAATTTGGTAGGGGGGCATCCAATCAAGCAATCGCCCCGTCATCACCAGACTTCTGCACGCCACTGCTTCCGTTCCTCCACGAGTGGGTTGACTTTGATTTCTCTCTCAGTCTCCAGCTTCACAAGCTCTGAAAATCCGTTGTCTATGTCAGCAAGTGAAGCTGAAATTTACTGAAGTCCTTACTATGCAAATTTCATGTTCCTGAAGGCATCAGGCAGCCAAGAATGCTCAGGAGCATTTGACGAACGCACACAACAACGTGAAGAAAAACAGCTTTGCTGGCCTGCAACTTGAAGCGCCCAATTAAAGTCTTCAATGCCTACGTGGCAAGTGCACTGGTGCTTCCCCTGTTAACTCTTACTCTTTCAGTATCTCGACAATCAATCTGTGGTTGAGCTGCAAACATTTAACAGACGTCCCATGCGCCACAGAACCGCACATCCACGGAAATCAACAATGGTGTACCCCAATCCTACCAAGGCAGATATTCACTTAAATCTCAAACCAAGCTTATCGGCACCACTCGATGCAAACAGTCCCTCCTAAACTGATATTCGGTTCAAAACCAAGCTAGTGCCATGGGAGAAATCAGAGTCGACGTCTTGATTTGTTAAAACGATTGTTTTTTTTGTTCGCAGTTTGGGATTTACGGCGGAAAAAGCGATCTGAACAAGACAGTTCGCGTGTAGCTGTTTATATACCTTTTGCTTTGTCTTAATATTGCGACGACACTGAAGAGTGAATGAGCTGTAAACATGTTTGCGCGCAAGCCAATGAATTTTTATTGACGCCACAACGTGATGATCTTTCCCTCCTATAAATCTTACATGATCGCTTTTTGTTGTTGGTCTGCGTGGTTGACATTGACTTGCCTTTCCATTTTGTGGCAAGCTTGTGTCACTGCCTATCATTAATTAGTCTGCATTTGACATTCGACAGCCGAGCATTACCATAATACTAAATTATTTCTCCTGACGACCATGATGTCTGACCAGCTTACATACCCGGCGACGAATGCCTTTGCAAATGCTTTGCTGCCAAATCCAGTCCACTGTGTCTATCACAAAAGCCTCCTCCGTGTGTTTTCCAGCATACACGTGCGCCGAACAGACAAGGTCGGCACCGAGGCTGCCTTCCACTCAATCGAGGAATACATGAAGCACGTTCATGCTTGGTACGATAAGTATGAGTTGCGGGCGAGCAAGGAGAGGAGTGGGGAGGAGACGGTCAGGCGCGTGTACATCGCCAGCGACGATCCTGCCGTTCTGCCGGAGGCGCAGGAAAAGTGAGTCGGTTTTGTTTTTTTGAACTGAAAATTAAGTTTTTTAATGTGAACTCTTTGATTGGAAGCGGAGAGTTTTGTTAGGAAAGTCGAACTCGAGGCATGGTGAAGAACAAACGGTGAGCCAAAAGTTTATTTACTCAATGCAGCTTAACTTCAAACGTCGTGTTTTCTGCGTAAACTCACACACTATTAAACAAAGGTGATTGCGATAATGAGTGTGTGTGTGTTTGCGGCAAGAAGAAAGAAATAGAGATGCATCAAACACTTTAGATGCAGGGTAACATAACCTGATTGCGGATCTCAGTACATGTCCTACCGTGACTGGCAGAACCACCATGACACAAAACTGAGTGTCTCACCGTACGCAAGGCGTATGTTTACGAATAGGATGTGGTGTCAATTGAAATTCACGCGACATTTCATGGAATTACTATCGTTGAACGATCCCGAGTTTTCCCCAAATGTCAAAGACGCTTGACTGGCTTTCCATCGTTTTTGAAGTCCCTGGAAAAGCTCCCACCATTTCACACGCTGTGATCTTTAAACAATTTGCTCTTCCGAGGACACCGGGTTAATTCAAAGAATATCTAAAAACTCAACTGATGTATCAGATAAAACGTAAAATGGACACTGCCAACGTTTCGTTGACTATGCAGCCAACTTCATCAAGGCGTAAAACAAGAGTGACACGCCATCTGCCAACCAAGGGTCGAGCCGAGTGATGCCTCAGGTATAAACACTAGTAACGCGGAATCACTGGACCTGACGATTTGAGGGAGACAGCAATTAAATAAACAAGATTGGCGTGAAGGGATACCACGGAAAAAAACTGACAAATACACACAGCAGATAGTAAAATAGATAAATGGTGAACCAGTAGTGGGGCGAGTGAAATAGTGAGAAGGCTATAAAACGAATAAAGAAAGAAACCACATCATTGTTTATCAAAAATCGGTATATATCTGAAGACATGTCAAAGGATTAATCTTCATGCTTGATCGCTCAATGTTAAAGGATTCTGTAAAACGGCGTTCATCTCAAAGTCGCAATAAATTCTAAAACATTCGCCTGTTGCCAATCCATAGCATGACCTAAGTCAAAAACATGTCGCGTTAAAGCACTCCTGTCCAAGAGTCTGTTTTAACATCGGCCATATGTTCTTTGTGTCTAGTCTCGAGGCACCGTTTGGTTCATCCAATATAACGTTGATGGTAGTCATGATAAGGAATCGAATAAATGACGCCTTGTCTTAAATCCTTGTTAACTGGATCTTTGGTTGAACCGTAAATGTCTCCAATTTTCCGAACAAGTTTCCGAAAAAATACAGCTGCATGAGTTACAGCAGCACCAAGGCAATACGTCAAAACTGCCGACCCACGAAAACCTCGAATCCGGTCAAGTTGACGTGTATTGACTTCCATGACACGCAATACTGTAGTAGCAGAAGCTCCAGTGTAACTTTTTCAGAGGTCTTTATTTCAAGCCTTGCGAAGAAGAATTTTTGTGGCGCATGAAGTCAGGCAAGACTGACCCCGAAAAAAGAGCCCTACTTCGCCAAGTTCAATCTTTTATTTGTCCGTCGATTGACGATGATGCTGCTCAGCGCGTTCCTTTAAGTCGGCGCATGTAGCTCCTTAGCCCGAAGGGTAAGGCGCAAACAGTGGCGTAGCCAGCCCAAAAATTTGGAAGGAGACAAAAAATTATGGGGAAGACCAAAATGTTTGATTTTAGGCGAATAACACTTTTGTTTAGAAAAGCGCCTCTCAAGCACAAAAAGGCTATATTTTCTGAAAATTTTCTGGGGAACACTGGCTCCTTTGCTCTCCCTGGCTACGCCTATGGGTGCAAACACGGCGGCATATTGTAAAGATGGATCCCTGCCGCCTTGTTGGGTGTGGGCCGTGCCGTTGTTGGCTGCGCTCACGCTTTGCTTCTGTCACATCGATATATTGCTGTTGAACTGTTGCCAACCTCTTGTCGCAAACCACACGCCATTCGTCTCCGTCCATGACCAAATACTCAAGTCCAGCGTAAGGAAATCTGCATTTATTTGAAAATGACATAATGTGGTCCTTAAAGCGCTTGTTCTGAACCCCCACCAAGCGGCGACCTTAGGGGATCTCACTGTAAAGCAGACGATGGGAAGTCTGTTTCCAGGCATCCTTATCACGTGACAAAGTCACCTTATTTGTCTTGTGAGCAGTATGGTCTCTTGGCATGTCAAACCTGCTCTACAATAGATCTTGACATGAGGTATTTTATCCCAGCAGTGCACATTCAGAATAGTTTGAAGACACCGATTATGAAAGACCTCAACGGCTTAGATGTAATGAATGACGGTATGTTGTCCATCCGTCACAGACACAGAGCAGTGTTGATATGTATATGGCGTTGTAAACGGCCATTTGGGTGCGTGTAGAAAGGTTGCTGTTAGTAAAAACGCGCTTGGATAGGAAGCGGACGCTAGATTAACACGACGTTGAATCTCCGCAGTGAGATCACTTGTGGAGGTAATCATGCTTCCCAAGTACGTGAATTGTTCAATGAGGTCAAGTTGATCCCCATCCGTAAAGATCAAGCGTATGCTTCTTTAACGCCACATATCTATTTTCGTGTTCATTCATGTATTTGTGTGTTTCTTGCTAGTGCCATGCATGCTTAATTCTCAGAAAGTGTGATGCTGTACTTGACGTTCCTGTTGATATTCACTCTATTGCAGCATCCTTTCCTTTTCTTTGCATCGAACGTAAGAGGCTCGTTCAGAACGGACCATCCTGTTTTTTCGCCAAAACCTCTTCATTCGGCTTGGATTCAATCGTTTCATTTCGCATTAGTGTTTGGTTCTGAGGGAGTATTGAAAAACGTATCCGACTTCAACACTTTTCTTCACAGTTTCGCCAAATAATATTCCAGTATTCCCAGTTTATATCCTGGATGTTACGCCATTGACTTGGGAATGAGCATGTGCTGAACCATTTTTTATGTCAATTTAATAGAAGATGTGAGTCTAACAGCGGTTATACTTCCTGCTATCAACAGTGTGCTAAAGTGGACGTGACCTTATCCGTGTTGTATGGTTTCATATTGAATATTGAGAAAGCGAAAAACGTCCATTTGTTTGCCACTAATCCTGTGCATAGTTGCGTTCATCAATTCTTTTCATACTTTTGATACTTGCGTTTTCTTCCGTTTCGCAGATACCCCGATTACAAGTTCATCAGCGACGTGTCGATCTCGCAGTCGGCCAGCCTCAACTCCAGATACACGAAAGAAAGCTTGCGTGGAGT
>JGI24159J19872_10003054_pt1 | contig 20536 bp, 13 predicted proteins | sample Ectturendosymbi4_FD_19872 | JGI IMG/M metagenome (IMG submission 19872) | reverse complement strand
AATGGAAAATATACCACAACGTTAATGGTCGCGAATCTTCAACAAATGCACCAAATGATGTGTCTGAACACGATTATTGCTTGAGAATATTCTGTTAGGATTGCAGCGTTACAATTCATTCACAACCGATCTTAACTGCGTATTTATTTTAAAATTGACTTGATGTCACTCTGTTTCAGGTCTTGCTAGACTTAGCTACGTATGTGTGCATTTATAACAGGCCTGCACAACATACGGCCTTCGCAGAGACGTCGGAGTAGCGGTAGGGCAGTGGTGGCAGCAAATGAACCGAAGGCAATGGAAACATTATAAAAAGTAAAAATCGTTACCAGTTATGCTTGTTTCTGTTCAGCAACCATGTTGATCTCAAAAAATGCAAAAGTTATAGAAAATCCTTCTGAATTTTCTGGGTGCGTGAATAGCTGCAATAAATATGTTTCAAGTCGATCTTTATAAACCATGAAGTGGCCATGATGCTATTATGAAAAGGCACCTCTGCTCCCGTTGTTCTTATGAAAGGACAGGGGAGGCATTGCCCACGTAATTACCGCGCTCTACGGTGTCCCTGGGGCCGTGGGCCACATGTGACCCTTGGAACGTTTTTTGTGGCTTGCAAGAGCTTTCTTGATTGCAGAAAATTTTGCAGAAATATGTTCTTCAGATAATTAATTGTCGTTCCAGAATTTTTCCAAACTACAACGAAATAAAATAGATCGGACTTTTGCGGCCCTGGGTAAATGTATGTTGATAAATTTGGCAATTCGAGCGTTCCGAGTAGTGCAGGTCTGATTCTGTATGTAGGCCTAATCACTAAACTACAATATTACGTCCAGTTTTAACTATGAATCAAAAGGAATCATTTCGCCCCATCTTGATTCCCATTAAATCTTTTTTTAACTGTCCAACTTAAAAAATTGAAGCGTATGGATAAAATATGAATTGAAAACAATTAAATTTCGAAAAACCAAGATTGCCAAAAACACTGCCGTTTTCAAAATTTTTTGCCAAAAATTTGCTATAAATTGGACTACCACTTGCCAATTTTTTGTAAAGCATCTGCCAACCTTGGCGTTAATTGTTATTGCGAGTGTGACCGCTGTGCCTGGGTGTCAAACTACACTTATGCAGATTGCAGGCTTCTTTTCCACGCAGTATGAAAATGCGTAGCTTGTTAGAATACGTACGTCTATACAGGCTTGTGGGAATACGTCATCGTTAAGGCTTGGTTCTGACGTATGAGTGAATACTGAGTGCAATTGCTGCAGCGAGTTTTCATAATTCACGTGGTGAATTTGTAAAGCCTTCGTGGTGTTCTAATTCTAGTAAGTTGTCCGTAGTCGTGTCAACATACAGGTCTACTTAATTGTCCGGTTTGTGTATGATGAGCTTTCACAGTGAAAAAATTAGCAAAGACAAGCAACGTTTTCTTTATCGCTTTGGACGAGATCCCAGACGTTTGCAGCTCTTATTTCTATGTGACTCAGAAAAGTCTTGCTAGCAGATCCCGCAACCATGCAAGGGAGGTCAACCGGGCAATCTTCCCACCCCGAAATTTTCAAAGACATGTTCGGGTACAGCATCAAGCTACAATCATTTTGCGACCCCGCGAAAATATTATCTGAGCGCGACTCTGCTTGCTGGGTAAAATAAAGTCATAATTTGTGGTTTCGTTGAAGACAATGGCAATGCTTCTTTCTTTGAAGTTCATCGCAATGCTTACTTGAAAGACGTACCCTGAGGTGATAATCTGCAGATAACGTACTGTGGAAATTATCGCAATATATCTTGCTATTGCTGCCAACGAAGCGCATTTTTGTGATTGTTACGGCAACATGGAGTATTTTCGTTGTGGCGTAGAAAGGGTAAAGCGTTTTGTGAACGTCCATTTACAATGAATCGTCAGAACGTTGAAAATGATAAGCAAATTGTCGATGTTTCCCCCCTGGAAAAATTTCTGCGGACGTCCACGGGTGTGAATATTTTTGATTGTGCAAATGACAAAACTTGTTGATGGTACAACAAAAAGCTATTCAATGATTTGAGGAGATGCGAATTATAAAACTCGGAGTAAGTTAGGGCAAGGAAGGAAAATGTTTCAATAACAGCCATGCAATTGACAAACATTTGCTTTCTAAAAAACGCTCAAACAATTTCAAAACATGTGTTGGTATATTTATTTTTAAACATAGTTTTAATTTTTATGCGTTTTACTATAGATGTTACAGATTTTACCGGGGTCGAAAGTCTACGTTGAACAAAAATACGGTGAAGAGCTTTTACTATGCAAATCTTGACCTACTTTTGCAGAGTATCCAGGTGGTTGTCGCTGTTGTCTGTTTTTCACTGGGAGGCAGCCTCAATATCTTTTTAAAACCTGCTGGTTTTTCTATTGGTGCATTGGTGAGTTATTGTTTTTATTGGTGCATTGGTGGGTTACAAGATTGTAAAATACAGTTGAAAGTGAGTGCAATTTTTCTGGATGCTTGGTTATAAGCGTTTGTGCTGGATGAACGTTCAAATACTGTGGTTCAGAAAGCAGTTCTTAACAACCTTTACAGGAATAATTAAAATTGTTGCTGTTTTGGCCACCGCTGTCATATACTATAAAATCCGGAATACCAACTATGGAAACAGTTACAATAACAGGTTTCCATGATTAAAGCAGGTAGATGCACAGCAGCAAGGTAAGCTGAAAAACAAAGATTCTTTGCCAATCTACAAGCGCAAACTTTTGTATTTAAAATCGTAGTGTCTTGGAGTGATATGTTCTAACATGAACTAAGTTAAGCTCTGCTCTCTCATCTTTCTTTTATTAGGAGGCAGTTAGAAAGCATTAGGGATAAAAAAGACCTTCTTACCTAATGTTACTTTTAGTTACACTTCAGTTTAGAAAACACCTGCTTCAAGCAAACACGCGATTCTACGCTTTTTGATTAAAACTTTAAAAAGACCAAGAAATATTTCATGCAAGAGTTTTTACACCAAATTTTGCATCGCATTTAGTGTATATTAAGACATTGTCACAAAATCATGGGAAAACGACTGCGTCTTTATTTTGCAGGTTCTTGTTGATGGTCTTCTAGGTTTGATGTTTGAGCTAGCTCGGCTGAAGTGTGGAGGAGCTCGGGTAAGCTAAAAAACTGTTTCCAGTTTGTGAGATATCAAAAGATATTCTCTTCTGCAGTATGTGTATTTATGATTGCCATATCGAATCTGGGGGCATAAACAGCCAGCGGCTGCAAGGCCTGTATCTATATAAAAAGTACTTTAAAGGATTTTTATTACATGTGCAGGGGTTGCAAATAAACACATTTCAGCTCAGCAAAATAAGAGTTCCATGTTTTTGTGTGTATTTCTTCATCCTTAAAGCCAATTCTGAAGTGCATTAAAAAATCGTGTTACTTTACCCGACGTAGGTTGTACTTTTTGAACTTTCTTTGACATTTGTTGCTGGTAAAATGGCTAGTGTATGACATTTTGAAATAAGTAAAATTAAACAATTCCATCACGCATCGGTCATCGCGCGTGAACAAGAACGGTGCTCTGGCTTTTAACAAATGGGCCTGTTCGAAAAATGCGCGACTGTCTCCCCCACAAGCTATCACAACCAGAAGCTCCACGTTGCGCCCGCTACGCATTTGAGGAGGTGAATGGGGACAGACTGGACAGTGGAGAGTGCTTCTACTTTGGTAGCCTTGAAGCCGCGCGTAAACGGCAATCTTGCCATAAGCTAGTAATTGGAAACTGAAACATCACCTTACTCACAAGAAAAGAGCATGACCTGGTCGAGCAAGCCAAGGGATATTCCCTGGATGTTGTTTGCATCTCTTTTACTAAGCGTCATGGTTCAAAACTGCAGAGCTGTACAATGGGTGGAAACTCCTCTATTCCAGCGTTGAGCCAGCAAAGTTTCCCAGGCTGGAGTGAGGACACTTGCAAGACTCAGGGATATCTAGAACTCCTAGATAGAAATTCTAGATATCTCTGGCAAGACCTCAGCTGGCAATTGTGTTGATGAATGGATCCCACTAAAAAGGGTGTGCGGATTGAGGTTGAAGCTGGTGGATTGCTCCCTTTGTTTGATAAAGGTATAAGACCAAACTCAAATACACTGTAACCGGAATTTGTGGAAGAAACTAATGATGCCCTGCGAAACGTTAAAACTAACGAATCCACGATCCTTTTGGGGGACTTCAATGCAAATCTTGGAAACGATGCAGGGGTATGGAAGGGTGTGATTGGTGATATAGTGATGATGACATAAATAACAATGGAAGGACTACTGCTGCAACTGTTATGTAACAACGAACTGCGCAGAATGAACACATTTTTACAGCACAGAGCTTTGCGCAGTTTGCAGAAAATTCGTTGGGCCAACGCTCAATCATTAATTTCTGTATAGCTTCAGCTGACTTGTTCCGATCAGTGTTTGGGCGTTCGTGTCAGAAGGGGCGCAGAACTATCAACCAATCACCACCTGATAGTCTGCAACTTACATCTTAAAAACCTAACAGGACCTACACAATCGTGCAGCACCAGGAGTCCTACCGAATAAAGTGGGAGGCCATGGCGGACAAAGAGGTAAGAAAGATCTTTGCAAATAGCGTATCTTCTTTGTTCCGAGAACTCTCGGAATACATAGCAGAGGCGGATGTGGAGTTGCAGCTGTTCAAAGCAGCTTCTTCGTCGTATTAGCCACTTCTAAGCCGCACTGCACCTCGGGGCAGGTGTTGAGCAGCCATTCCGTTGTCTCATCATCCAATATCGTCAGACCGTGCGTGTATTAGGAGGTCGATGGATTAGAAATTTCAGGATGACATGGTCGGCGGTTTGTTCTTCTGCGTCACACTGAGCAAAGAGGGTCTACTCCATTTGTGCAAGCAGGAGCGGAAAACGTTCGACACCAGTGTGGCAGCGGTTAAGTCGTCCCCACGCTGTTTTTGAAAGGGCTATTCCAGGATGGTGGGTGTCGGAGTCGGGGATGAGAGTACAGAGTCTCGTGGTGCTCGCCAACCACACCGCGCTCCAATGGTGATCCGCCCAGAGCGACGCACTTTTGTTGTTGTCAGATGAACTGATGAGTTGTTGTGCGGCGGGTACAAATGGTGTCTCAATTTGAGACGCCGTGCATTCCCACCCGGTGGGCAGGTGAGCACTTAGTGGAGCAGATGTCAAGGCACCATAGCATGGCGTGCTAGAAATGGTGTGGCTCCTTTGCGACGAAGCTCAGCAGTTTGGATGCCTGCGAAGAAAAGGAAAGCAGCTGCTGCTACTCGGGTATGTTGTCGGAAGCACTCGGTTTGGCAAATAATGTCGAAAAAGTAACCCAGTGGTGGAAGGTCAAGTTCAAGATTATCAAAACAAGGACAGGTTGTCAGTAGGTGGGATACTTTTACTACAGAAAAAACCTAAACTGGGCCGCGGGTTGGACATAGCTCGTCTAGCAAATTTACCTGCTTTCTGACCATGATGTAATAGGTGAAAATGATAGATCACATCCGTTTATTCATTAAATAGATCCGAGACAAATTCGTTTCAAAACTTTTCAGTAAATGCAAACCCTAGAACAATACAAAATTCAAATAGAAGTCAATACAAATGGGGTAAAGACGTTTGTTCTTTCCCCTTTGGAGCTAGTTCTTCCTAAATATGTTTCATAGGATGTGATTACTCACGTCAGAAGTGCGATGGGAAATAGATATACCTATAAGACATGAAACAAGGATAGCCAGAAGATGGTGTTGTGCAATGTCTTCACTCTCACACGCAAGGCGCTAGACTTTGAAACACGCATCGCAGTAACAAGGAATACACAAATACATGAAAGAACAGGAGATTAATCCAAATAAGAGCTCAACTTTCTACATTTAGGTGTGGGAGTGGGAAATATCCTCTTACCCTGCTTTACATGCAGTGAGTCGTCATGTTTTCATCAAACTTCGCTATTTATTCATTCAGTTGCACCACTCCCTCAAAATAGGCCTAAATGTTTACTATACTCTGACTGAAGAAATGTGTGTAGCGTACTGGATGTATTTTGTGCTAGCAAAACTCACGGTTAACTATAAGTGAAAGTAAGTCCTTTTCCAGTATCATGGAATCAGTGTCTGTGCAACTCATGTTATGCAAAATAATTTACAAAATTTTTAATTCAACCCTTTTTAAATTTCAGCCAGTTATTCATGTTGTGTCTTCAAGCATTGGGATATTTTTTTCTCTTTGTGCAATTGGAGGAGGACTTTTTTATCTGCTTTTGCAAACTACGGTAAGACTAGTGGTGGATCCAGAAAGATTGGTGCAATTGCTTCACAAAACAACCATGGCGGCAACAATCGTCTTGACCAAAGCCACGTAAAAATTACTACATGGCTTTCATCACGAATGAATTGCCGCAATTTAACTTGTGCTCAGGGAATTTTATCTCAGACCCATAGAAGGATAAAACGATCATAAAAATCTTAACCTGTGTCGCCCATGTGTTGATGTGTTGATCGGGAACACATCACAATGTCCTAGCGTCATTGAAAGGTAATCTAAGCACAAAAAATAATTTTTGAGAACTGAACGTGTCCATAGGCAATGCAGTTTTTCTGAATTTTGCAATTTTGAAAACGCAAGTCAAAATTTCGCTATCTAACGACGCACCCAATCAAGCCACCCGGTGAACCCTATCGCTTCTATTAACGTCGTTCTACTAACAGGTGACAAGGAAAAATTGGCATAAATATTTTTTCAATGCATGTACAAAAAATGCTTTTTGCCTTTCATTGGAGTTGCCTTCATTCAACAAAACTCTGACTCTTCATGAATAATCTTCAACTTTTTGAGAATTGGTAGGAATCATCACCAAACTTAAAGTGACATAGACAAGTTCACAAAAGACAAAGAGCGATTCTTTCAAAAACTCAAAAATGTTTCAACTGGAACGACATTGCAGCGAATTCGTTCTTAATAAAACCACTGTTTTACCTGACAATAGTTATGGGATTATATTACGTTTCATTGTAAATGACACCAGGAGTTGATATTTTGTGGTAGCTCTTACTTTTTTTATGTATCGTACACCAATGTACACTTGCTCAAAATATGTATCAAATTATTTTCCCACACAAATTTGCACAATCACCTTCATATCGTCCTCTCGAACGATCTTGACTGGAATAATGGAATTTATTTTGGGGATAGGTCTTATGCATTAACGGAGCTAGGAGATGCCAAACGGGGATATGCATCTCGAACTATACTTTGCCCCCATGCAGTTCAAAAACTCTTTGCTTTACGTCAAACAAGTTGCTTGTTTACATTGCTTCGGTAACATTTTCGGCTCTCCAGCGCCCTCCAGAAAAAAGCCTTTGACTCCGTTTCTGGGCATACGATGCAATAATCTGAAACATCGTGCTTTGTCTTATTTTAGGAACAGCTCGCAACTATAATATTTGTGAAACAAATAAAAATGGCCAATTTTGCAATTGTATAAAACAATGCTGCTGTCGAGTACAGAGCAACCTGGTTAAAACTACATACCACTTGCCTAAGAAAGCTATTTTATGCGCCATGAAGTTAACACACGTGCGTGGCTTAGCAAAGACAGGTTGATGAACAAAAGACATACTTACGTTTTTTTTTTAAGTTGACTACAATGTTCAAACGAGTGCTTTTTCGACATGTTCTCAGGACTGATTGGTCCAAGCGAATTATCTTATGAACTGAGACGAATGCTGTTTCTCTTCTTCACCGTAACACTCTTTTTACTGTGCTCATTTAGAGCATGCATGTTATATGCTTTACTTTGTGTTGCTTTTTTTCTTTCCTTCCTACTCTCAAAACATAAATCATCAAAATGTTTCGGATTTTGTGCTACAGTATTTATGTTTCAACGCAGAGAGCAGCGTGCGCAAACTATCTAATCATACCGCAGCAGACTGTTTTGATCTAAAGCAGGAGTTCTCAACCTTTTCAAGCACGTGGCCCAATTAGTAAACAAACAGAGGGTCCGTGGCCCACCGGCTGTACACTTCTCCAATGCGACAACAGTCGCCCATATGCAAGGTAGAAATCAAAACAACTAAAACCATGTAACAACACAACGTGCGCTACAATCAATGTGAAGGCTGAGCCTGTTAGCTCAGAAGCAACCCATGTTTTCGATTAAAAGTTCATCTTGCAGAAAACGTATTCAATTTCAATAAACACAAGGTGGTGGCCCGTCAAAAATTCTTTTGTGGCCCACAGGTTGAGAAACCCTGATCAAAAGTCACCTTCACTAATTTTTCAGGGAGGACGTTTCCTTCTTGCAGTGGGAAGCGTGGAACTGGTAGTTCAAAGCATTCAGCTTGGTTTCTCAGCGCATGCGATTTGCAAACGAAATCATATTAGCGTAAGTCACATTTGACTATAACGTGTACTTTCCTTTGGAAACGTTTTACTTCTGGTTGCTACATTCCAGTCGAAGCAGCCAACACCTTCAAACCTTCCTCATTTGGACATTTAGAACAAGAAACAGTCAAGGGCTGTCATTGCTTCAGTTTACTTTGGAATTGTGCTTACGAGTAACGCTGCCCTAGGCACACGTTGACCATCGTTATTGTGGTTGAAGTTTAAACGGCATATTTCTGATAAACGAATAGAGTTTGAAAAAATGGTTGAATTTCAACTTGAATAAATCGTAGATTTAAACTACAGAATAGGCCTTCCGTATCTGTTCTTGATTAAACTGCGAAGAAACGATTTTTTCAGCTTTTTTCAGGCCAAATGTAAAACAATGCTGCAGATTTTAAGAAAATCTCTTTAAAATCCGGGTTTAATCAGGAGATCCACAATCAAAGCACATGTTTCAATTTAACTATTTTCAGTTTATGCAATCTATCAAAAAGTGACCTTAAAGCTATTTCTAGAAAATGTGATTCAGGTTTACATTTCTTCTATTTCAGAGACAGTACATCAAAATTGAAGCTAATTCAAAGTTTGCCACATCAGTTCTTTCAGAACAACCATCTCCTGCTGGTGATGTCTCCACTACTGCAGCATAAAAGCATGTTTCTTCGCAGACATTTAGGCCGATACACTGACACTACCTGAACTGTTTCATTTCAAGTGTGTCAAGTACCTTTGTGAAATAAATTTTAAAAATGCTTTATTTATCTACCAAGAATTCACAGATTAACTAAACCGCAATCGTGGAACTTTACTGTGAAGTGTTGGAAACGGTTAAAAACAGCGTTTATTTCACAATCATGGGTTAAGGAAGTGATCATCGTGAACAAAAATGCTCATAAGCACAAGAAATACAAATATGTGCAAGGCAATTGATCACTGTGACACGTATGATAAGATTCCGTTGTTATTAAAGCTGTTCGTGAGGGTTTGGCATGAAGCTGGAGCTTGACTGTTTGAACAATTGCCTCCTGCACGAGCTCCTCCCTTGTTGATATAGCTTTAAAGACCGGCATTTTTATGAAGCACTGTGAGGATTAGATATAAACAAAGTTTTTCCGCATGCTTGTCACTACTCACGTAAGCTCAGTGTAGCCAGCTTCCAAGCTTGTGAGGAACTATATAACTCATGCAGTAAATTAAATGTCAAGCGCTAGTGCTTGAAAGTTCAATTCGAAATACTTTAATATCTTGACTCGCAATATTTTGTTGTTTAGCCAGTTTTTTTAAGGTGTTTTAGAATCGAATATCGGGTCCCTAGAACCAGAGAAAATCAACATCGGGTCCCTAGAATCATAGAAAATCGGGTCCCTAGAATCAGAGAAATTGGGTCCCTGCAGGTCCATACCGGGTACCTAACATTTTCCTTAAACAAACCTGGTTTTACCGAACAATGCAACTGTTGCTAACAAAAAGGTAGAAACTAATTCGTTTGTTCTATGCTTGTAAACAGCTGATAGGTTTAAAACAAAGGCTGAAAGTTTCCTACTGGTTTGTTTTGACATGTGTAGATTTCAAGTTTTTGAACCAGAGAGATATGCAATCTTGACCGATGTTTCCGTATACTGCATAATTGCCGTGACAGTTTCGATCTTGTTGCTCACACTGTGTTTTGAAACTTAGTTGATTTTTCAATGATTAATTCTGCTTGTCTGAATCGAAAACAAACCGTTTTGAAACACTTCTACGTCGTACGCATTTACGTCATTGATAGAGTACAGATTTGTGAATGATTTCAACAAGAATGTCTGTATGTCAGAAATTTTGAGCTGATGATACCTACATTATAGGCGACGTATCTACTCTGTAAGATTTTTTAGTGCCTGATTCTTAGCTGTGAAAGGATTCATTTCGATAGACAGTGAACAAACAGGAACATAGAGCATTTTAGGTTGGCAAATTTTCAAATTAAGGTTATAAGGCACTTTGAGGGTGACTCGAATTAGAAAAAGATGTGTAAATTTCTCAGATTTCCTGAAGTTTTTTTCTGGAAATAAAGTGATAAAACAAAAGGTCAACGTTGTGTCTCGCAATGGAAACCGAAATTTTCACTCTTCTGTTATCTACAGGTGGCCTGGTTTTCCGGGACCAGCAAGCAACTGACCGGGAAACCGCAAAACAACTTTAAAAACAGGGGCTTTTATGGTCAAAACGAAAAGAATGTCCATCTTCATAAGTATAATGTTTAAAGTGCTGATGAATAACTTAAATTTTCTCAGTTGAACGACACGGACCTATCGACCTGTCTACAAACATAACCTCGCTCCAAGCTGAAACAGTGGGTCCACGCGAGGGAGGATACACTTGTACCAGGGCCAGCATCCTGAACAAACAGTGTATTTTACTACAGGGTTCGATTGCTGTCATAGCGATAAAGGAGTAAAAGTGTAGAAAAAACAAAATAAATTCATTCAACAGAACTTATTACAAAAGTGTGCGTGAATGGAAAAGTTTTTGTAGCAGCTCGCAAATCTGCAAGCAAATCTTGTCCAAACTTTTGTAATAATATTTTCCCAGCTCGTAACACTTCTGCCAGGGGGAGGCACACAGAGTCATGTGCCCCGGGTGCATCACTTGGAGGTGATACCTTCACGTTTGTCCGTGGGTGGCACACACTCACGTGAGTCTTGATGCCACTGTAAATATTCTCACGTGTGCATACTAACGGCTACGACACTTACCATGCACATTCACGCAAGTTGCACGTATAAAGACAAATACAGTCACAACTTTGTCCACCTGGTCGCAATCCTGCCTCTCATCATGTAACTCAAAATTAGTATTGTTAAAACCGCGTGTTTCATTCAGCAATTGCAGCCACACTTCGTAATTTCATAACAGGTCAGGTAGGATCACACATTACATTTTTTGAAAAGATCAAAATAAATCTGCTTACTGCTGTTGGAGAAATTTGGCAAAACAGGTTAAAACGCTTTACAAAAACGTGAAAAAATGAAATATACAAATCAGTAGCTCAAAATATAGAATTCCAACACGTATTCCCGGACTTACTCCCGTAAATTTTTCAGTGTTTAGCAAGTTTTGTAGAATTCGTATGATTGTGAAAGATAAGTGTTTTGGTTAGTGTGCTTAGTTTAAGATTAGTCAGTTGTCAACAAGTAATTTTTTAAATCAAAGAAACATTTTGTTAAACTTGGATAAATTTGATCCAATAATACGAGTACAAACGCAATGGAAATAACCGTTAATTTGTTGTTCCATAAAATATCTAATAACTTACATTTTTGTCTTGCAACCTTTTACAGATTAAAAATTTGTTATACGGCAGCTTTTCGTTAAAACAATTTTTCTTGTGTTACAAATTTTTACACTTTTGTCTTGATTTACGCAAAAACCCCTTAAACAAAACAACTCCTTAACGCTTTCATAAAGTTGCTATCTGCTTCAATTTGAAAGTACCTCAAAACAGACGCAGTGGAATAAATTTGACACTATTCATTACTTGAAAGTTTTGTTGCGGTACATTTTAGGCATTTATAAGTTTTCATTCACAATGTCCCAGCATGACTCTCATTCTCCGTTTCAGTGCTTCTTTTTACGGGTCTTCTGAACTGTCTCCCTCCTGAATTTTATGAAATTAATTTAAAACCATAAACGTTTGCAATCAATTCTGAGTTATAAAACTTCGACGCACTTTTTGTCATCATTCAGTCAAATTTTGAGAATTAGTGCAGCACTCTTTGGGATATTAGGAGTTAGCAGATGTTTCTTAATTTTGTCTGTAAGTAATGGAATTATGTCTGTCCCGGGAATTCAAGGATTTGAGCATTTTGCCACTGATGTGGTCACAACTAATGATCAGTGCCGGCGCTGCCTTTAGGCCAAAGCGTGTTTCAGAAAGTGACGAACGTACACCAAGTAAAGGTGAATGAACATGATGAAAGTGAATGGAACACACGTTCACGTGGTTTATGTGAAGGTAGAGGTACTGCACTATTTCAGGTTGCTGCATAAAGGTTAATATTTTTCTTATTAATTTCAATTTCATATATACTAGGGAAGCTATGTCGTAAATGGTATAAATTTTATTTATCTAATATTCTAATGAACTTTTCTAATGTACAACAAACTTCCTAATTTCCGTAATATACAACGTGATGATATAAAGAGTAAGGATCTTTGTATACTGTAGGAAGGGTGGGGGCTTGAATGGATTTTGCCCAGGGTGCTTACAAGTTTATCCATGGCGTGCTGTCAGGGCCAGCAAGGCATACGGTGCATGCCATACTTTATCAAGTTCGCTGCAAAATCGGTGCAAAAGGTTACCATCTCTGCTTCACATTCCCTGCATATCCTTCCCAATGGTGATGAATTTTGGGTAATGACAGAAAAAATATTATCTCAAGCGCAAGCGGCACATATCGGATTTTTGCGAAAAGTCCACGAAGGGACACTTCTCGACAGAGTGCGGAGCTGTGAAATTCAAAGATTGCTGACTGTCGAACCACTTCTCCGAATCGAGAGATCCCAGCCACGTTGGTTCGGCTATATGTCCAGAATGCCCCACGAAAGACTGGCGAGGCAAGACTTGCTGGCTAAACCCACGGATAAACGGTCCAGCGGTAGTCCAAGGGCAGCTGACTAAATCTCCGACCTTGCTTGGTCACATCTTGGTGTGGAGCCAGCAGAATTATCTGCAATTGCTGCTGACCGTGAGGTATTCCCAGTCCTCCTAGGGTTTCTGCCTCCGCAACCCTCCATAGAGGAAAAGCTGGCATGAAAATGAATGAATGAACGACCATCTCCGCTTTTGCCGGAGTAGGTTTATGTCGAAGCCTTCACTAAATCATGTTTCAGCCATCCAGGCTAGTCAGGTTACGAAACGCTGTCGAAACGTCAGCATTAATGGCGTTATAGTAGCCTAGTTAACCAGTAAAAGTGGCCCTTGGTTTCTTTTTAACCAAACAAATTCCAGCTAGTACGCACCATAACCAACATGGTGTCGGTAGGTAATTTTGCGAAAAGGTCGCACCACGGTTGATTAAACAAGGTCATAGGCAGTTGTTTAGGGGTGCAACATATTTTTTTCCTGAATTTCCCCAAATTTGCCCAAAAAACTCTCATGCGACAAACTTTCCTTATAAATTTTCTGTAGCTGTTGGTACATCTCTAACATATTGCCGTAGACTTGAAAACAGAAAGTTTGGTGCTTGCAATTTGGTTCTTAATAACCCATCTGAAAAAAGTACGCTAGGCTGTGCAAGAATATTGCCAGAAGCCAGCTGGCTCAGTACTTTGAGCATCTGCTCAAAGTCAGCTCTCACATACTAAAACACGAAGTTACTAGAAACAGTTTGTTGATTTTATGTATACTTAATGTGTTTTCTATGACATAGTAAACTTTTTAAAAAATGTCAGAACTTCTTTGCCCAATTTTTTTGAGATTTTGTCCAGAATTTTGGCAAATCTAAACGTTTGGGGGTGGACTTGCGCACCCTGCACCCCCCCCTCCTGCAGCACTGAACAGGATTACGTCATCATAAGCGACTTTTTTCTGTTAGCTGTGAGGAGCGCTGAAAGTAGATTTTGCTTAGGGCGCTGGGATGGCTTACTCCGGGCTTGAATTAATGGAGACGATATTAAACCTTTGCAAAGTGCTATCAATTGCATTTTTGGCTTTATTTTGTTTCTGTTACAGAATGGTGATTAATTTCTGTGAATACAAGTGGTGTAGTTGCACAGCATGACATCAAAAAAGGATCTGAGAGTTTCCAGTAGGTTGAAAACGAAACATTGAATTTTGTTTAAATCTATTAGTTACTAAATGTGTTTGCAAAGTAGACCAGGTATTTTTCATTGATTTCAGGCGTGTAAATTTCACAACAGTGCAAATCTTCGGAGTTACATAAACTAAGACGCAGTAGCTCGCTTTTCAAAATTATTGAGAAACTTTGGTGCAAGATTTCTCAAGTTATTTTATAAAAGTATTGTAGAGTGCGTAGAGCTGTTTCAAGTTTTAACCCATTTAATTCACAAAAGGTCAAGTCATGTTTGCTCTGCAAGTAGGCAGTACATACGCATTTCAAATGACCATGCTAAAAGAGCAAAAATTGGGCGAAAGACGGCCAAAGCAACCACTTAATCAAGCCTAGTATATTTTTTAAATGGGTAATATGACACTACGTAGCAATGGCTGACAAATTGTGGAAGGTGCTGTTATAAATTAAACACAGATGCGATCAGAGTTTTACAGGTGAGTGCAAATATTTCAAAACACATTACCTGTACTGTGATTGTCAGTGTTATAATTTGTATTTTGAATAGATTATCAATTTTAGCTACAAGGTACGATCAGCGATTTATTACCCACAAATAAACTTTCTCACATAAAGCGCTACCTGTTACCGTGTAAAAGGTTCAATAACCAAACCTTCTGTACGATTGCTTAAAAGTTTAAAACGTATAGTTCAAACGACTGGAGAAATATTTTTAGAAAGTTTATTTGTCCGCAAGGTGACGCTCTCGCACAGTACTTTAGCGGTAGGTTCCTGCTCCGCCAAGTGCCACCACGATGGCACATTGGAGAACCCTTGTGAATGCCGGAAAGGATACAAAAGAATTTCGTTGCAGTACAACACAAGTTAGGACATTTTAATTGCCCAACGGTTTATAGTTGCTATCAGCAGCTACCTTCACAACGTTATTAAATGAGTTCTTTGCTTCTTAAAGGGACTAATTTCATCTCCAGCCTCCAGAGATCACAGCACGCGAAGTTGCACTGACGTGAATAAAGGTCACACAGAGAGTTGGATCAATTACGTGACTTCAGTTACAATTACAAACCCTCTTTGCAATTTTTTAATAAGGCAAAAGCAAAAAGTCTTAATTACAATTATACAGTAATTACAATTTCCTGAAAACGTGTAATTGATTACATTCAGCTCAATTACGAATTGTAACCAATTCAATTCTGATCGCACATGGCGTTTTCAGAAACCAATGCTGTTTAGAAGTCGTTCAAAAGTTGTCAGATGTTCAATTTTACATACTGTAGATATAAATAAAAACCACGGAACCATCGCTTGCGGGTGACACTTAAAGGAAATACAATTTTGCCAACAAAGAGTAGGGCTTTCAACTTGTTTGCAGACATTTACATGTTTTCTATTTAATTCTTCGGTACTTCCTAACATTTTAAGGTATTTTCCTGGTCATTTGAATCCTCAAGACTTCACGAAAAACATCCATTACGAATTACGCGAAGATAGGAGGAGGTGGCTCACCAGGAATGTTGGCGGCATATCTCCAAAAATCTTAAATCACATCTCTAACTTAGTCTTAAAATGTTAACGGACACTGATGTAGGGACGACGCAGGACACAGATTTTTCAACAAAGCCCACGAGCATTGTATTAGCACGGTGTTGAAATAGAACTGACAAATGTGTAGGTTTGTGCTGACCTCATAAACTACTCAATGTCTATTGTTAATTTAGATATGATTGAGAAAAACATGTTGGAAATCTAACTTTTTATCTAGAGCTCCAAGTTTTTTTTCATCAGTGATCCTGATGCAGCTTTTTCACAGTTTTTTGCTTGAGTGGAAGTTTTTTACGGATCGAAATATTGAAATACCATCAGTAGGGATGAATGCTTTCAGCTGTAAATTGTGGCTTTCAGCCACAAACCATGGTAATCTTAATACAACAGAAGCGAGCTAGAGTAGGTTGTGATCAGGATCACAGTTCACTGTTATGGAATCGATGCTTATTTGCTTGCAAAACATAAAAACGAGGAATTAGATTTGCTGTATGAAAAAGATATGTTTATCGCAACTTTACTATAGGCCAGGGGTTTTCCATGAATTTCGTTAATGCAGCCGCGATGGTAAATCCATATCATGTACTGTATGTCGCGATTGTAAATCCATATCCATATTTTGCTAGGTGGACATTGGTGAGGAATCTAAATATTTCCTGCTGTTTAGTATCATGCGGAGCAAGACGATGTAGGGTCATTGTTGCGGGTGATAAACGAAATTATTGCTATATGTCCTGAACAGCCGAACGGTAGTTTTTTTGTCTTTGTGTTCTCACTACTAAATCAAAAGTTGCTAAAAAATGAGATAAGACAGTTTCGACATCTCTGTTTAGCAACCGGGGTAACTATATTAGACGTTTGTATCGAAGTAGTGGCAATAAAATGATTGATTTAGCATTCTTAAGGGAGCTTTACTCTTAAAAATAGTGAATTATTTACTATTGGCAACAGGGTGTTAAATATTTACCAAAAAGATTTCTGCAATGACTAAAAAATATTGGAGTAAATACAGTTCTATCATGTACAGGAAACAAATATTCCAGGGCTACTTTTGATGCACAGAGTAACGCTTTTGTTTAAGACTTGATATTCGCCAACTTTCAGTTTCCCCTTAAATGCATTTTCAAGCGATGTGTAAGGCCTCGTTTGTAGACCAGACCACCTCCCACATACCTTCTTGTTTTTCTGCCTGCGTCGTCAACAGGGACTTTAGAGCGCGTTTTGCGGTCAGGTAATTGTACGTCAGTGAGACGCGTACGTGAGGAGCAAACAATTTTTGATGTTTGTTTTCCCCATTCTTTTCGAAAAGATCCCTAAATTCACATTTCTTTCCACGTTTCGTCCAAGTTTTTCAGTCCTTCATGCAAAGCCCTAATTGTTTTGACCTAAGAATTGACCAAATCATTGAAAGAACATTTGAGATGAACACTTTTTAATTGTACATGAAATATTGTTGTTAGAACCAAGTTAAAATGCCATGCATCGTGCAGTGGTCGGCACAACTAATTATTGTTAATTCTTTTAGCTGCTTACTGTCACATGAAATTCGTTTACATTCTGAATCAAGAGACCGAACAGCGATATCATCACAATAACAACCAAATTATTAGGATCACCTGACACTCTGTGCAGGGCCGCAACCAGCTGATATTTTCGGAGGGGAGCAAAATGATTGAAACTTGTTGTACCTAACAACTAAAACATGTTTTTGAACATTTCGGTAGAGGCAACTGCCCCGTTGTCCCGTCTGGTTGCAGCCCTGGCACCCTGCCTTTTGTTAATTTTGGTACATAAACACCATGAAAACAGCTATCTGAATTTCATTTCAATGTAAACTCCAATCAGCCGAAAATGTGAAGAGAAATGGCGGATTGGATGAGCATGAAATTAAAAATTTTCAGAAAATTTCCAAACCTCAAACAGCTTTTCTCTAAATATAAAAATTTCGCTCTTCTGTGGAAAGAAGGTACCAAGATGTATGTGGTTCGCAGTCCTTTGGTTACAAACCGTCTTACGTATTTGATGTACTTCCAACTGTTGTACCTGATTCTATTTGTTCAGCAGTTAAGTGGGCTGGTAGCGGCACACAGTTGGAGTCCTTCGACTCGCACGATGCATATAGTTCTCGATACAGGTTGTGCAATTCGTTGCGACAGTACCCCCAAAAAGGCCTATCAATCCCTCGAAATACCGCCCTTTTCAAAAATTCCGTGCATAAAAAGTGGATGACGTTTTTTGCTGTTTATTTCTATTTCACCGATATATGACCCCCGTTTTCCCGACTTCCTCCAACCAGCAGGTTTATATCTGCCACTGCATGCAAACCTTGTCAAATTTGTGTTTTTGTCTTGAGATCTTCCATTTTTATCTTGAAAATTTGGTGCCGAGTATAGCTTCTATACTGGATAGGAAAACTTTTTCTGCAAAACAACGCGAAGTTTCGAACTGTTTTAACAAAGTTTCGAATTTCATAGAGTCTATTCTACCAGAGCGAATTAGTTCTCTCTGTCCTCTGCAGTATTTATCTACTCATTAAACAGACTCCAGATTGACAAAAAAGAAACAAAGANAATGAAGGTACGATNAGAACAACAAGTTTTACCCTGAAACAAATAAAATTGTTTCTCATTTTTGAATATNTGTGTCATGCAGCTTGATCTATTTTTCTGCCTTACCGGCAGCTGTCAATTCTTCCATGAGAACGTGCGAGTCATCACGTCTCCCGAAGCATGGCGTGCTGCCCGGTTCGCGCATGAGTGCAAACTTGTTTACGGCTGCAAATGACTAACGCCTTCCGCGTAATAGCACTGCGGCATTCAGTGAAAACAGCATGCACATACCCGCCGTTACTGTAAAACTAACAACGTCATTATGTCATGTCCTCTGAAGCCTTACTGCAATTGCTAGATGTGAAAAGGGATGTCGTTAAACATCGTTTTTGCATGAAAAGTTTGCAACCGTCAGTTTTTGACTGTCATTCCGAAACCGTCGCTGCCTTGCCTGTCTTTATTTTTTCTTTTGTACTCAAAAGTGATTTTTTCCCTTAAATTGGCAAACACTGCACGCATTTGCCTGATTCTGGCAAAACGTTTGCAGCACAAGAGGCGGCAGGAGTCCCCAGACCTTTCGTCTTCTACTCATATGGAAATTGCCCAACATTAAACTGATAATAAAAAACATAGAGCATGTATATCAAACTTTCCGGATAATAAAAAGTGACAGGAGTTTCGTGAAGAACATTTGTGCAGAAGACAAGACTGCCCTGAATATATACAGCGCGGTCAGTAAACTGAAAAGCCCACTCTATATTTGCTTCTGTTTTAGATTCAAGTCAGGAAATACAAATATAATTTGGGAAGGAGATAACAGGTAGTTATTGTAGAAGTTTGCTTTCGTTAGGTTCACTAAGTTAAATTTTTCTCCCAAGTATACGTCTCGGATGAGGGCAAAGTACATGGCAACTCGTTGGCATCATTCAATTTCGAAAAACTCTTTGACGAATTCTTATTCTTGGTAGCATTGCATACAAGACTGAGAAATGAATCGAATCTGGTGTATTCTTGTACGTGCTGGTGAAAATAATTTTTTATTAAAAAAGACTGTCTACATTTAAGGCAGCGTGGTTTTGGTGGTATCAGCATTAGATTGTCAAGGGGGAAATGTTTTGCTTTGTTATTATCGTTGCGTTTTTCCTCGGAATTAAGCAACTGACTTAGTCCCCCAGCTATAGAGTACAGCAAACATTGGCTACACCTATCTTTTGAAAGGTTAAATTGCAACTATACGACGTGTACAACGATCCAAAGTTTGTTGTTAACCTTTAACCACACACCAAAGTATATGCATGTGCAATTCATAAAGCTTCCTATTATGGAAACAATTTGGCGCCACAACCGATATGAAGATAGATCCCATTTGTCTCCCCCAAGCCAAACAACAGAGAAATTCCGCAACTGTTAAAACTGGAACCCAAAGCAAGATAATTTGAAGGTGGAAAAACTTACATCATCTTTGAGACTTTCCAACCTTAGTTACAAAGATTTTCTTTGCAAAACTAAACTTACCAAAATTGTTGCATGGTCTAATGTCTACGAATATCAAAACTCATTTACGGTTGTGCTCTGCTTCACACACATTGATCTGCACTTGGATTAATTTTATGACTCAACGACACTGGTCTTGTCTTATATTATCGTTACATAAAAGTAATAGAAGTTTGCGTTCTAGAGGATAAAATGTACCGTTTGCAGTGTCTTTTGTATTCACAACACGGACTAACAAGAAGGTTATTAGTTTTTGCAAAACTTTTTGCCGAGTCCACTACTTTTGATGTCATAGCTGCATAAATGAAATTCCAGCTGTTTTCTGTAAACAATTTCAGCAAAGTTTTGGTGATCTGTTGATCTTGCCTTTCGTTCTTCATATGCTTGTATCAAAGCTATCTGGTTTCAGCAATCTAAAATTCGTGGCTGCTGTAGTGCTGTGACATCGGTTTAAAGAGAATTACAAGAATGTGTCCTGTGGCGTTGTTTGTAGTTTGAACAAACTGAACAGTAGAAAAACCTTATGCCAAAAAAGACAACATCCTATGTTGCATTCAACCACATTTCAGGACAACACCGCTGAATGTCTGAAAGTGTAAGGATCCTACTGGAAATAAGGATTCTCTCATCGTAGGACAACAGGCATGCGATCAGGGCCGGATTAAGGGGGGGGCAACGGGGGCAATTGCCCCGGCCCCCCCGCTGGAAGGGGTCCCCCCGTGATGAAATTTATTTGTTTCAAATAAAATACTCGTTTGAAAAATTCCGTGATTCAGAAGC
>JGI24159J19872_10003052_pt1 | contig 20545 bp, 16 predicted proteins | sample Ectturendosymbi4_FD_19872 | JGI IMG/M metagenome (IMG submission 19872) | reverse complement strand
GGGGGCCAACATAAACGTAAAATATTGCTGGCCGAAAGTTATCTGCTGTATGGGTCAGTCAAGCGAACTTGAACGTGAAATTAAGCAAAAAACTGGGAGCAAGCGGGGGGCCAGCCAAAAATCTGGGGGGGGCATGGCCCCCCCTTAGAACCGCCACTGCTCTACAGCTCTGAAACTCGGCTGAGATAAACGCAGCAATATAGAAAACTTAGGTTTTCAGATGCCATGCCTCCCCAGTATTTGTGGCGTCACGTGCAGGGTAAGATCAGAAATGCGGTTATTTTTGTAGCTCCTTGTTCAACTTTCTCAAAGCGCTTGCTTGGCCACGACTGTCATCTTTTGCGAGTGTCGTTTGCCAAAAAACTTTCTTTGCAGTGAATTGACCTCAGGGGCTAAATAGTGTTGGTCATACACGTTTCTTTTTAGAGATGTTGTAAAGAGACATGCGACAGCTTAAAACCTCGTCCTCTGAGTGGGATATATGTCCAACATCGTCTGGCGTGCGCCAAGGCTCTCTGGTGCTGGACTATCCCCAATCCTCTTAAAGCGATCATCTTTCGTAGAGGTTGTGACATTCATATCTACCGGAGTTGCAGTTGAGAAAACTACCACAGCACAGTCGTACAGCATGAAGTGCCAAACTGAAATTCAGCTCAGTGTTTTGTTACGAACTAGTGATCACCACCACCATTAGGCAGAGAACAAATCACTGCTTCATGGATATTTCCAGAAATTTCCGAATGAATCTTTGGAAAAACATGTGCACATGCTAGGGATATACTCAAATCACAATTTTTACGTCCGACCGAAAACAAAGAATAAGTCCAATCGAAACGGGAATATTGTGATTTTCTTGTAGCCGGAATTTTGTTCAAAACGCTGAGTCTAAAATTCTTTATCTTAATTTTCTAGCATAAAATTTTAAGCGCCAGGTACTTTAAATGTCTGTGTGCAAGCCGTCGCTATTGCTAAGTTTTACTGCTTTAATTAAATCAGTCTTACTACGGTACCAAAAACTAACATGCAAACAGCGTTCCCTCTAAGGTACGCAACTGCGCAGTACCATCAATCTGCGCAATGCTATCTCATTTTCGCGCATATCCAAAATGCTAAATTTAATACCGTATACATATACAGGGCGTCCCAGAAGTTGCGCACCATGCAGATTTTTATGAAAATACATATGAATAACAATTTTATTGATCACAATCATAACAGATGCTCAAATTGTTCATCCTCTGCATTAAAAACATGAACAAACAAATTATATATTGTTTAATATAGTAATATATTGTGAAAAAAACAAATTATTTATGGTACGCGACTTCTGGGACACCCTGTATATATCGCACAGCCCTTTTAACGTTGGGAACGCTTCACTGTTCGTGTCTGCATGGTCGCGCAATTGCATGCGCTTCGTGCGCAACTAAACAAACATTTGCTCAGTGTAGAATTTTCTTGGAACACTGCGTGCAAACCATTACTTTATACAACACAATGTAATTTGACAATCGGAAAGAACTTTTGCAAGTACATTGCTAAAAAATTTTAGTGTCTGCCGGAATCAGAATGCTGATAGATCCTCAGCATACACTGCCTTATATTCAGTGGACGATGATTCTGATCCTAGCAAGCGCGTGCACAAATGGTTTGTGTAAAATAGAACGTGCTTGACATCGGAGGTAGCAACAGTGATATGAAGATGACAGGGGCGTACCGAGGTTAGATGGAGCCCGGGGCAGGAAACAAGTTTGGCGCCCCCATGTTCGAACCTAAGGTCATTTGGGAGTAAATGCACTGTGTTGAAGAAAGTAATTGCGACATTGTTGGGACTTTTCGGCGTCCTCCTGTGATTCGGTGCCCGGGACATTGCTCCCCCTGCCCCTCTCGTTACATCCCTGGAAAAAAAGTCACAATTACGGATGTGAGATGCGTGAAACTCACTCCAGCCTCATCAAAAGCAAGAAAATTGTATCGCGCATATTTTATTGAAAACGTAGCGGCAGTTGACAACAAAAAGTTAAATATAACTGAAGTGTCTAGAAATTTTAGCATACAAAAAGATCCTAGCCGATGTGTGACAATCTTGCAATACATTCCGCTGATTCCAACGCCAGAAAATGGTTTCGAAGAAGGCGCCATCTAGTATCTCGCAGCAACTCTGCGAAGTCACGGCCGAGACGGCATCGACGTTATGCTTAACACGATGAAATTCATTTTGTAAACCAGCGAAAACTAACGTTAGATCGATTAAACCACCAACGCTCGCTCGAACGTTTTTCATGATGGCATCACTCAAGCTTCATCAACTACTGCATCCCAAGTGACATTGTAGTGGTGAACGTGGTTGTCTATCAAAACCTTGGAAGCAGTTGTGTAATCTGAGCGTATAAGCGACTGCACACTGTCAGTCAAGCGAGAGAAGACGCGAAAGTAGTCTCAGGTTTGCCGCACATGGCGTCAAAATGACGCGAAACGAAGATTTCATTCAATAATTGCGTTTTACTCGTTCACTACAGTACCGAACACTGGCGAGCAGTGTTTTTTGAAAGCGGTCGAAAACAGTCTGGAGGGAACACCCTATTCGACGAAAACACCGCTTGACCCGGTAAACAAGTTACAACACGCAGCTGTTAGGCTGGTACGAAGCCAAACGAACTAAATACAACTGCACTTAGAGTTTAGCGTAGCCATATACGGTTTGCGGACGCTCTTGTGTTACACAAGCCGGAAATCTGCGATGCAAGTGGCTTTATCTACGGAAAGCTGAAATTTGTGACGTGTTATTTAATTGTTCTTCTCGTAAGTGCGCGTTTTATTGAAATTTAGGTCGTCATCGCTGTCAGGGATTTCCCCAGTAACGCGACTCCTGTGCAGCAGAGCTCGCTGATAAGCTGATTCCACATTCTTGCGGACCGCGGGTCGTCTGCCCTCGTTGATTTTCGCTTGGTCTGATTTCGGGTCGACGCCGAGCGGTTCGAGCTTGTTCCTTGGCAGCCATTGCCTGCGCAAAATATTCTGTTTAAAGGGCAACATCCGACGTGGAAAATGAGAAAAATTGATCCAGTGGCATTAAGCTATTGTTACTTTGAGGAGAAGCAGCTCGGATTTTTGGTATTGTCAAAAGCACAAGCTGCTTTCAGATATTCTCGATGACTGATCGCCATGCAATATGGCGACGATGACCGGAAATTTCGTCAGAACAGAGCGTGGTATTAAAGGTATTCGTCACAGTCACACGCAACAACAGGCGCTGAACATCGATGGGATTTTAAGGTAGAAAGCATTCTTATTGCAAACAACATAGCCACAAATATCGAATACATTATTTTATTCAACGTTTCAGCTTAGTCACAAGCCGTCATCAGGAATAAAAATAAAATAAAATACAACTATAAATAGAAAGAATTGCTATTCCACACTACATCAGCGGTTATAAAAATTGGAACAGCAGGAAAATGACACACCTTCTAGCGCAGAAGTCTACTGAGGATGACTCTAATCGTTCACCTACAAACCTCTCTTTTGGAAAATGCGCCATTTGCAAAAACAACGGCTGTCCGCTATTTGCAAAAACAACGGCTGTCCGCACGACAGCACGAGACATGAAAGACGCACCTTTTAAGTTTGACAAAACAAGAAGTTATTTTATCTTGAACTTGTGTCTACCAGACCCCAAATCAAACCAAAGAAGCACCAAGCCATCGAAATACGTAAGCGATTGTGATGCAATGCGACAATAAGCTTAGACAGAGAAGATACAAAAAGAAAATCCAAGTGAAGTGTCAACAGATTTCATAATTATTCAGGAAAAAAAATATAAAATAGTTAAAAAATTACAATACAATAAAGTTCCTCAGAAAAGCTTGTTGTCAATCAAGAGTTGTTTAATCTGTTCCAGATTATAGAAAAACGGCCGTTAACACGCATCCAAGACCGATAGAATAGCACAGTAGTGTCAGGAGTTCAGATGTTAAACTGAGGGTCGTGAATGTGTTGTCAACAGCGCGTATCCTTGCAATACCAAAGTTAAGTGCTTTTGAAGTCTTACCACGTTCGCTTCGTGTCAAAAAACAGCACAAGATAGAGGCGCCTATTCCCGTTTTCGACCCGTTTGTCTCCCACTTGCAGGACGTCAAGAGGTGGAACAGGAATGGGAACTCCGTTGTGAAGGTAGCCATTGCGGGGCATTTTTGGGTTGATTAACTGAAAAAAAACAAAAAAAACGTTGAAATGCTTGAAAGGAAGACAAAGCACTGAGAGTCGAGAAAGACACCTACCAGGGCTGGGTAAGGAGGATAGCCTCGACATTTCGCCCAAACAAGGTCGAGGAAGTCTATATGAGGAAGATCATCATCCTCAAGCTCGTCTTCTGTTGCTGACGCACAGCTTTGTTTACGGAAATGTTCCGTAGCGTCTGCCAAGCATCAAGCAAGTGGTTAAACAAAGCGTGGTTTGACAATAAAAAATAAACTAGCTTTACTCCAACTCTTTTTAACCATTATTTAAAACCTCTTTCAGGACATACGCAATGGCTTTGTTATAAAACAATGGAAGGTATGAACCTGAACTGTCTCCAAGTATCAGGCCTGGACGGTCATCGCCGGACGTTTCCCCGCTGGTTGCGTCAGAAGGACAAGACGTAACAATTGCAGCGCAACTCTGACTTCTCTTCTTTTTCTTCAGAGCAGTTTTCTTTTTCCTGCAAATGAAGGCACGGTCTTGCACAAAAGTCAATGGGGAAATGCAGCCGATTCGAACACCTCGATTTTAACGCGTCAATATTCGCTGCGGCGTGACAAACCGAGAAGCGCTTCCTGTACAGCAAATGGAACTGCAGAGACCGTCCCACAGACAACCTTACATTTCACAATGTAACTGCTGTTCAAAAATGAGACAAACCGTTGGACTAGCTGTGACTTTTGGGACAATCCTTCACACAGGTGGATCCGCAAAGGTTAAGTAACTCGACAGTAGAGGGCATAAATGTCACTCTGTGTGTACCTTTTCCCAGGTAACTTTCCATTCGCGCTTCCACCAGAAGAATTGGTGTCTGATTCTGATGTTGTCTGCGCTCCAGCCGACCCTTGTCTGAAAGGCTGAAAACTTGCTCTCCGCTTCGAGATTGGCTTGCCTTTAAAGGCGCAATCATCTGTGTAAAACCGGCATTAAGATCGCTAACCAGCCCGAGTTTACCAGTTTATCGAGACACACCCAAGGCATGCACGGCACGGTTCGGCGAAAGCACTGTTTCGCATCCAATCAAGGACATGTTTTGGCGTCCATGGATCAACATCGATGGTCAGACAAATGAAACACATTTGAGGAAAATGGTCACTACAAACAAGTTGAGCGCATATAAAACATTGGATTATTCGAAAACGTTTATAAGGCATTCATCCATCGTACGATTAAAAATATTGAGTTTTCCTGTGCCGACAAAGCATCAGCAAAATACTTCCTGTTTGGCAACACCGGGTGCATTGTTTTCAAAGCAGAATCAGCGCACTACTCACAAATAGCGATGAGTACCTTGCGTAAAATCCAATCCATTGAACAGTGTCTCTTCTGTTGATGACGATCGCTTCCTTTTCGCTGACGACTCCACGGACTGGTTCGCGCCAACAGAGCGGCGGCGCTTCAGTGCCGGGCACTTCGACAAGTCGGCGATTGAGCCGGGATCGTGACTGCCGTTGCTATGCGCCAGAGAGTGTTTAAGACTTGAAGAGGACGGTGGTCTGCCCCGCGACTTTTTTTTAAACAAAACAGCAGTGCGCCTGCTCACGTTGTTACCGCTGGCACTGGCCGACGATTCGCGATCGGACAGCTGCAAGGCGTCGTCATCAGGCTTCACTTCGTCCGTTTTTTTGATGACGACCGCCGGCGAATCGAAAACTGCTTCGCAAAGCCGGTCTGACGCCGTGAACCCGTTTATTGCCTTCGCTTCAGGCGCCGGGCAGCTATCCGACCTGGCCAAACGCGACTTCTTCCACTTCGCGTCTACCAAAGGCGAGCGCGCGGACCACAGGCGCTTACGCCCTCGCCCTCTTCGCGACACTGTTGGCGGGCGGCTTCGCTGCGAGGTCTTCACGGCAGCGCCAACGTCGGATTCCGCTACTTCAGGCTCAGTCGCAGTCGATGCCTGGTGCTCAACATCATCCGCTGAAAATCGTCTGCTTGCTGAAGCTTCTGAAGCGTTTCCTTCCGCTTTTTCACACTTATTCGAGTCGTTTTTCTCCTTTTGGCTGTAATTTATTCTCCTGGCAAAAACAAGGCTGAAAAGTAAAACAAGTGTAGGAGGCTACACAAAAGCAGCAGTTGGCATAAGATAGCAACTGTAAAAAACTTGGAAACAGACAAAACACCATGCAACATAATCTTGGTTCCAAGCGAACTGTTTAAACTTCCTTAATAACAGCCATGCAACCAACACACCTCCTTAAGCTTGCGATTTCCGTCCTTATCTTGCGCGTTTTGCGTGAAGCAAGGATTGCCTGATCTAATTTGTAGATCATGATGTCGAGCTGTTCTTGCAGCGGAAGCTGATGTCGCGTTTCGTCGTCCACGGAAACTTTATAGAAACAACGCCTTCGTTCTTAAATTCGTTACAAAAGGCATCGTTCGCGAAAAAATCTTGCTCGTAGCAAATACTTCGACCTGTCGAAGCAAACACGACGCATACTCACCACCTTTAGAGAGTTTCGGGGGTGTTTTGGGCGTCATCATGCCGGTATCGAAATCGATGCCCGACCTTGCAACTTCCCTGCGAGCTTCTCTAACCACAGCACCGCCCTGTAAGCAACAGAACGGTGAAGTGAAATGAACCCCAACAAGCTTTTTTCAGCGAATACGTGAGAACGGGCAACAGTCAAAAGCAAAGAAGTTTTTAACTTGGCGCAGTCTTCGCTGAGCACAAGTTCGTAATTTCAACTCCAACCACACTTCCTCTAACAAATCGGCAAGGTCAAGTGGCCAGGTACTCATCAAGGTCAGCAGGCTACACATCGTAAGTTACCAAACAGCACAATGCGACCTGGTACATAAACGCTTTGCCATCTTTGGATGCCTATTCCTGGTATTCAGCAGTAGACTGCCAGTCTATTCAAAACGAATGGGCGTCAAAAGTTGCTCAAAGCTAACACGACATAAAGCGAAAGGCAGTGACAAGTTTGGATGATGCAACGTGTGTTCATGTCTGTGTTGACTAACAATCAAACTTGCTGCAAACACACTTACATGATCCCTCATCTTACATGCAAGTCGGTAAAAGATGGTGTCGCGCGGGTTGTAGAGCAGGCAGTTGTTGATGACCAGATTGAAATCTTCCTCGAATTCGTCGAAACTCCTTTAAAAAAAGTTGCATCAGAGACAAGTCCGTCGGTGCAACGCGCGTTCTGACTCTCACTGTTCGCCACCACTTAGTTCCTGCAGAAGTACTGCTGATGCGGCTTTAACTGCCCGTCACAACAGAACAGCGAAAAACAAAAAACATTAAATTTTTCAAAGGAAACCAACCAAACTGAAAACATTTTTTATTTATTTTATTTTACGACAATCGACAACAGGCCAGAGGCCTGGAATACCACCTGCCGGTACCAGCAGCAATACGACAACATATCAACAGAACGCTGGGAACATTTGAGCAGGAGCTTCTTGTTCTGCATCATGGATGTACATTACGCCGATCATCCATCATCATCATAACATTAACGGTATCAACGAAACTTTTAATCGTCGACACACTGCTTGTTTATGAAATGGCTTACGGGGCATTCAGCCAGTCTAAGGTCTTGTCTTCTCCACCACCGTAACGTATTAGGCAAAGCGACGAGCTACATCAGCACGTGTTGATGAAATACGCTCGCTCAGTATTTATAAAAATATTGACCTTTAGCTCTTCTATTGTCGTCATTTCAATTCTCTGGAAATTTAAAATGACAAATTCATTGTGCCTAACAATGCTTGAGTGGGCAATACTACTTAAGTATTAGGTTTTTAAAAGCAAACAATTACGTTTCAACGTTCCAGCAATCCGCAAAACCTATCAGTGGTAAATTGGTCTAGCTAGAAAATTCTAAAATACCAGTTTTGCACACAGCTGGTTTCGTTCACATTTTCCTATAAACCTTTGCTTGGTCGTGGTCCACTGAATGAACAACTCTCACGCAAAAGTTACTGTTGCAACAATATTCATGAAGTACGATGCGGTTTTGACAAGCGTGTTTTCACACAAGTCGGTGCACATTAATAAACTGGAGTTTTTTGTGAAGGTGAATCTACCCAATAGTACAGGAGTCCAAAAATATTTACTTGTGTAGTGATTTGAGGAGTTTATTAATCCAAGTAGCGCAAAGCACAGCAATTTTTACGGGCGTGAACTTTTGCACAGAAGAAATCCATGAAAAAAGTTAAAACACGTGAGGAGTGTTTGTGTTCGCCAGTCTGCATGTGTTTTTACCTCGTCCTCGTTGACTGTAGCCTTGCATGCAAAAAAAGCAAATCAGGATGAACATCACATTCGGTGATGGTTTTAGTTGGAATTGCTAAAATAACAAGCATTTTGCTCGAGTTGGACCCCAATGTCCATAAATCCCCCCTAGAATCAAAAACATCAAACATACGAGGACATTTGTCGCTCCAAAAACCAGCAGATGAGAAAGTCAGGTTTCTGTGACTGCTGCAAGTATAACTCGGTTGAAAGCCGGGAAAGCCGTGCTATGTTTGCGACCCGAGTTACCTGCGCAGGTTTACAACGCCGTGACTCTAACGATAACGGAAACACAGAATCTTAAAAATAAAAAATTATCTAATTCTACCACAAAAAATTAACTGCAGACATTCCCATATTATTTTAACTTGTAATTTTACGGACCAAAGATCCTTCCAAAACCAACAGAGCATCTCCTAATCTGTTTAGATATCTTTCATGCATTTTTAGTTGATGTGCTATAACAACTCAGCAGATTAAGCTGTTTTCGGTTAATTAATGGAATACCAGCATTGTGCCACAAATGCACAATGGAATGTACTTATCAGAGATCGAAACCAAGAAATAATATGAACAAACACGTTGCTTTCAATTCATACAAATTTAAAAAGGACGATTTTAAACTTAACCCAACCTATTCTAAGCGGTGCAGTGGCACAGTAGTGGAGAGTGCTTCTCCCATTACGGTCATACCGCGGTCTTAAAAAACGGTATTTATTTGCAGTCATCCTGTCAAAAGTATGGGAAGGCATGAAGCTAATCATTAAGTGCGGTATTGCCACTCGTCCCCATGACAACAATTACCACGCAGATAGCTGCATGGTCTACGGAACAGGGAAAGCAGAGTCCGACTCGCAAACTGCTCGTGCCAGCTGACTGATGCAACAAAACGAGTGTAATGAAGCTTATTGCAGAGCAAACTACATCATGAACCAATCTTACTTATATTGGTGTCCTTCAACCTTGCTAGTCATCGTGCCGAAATCCATAGGTTTCTTGATGATTTTGAAGTAATCTGGGGCGTCCTTGGCAGTCACCGGTTCTGCGAACACTTTGGCGATATCGATCGCTCGAAGTTTCGTCATCACACGACGGAGCAACGTCACAAACGGTGCGAGACGAAATTCAGTAACCACCTTATAAATAAAGTCAACGAAGATGTTGGCGAGCCGCATCGGAACAAGACATTTGATGCACAAAATGAAATAGCGATTAGCTCAGGAGTTTCAGTCTTGAACAACTGTTGCAGAAAACAATATGCTGCACACTGTTTCTGGCGTGAAACTTGAAACCCGTTACAGATGAACTGACTAACAGACGCCAGAAACTTGTCTCACATTTTTGTCCCAATGCACTCAACTGTGAGTCCGACCACCAATGTAATAAAAAGCCTGACTTACTCTTAACTAAGTGATACTTCAAAATAAACATGACAAAACGGCACTGCAAACAGTTCGATTTCTTAGCGCTGCACGTATCAGCGTGCGTTAAGTAACGAGAAAAAATGTAATGTTTAACAATCATGTTAAACTAAACCAGATTGGATAAAAAATTACCAATCGTAAACTGGGAAGAAAAGCACTTTATACCGACTATGTCATTCTTCGTGGTAACGCTACCACACATTCGTGACGACATCGTTAAGTAATAAAAATCTAAGACGATGCTGGGCACAGCAAAACCTAAACGGTAAGACAATAAAATCATCCCAAAGAAAAAACCTTACGTCTTCCGAAATTTAAGGAACAATCTAAAATGTGTGTTAATTCGTACACTTCGCGTAAATTTCCCGAAATTTCACATGCAGTGGATTTTTCCAGTCGCGCAGAAAACCACAGCGGAAAACACAACAATGAAACCGCTGACCTGAGCGATCCGCACAGTCTCTCGCTTCAGTTTCTCACGTTTTCGAATCAACTCAATCAACAAGCGAGCTCTTTCGAGATCGTGTCGCAAGCGATGCCAGTACTTGAGCTGCTCGATCAAGACATGCTGCTGAGAGTCAGCGTCCTGAATGTCAGAAAACAAACATTTTCATGAATTTTTGCTGGACCATTATTAAAGATGCACGGAGTAGCTACAAAGTTAGTTAGAGCGGCAAGCAAAATTACTGAAGTCTGCTTCTGAAAAGTAGCATAACATTACGACGTTGAGGTGGAATGCATTAAAATCACTACCGCTGTTTTGAATATATAGTAACGTCGGAGAGGGAAATTTTGAATTTTGAAATTGTAATAAATGACAAAAGTTCCTGTCTTCAACGTTTTTTGCAACTAAACCAGCAACCCCCATTACAGTCGCTGCAAAATCACCCGCAACTATTAGCAGCAAATACTGTGAAGATACAGAAACAACTTATTAGACGAGTCAAACAATCTGTGTCTACTAACAGGGTCTTCCGACTTCTGTGGATTAACGTGTGACTGCAATCGCCGCAGCAGTGGAACTCCGTTACGCGACTGGCGTTTCAAAGTCCAATAGCTCAGCAACCTTTGTAGAAACGACGACTTCTTCTGAATGTTCACATGTCTACCAATCGACGACATCCTGTTTCAACAAAAACCACCACAATCAAAACTCGTCTGGATTTACTGCGACGCAAGTTCGAAAAGGCGTTATTTTAAGAGAATTTTCGCAGCAAAACCGAGTGCAAGTACTCGCAATCATTATATTCAGGTCTGGCAATTGGGGCCAAAACAAAATAAACTAACAAAACAGGGTGCATTTCTTAAGGCATAAAAGCAAGCAATGATAAAGGTGCGTTAAGTTACAAGGGCACAGACGAATCGCGAGGGCGCAATATTTTAAGATTTAAAATAAGCTAATAGACATGTATATAAGTTGATAGACATAATCTGAAACAAAGATAAGACATACTCTGTTTCTTTTAATAGAAAATAACAAATCATCACTTGACACTGGGGCGAGTAGATAAAAATATTTTTACAACAAAAACAACCCACGCATTCCGTCGCTCACCAACTTCAACAAAAATTGTTCGCGCACGTCAAAAAGAGCGATCTTGAAAGAAACACGGCAAGCAACAGATACGCTGATTAAAGGCAGACATTGTTCAGCAGTTACGAAAGTTTTTGATAAAGTGCCGCAGCACTTCCCATATTTGGCTGCAGTTCCCAGCATAACTATCACAGGTCACAACTACAGTAACTTGCACATTACGTCATCCTTATCATAAACCAACTGCGCACGAGCAAGGTCGGGGTAGTATCAGCAAATGAGGCAGTAAAGAAATCACGGGAAGGATGTTGAAATCAGATATAGCTGTATGTGTGGCAGTATGTAAGATTTTATGTATATTTTGCCGCTACATCAGTGATACGTGCAATACTTCAAATATCTCCGATACTAGTAGTACCTGTGTTATATATGATGCCACTGTATCTACATATAGTTTGCACAAGTAGACAGAAAGCAAGCAATGTTAAAAGTACGTGAAGTCAGGAGGACAAAGACGAATCGGGTGGGCGCAATTAAGCTGATAGTCATACATANAAGGTAATAGACATAAGCGGAAAAAATGAGCTAATACACATGCTCTCCTTTTCCTAAAATAAAAAATAATTGGAATAAAAAACACACCAGATCGATGCGCACTGCGGTAATTCAGCAATTCAGTAACTATTTCTTGCTTTTTGACTTCTGCGTTTCCAGCACGAACTTTATTTTTTACTATGAGTTAAGAAAAAGATTGCCATATTCGCGAAGCATTCAGCTTGAACGTGCATTCATCGCGTCAAGTCAAAACAATACGTTGCACAGACACCTCCGTCATCGCCAAGCCGAGTTTTGCTAAAATCAGGGTAAACATTAAACTTCGCAGCACAGAGAAACACGACATGGCAAAAATCACTGCAGATACATACTTATCACGGGGAATATACGGAATAGAGATGTAGGGCATGTCGTGGCGTTTCTCAGCAAGCATCTTGCGATTTTTCTTAATTTTTTCGCCGCTTTTCTTCAAATCGTTCCCAGTAATCTTTAAAAAAGGAATGACACTTTAAGTCGTCACTACAGCTACATGTTTCAGCATCAAATGAAATCAAAGCGAGGTAACATGGTGAAAATTCGCTTAAAAACGCGCAGCTTTAATCATTATTCAAGAAAGCAACGTTTCAGAAAGCAGAAAGATCTTGGCAATGGCTTCTCCACATTATGGACTACAATTCTGCAGCTACAGCTGGTGATACTTGACAGACTATTACGGATTAAAACTTTACCGGCCACTAATTTCGCTGCGATTCCACAGGTTCTTCGCTTGTTTGAGGTCACAGGTCTTTGCGGAAAACGATTACATTTGCAGAGCACACATTCGTATGCAACGTTTGTACGCACTTAATCGTTTGAATAAAATCTTATTGTAGTTCACAAATGATGAAACGATGATTCAGTATGCTAGCGGACCTCTTACAACCCATCCACATACTTTCTAGATAACATTTTAGTAAATGCATAATCCGCGTAATCAACTTTTACAAAATTACAGCATATCTTAAGCACCAAGCAACAACTTACTGATGGACTATTCAGCTTATTCATTTTCGGCGAAGCATCTGGGGGAGTGTGGGCATCGCAGTAAGCCTCCTTTTTCACAACGACGTTAATGCCGTTACGTCCGGATTCTTTCACCGGTTCCATTTTCATGTACAGACCAGCTTGCTGAGCACAGGTGACATGAAAAGCAGTGTAACAGTTCGCACGGTGGCATTGGATGCAGGCACCAACATTCCTTTGTTTGCACACGTAACAAGTAAGCCTCCACCGAGCAGCCGGAATCTTTTTCAAGCTATCGATCGGCTCCAAAAACACGACATTGGCAAAGCCGACTTCAGGCACCCAAATCGCACAAACCTGCAAAACAGGATTTTTAACAAGCATGTTGTTTTTTCACAAATTTGCAGTACGTTTTATTAGACTGCTCAGGGGCCATTAAAAGTAACAACAATCAAACAGAACAAAAAATCAGGGCGTTTGCCGAATTTAGTATTATACGGTATTAGTCAAACAATAATGCAGAACTACACTTGAGAATCAACCGCGCTATCGTAAGTTGAATTGACCCCTAGATCATACTTTTGAGATCACAGCCTCCAATGTTTCATGGAAAAAATAATGCGTGTGCCCAAAACAAAACTGCTTTGAATTCATAGTATCACAAAGCCAACAAGAATGATCAGGCAATCACGACAGCACAACTTTCGTTGCACAAGGTAGCAATAGTAACAGTTAATGAATTGCAACAAACAAGAGTTACGTAACCAACAAATATGAAGCAGGCCACACTGGTATGAAAGTCGTAGCATGTTCATTTGAAAAAAAAACAACAAATAGTTGAGTACTAGCATGTAACACAAAAGGAAACAGTATCAGAGCAAAGTTCTGTAAAAACACCGCCGTGTCACCTTCCATAAAAATCCTCAACTGCACAATTTTCCACTTACCTACACGTATTCCATTTTTCAACTTGTACCAAGCCACAGCTGAGGCACGCAATCAATTAAAAGTAGTTGCACGACCGCGTGATTTTTTATTTACGAAAACAAAACAATCGAAACGCCTGGCAAAGAGCGTGTTGAACGAATTGGTGCCTGCACGGTAACAGACCCAGCCGGTTCTTTTTGTATTTCACTGCCACCAGCAGTGTTAAGAGGGCCCACACTTGACTTTTGAGCGATAGTGACAGACGATGCTGTTCCTGTCCGATGAAGCGTGAACGACAGGGCCACAGCGAGATACGCATACTAATGCTAACGCAAACCGACTGAACCAATTACACTCGTCCCAAAGCTACTGGGACTTAAGCATACCGCTTAGTGGGAGTTCGCTTCCAGACCCGAACTAGACTATTTTCTGACCGACTCCAGCTAAGCCCGTATTCGGCTGGCCTGTGCACCAGCATTTCTTAACGAAAATCATATTTATTTATTCTTGTAACAGCAACACGCAATGGTTGACCACTCGTTCAGGTTTCCAACATAAACAAACAGTCATAATTGTCTTTTCATGGCACATTTTTTGTTGAGCATCATAAGTGCTATGTCGCTGCTGCCAAGCACTCCTTGCGACTGCAATCAAATTTACAAACAATAGCGAGTGCCTTATTTTGAAGCGCTGTTATTTTCGCTTCGATACAGAAAATTCACATGAGATGGAAACCCATATCTTCCAAGCTAAACCTCCAAGTCTAAGCCTAGAACTTGTTTTAATAGTTAGATAGAAAACAGGAAATCATCGGTTTTCGTGAATATTTAGAAACTACCGTAACAGGTGTTGCGCATTACGAAGTTACTTCATTTAAACGTAACTTTTCCGATAGTCTGTGCAAACATAGCACAAATTGGGAATCAGAAATTTTTAAAACCAAAAATACAAATGCAAATCTTCTTACACTCATTCAAGGAAAAAATCAGTAATTGTGATGCCTGATCATTGTAACGAGTGGAGCAGATTCGTTTGAAGCAGATGCCATGCAATAGAAATGTAAATATCACTGTGAGTGTCAGTTTGCGTACGAGTGACGAGTTTCGTAGCTTTGCTGTGAAATAATCTTTTCACGAGATTGAATAAATTTAGCACTTCGCTGAAATCTGCATATCTGCTACCAAGTTTGGTGAAATTTTAATGGCATTTGACGATTGGAAATATCCTAACCATTACATAAAACCTGGACAGCCTAAATCATGAGTTTCAAACATGCAATCCGCGGCCCGCAGTTGTCCTTTGATGAAAACACCGCTTTGCTGTGGTCATTAACCGGGTTTAGAATGTTGGGACCGTCTATATTTCTCATACGAGATTAGGGTCGATTCGGGACTATTGTGCATTTGCATGCACGATATGTGCGGTGTGTAGCTGCAAGACTTCCCGGTGCACCCCTTTTTCAGTTCAAACTGACCCTTTCCCATCCAGGATATGCAGAGCCCTGGTCTCGATCATTGTATCACAATTGATCAATCGAACTGGTTTTACAATTTCGCATTTTGGGTTACCGATTCGAGTGGACATTACACGATGGAAGAATTCTAACTACCTCGGAAAATGAACATTTCTTAACAAATCAACTTGCAATCCACTGCTGAAGTATCAAAATGAAACTAGATGTAAAGAACTAGCACTCCATTGCCATCAAAAAATAATGGAGTACCAGTTCATTAACTGAGTTTCATTTCACTGCTTCAGACAAGCCCAACGTCACGAGCATTTCAGCCAAAAAATATAGATTCATGGCGTTTAATACAGATTCATTTGGAAAATATAGATTCACGGCGTTTCCAGATCCACCTAACACAAAAAATTGCTGATCTTTCTGAACAGTTACAGGAATGTTTCAATACCAGCTAGCCATGTAAAGTTGAATATTACATTAATTTTACGGCGATAGCTCAGTGGCAGAGCGTGTCCGCTTCTCAACTGAAATTGAAAGGTGGGGTGCGCGAACCACCGCCACTGAGTGAACCGACGTAGTGCTCTTGGGCAAAAGCGTTCACCTCAACCCGTCCCGGTAAGAAGCGAAATGCAGCCTTCGGCCTACCGTCAACTGCCTTCACCCAGAGGTAGTCATGGATCCGGAGTGCTGGAGTCGACTCCGGCAGGATCCTGCGTTTTTCTTTCAGACCCGGATCCGTACCCGGAGTCAAAAATTTTTGAAAAACCGGAGCCAGAGTCACTTTTCATTTTCGGCAGTAGCAGGAGTCTGTGTGGTCATTTCTTAAGTAAACACATGAGTAAATTTCGGTTGGATGGATGGTACCTGGAGTCTGAACAGGAGTCGGATTCTCAAATTTGAAAAAATTCCGGATCCGGATTCAAAAATTTGGGAACAGGAGCGGAGTTGGATTCTGAAAAAGTGACTTTGGCCACCTCTGCCTGGCCAGCGGCGGCAATCTCCACTTGATTTCGACAGGAACACGCGGCTACTTCCGTAGCGAATGCTGCATTGGTGGCGAGTCAATGGCAGCACCGCACATGAACCTTCACCTTGCTCAAACCCATTAACGATAGGCTTAAGTGCGTCCCAAGCACCGTTTTTCAAGTGTGCAGTATGACATAACCGCATATCAAACCCTGCTTACCGCTGCAGTGGTACGTGTTTGACCCATTGTATGATTTAATCAGCCCAATTTTACTGTTACAAAAATTGGTAACATTAGAAAACAGAATTTTACAACCGTAACAGAGCTCTTACCACATGTGCCCATCTTCCATCATCGGTCTGCTTGAATGCTCCGCTGCGGTTAGGACATAGACAGCAGTCCACAGGACATGAAGGAGACTGAAGACATCGTCTGCACAGCCACTGCCCCTCAGGAATGTAAGGCACACCATAGCATTCTTGGTGGACAGCAAGATTGCACATATCGCAAAACAGGATTACATTGGAGTTTTGACATTCACCATCATTGCACACGCAGCAAACAGCATCTTCATCAATTAATGGCTGTAAACAGAAAAAAAAAACATGTAAGCAACGTACGGGCATCTAGTTACAGGTATCAACTTCGAAAAAATATGCCCAAGCTACCCAGGATACACTGCGCATTCTTCATGAGTGTGGATGTATAGCAAAGAAGAACAAGCCAGTTATGAGAAAATATTAGCTGAAGAACAACTGATATTTCTAAGCTAACCAGCTTGTAATTTAATATAAAAACAAGCCGTACAAAGAACTAGTTTTTCCAGTAGTTTAAAATAAACATGTAGTTCATACAATGCAAACAAACGTTTTCTTCTGTCACCTGGGCAACAAAATCCGGTATTACGGACGGATCTATCAATATGTTTGGTAAGGCATTTACAACGATATGAAGGTGTTAAACATTAATACAGTGCAATATTGTGATGGAACACATAGAGAGAAATAAAGTAATTGTTCTTCTTGTAAACACTTTGGTCAAAATTGTCACGTTTTCATTTATTATAGATACAAGCTTTCTTTCAAAAGTACGTTCACCTCTTCTTTAAATAGCTGATATAAATTTAACTTATATTCAAATGACGGTAGTTTTCAGAAATTTAAGGTTAGTTTACAGCGTCTGCCCTCGACAGAAGTAGATTTGTTCTATGGCCGATCATTTTCGATAGCTATGAATGAGCCTGCGACATCCCAGCCGATCCGTCACCATCTGCACCAGCACATGTGTGTGCTCTGTTCCGATTCCACGTGAAACCGGTTCCCATTAAAACCATTTGCTGGTTGATTTAATTTTTTTGCCTTTGTGGAGACAATGCTAGGCTACTAAAACTGAGAAGTTCAGTACTTTAGCGGCTTGACTTCAGGTTTTCACTGGACGAGGAGAGCACTTCGTTTTTGTTGTTGATGCGGAAGCATACAATGGTCCTATGCAGTCGAAAACCCCAAAAAGGTTTCAGAACATAGGTTTTAAACTGCTCAACACTTAAATTCTGACTAATGTGAGGTTTATCCAAGCACTGATCCTGAAATTCCAAATTTCTATTTGATCCAAAACATCTATCTTTTTTGTGCCCTTGAATATAGTGCAAGTATTTCTTGATAACAATGATTAAATAAAAGTAGAAAAGCCACTGGTGCCACAAACAAAAACTAATTAAATATTTTTCCTATATACGAAAATTACCGTTTCAACCTGTAAAAAAATAAAATCAAGTTTGTCACCGACTGTGCCTCAATTCCATTACATTACCTTGTTTCCATCTCTTGTAAAAATATAACAGGACTTTAATACATAGAATCTTTTAAACTTAGAATTCAACCTGTAAACTATACAGTTCGCTCAAATAAATTGTCATTGTTCTTGCACATGGAAACAGAATTGTTGCATAAAAGTTACTGCTTTTTGCTAAAGTAGCATTTGGTATCGCTTCTACAAATAACCAAAGCTTCTATTATTCAACTAACTCCACATGCCTGTGATCCTTGTCCACTGCTTCCATTCCGTGCTTGTTCAAAGTAGGACTCCTTTTCAAAGCGATCCATCAAAAGCTCCAATTGATCGTGGGTTACCTGTGAAAGGCTGTCTTTTCTTCTTTGCTCATTCATGAGCTCAAGCCACACTGCATCTTCTTCATCCATGTCATATTCAACCTATATGGAGTTTCACAGCATGTACTAACTAAAAAATTATCTGATATGCTTTAGTTATCTAATAATCAACAATAAATGATAACAATTTAACAGAAGACTGCAAAAACTGCAGTGAATAAGTTAAAAAAAGCACTTAGCACCACGATCAACACAGCAGTACTTTGCGCTATTTTTTTCTCCAGCCATTACCAACCAGAGTGCAAAAAGGTGAAGATGGGTTTGAAAACAATCTTTCCTCGTGTAAAATTTACTTTCTACCAAAACTGCCTTTTTGTCCAGGTCCAACTCCAGTGGTAAAATTTTCATCCAATAAGTGATAATAAAAAGCAAGCTTTGGTTAAGGAAACATAATTGGGGTTTCTCAGAAAAGCATCAAACATTGATGGGTACTCAAACAGACAGAAAATGTGAAGCAAAACCACCCTTTTTCCTATTAAGCACTTGATGTTAGTAAGCTAGCCTTAACAGCTTACTTGGCATGCCTCTTGTAAAAACATGCTCTCATAACAATGCTATCTAGTTAAATACCACTTCTCATAAAAACTGTTGTGGCTAAAATCTGTTAGTCTGACTTGAAGTAAGAAACCATGAGCATCCAATCAGTGCGTGCAGAGGTCTCGTGATGCCTGGGGCGACTACTTGATTGTATACCCCCTACCAAATTCTAGTATGGAGCAGTGGCGCATGGTGGTCATTGTTACTGGACATACACTGTTTGTGACATCACAATATGACGTCATGTTCACGTTTGCAAACCAACATTTTGGTGAAGTTTGTTGACACAACAAGCATATTATTGTACACACACTCCTTGTACAATTTGTGACTGTAATGAATATAAATTATCAGCACTCCAAGTTAGGAGACAGAGAAAAGCACAGCATCCATGCAAAGTCAGAGCAGTTCATAACTGCAAAAATATCCAGCAACACGTTAAAACGGAGTAGAACACACTCAGTGCTATGTCAGCGCAGGTCACAACAGCAAAAGTATAAGGTTGCGCATTAAAAAAGTGGAGTAAAACACTCAATGCTAGGACAGAGGAGTTCACAACTGCAAAAACAACAGGCTGCGCAAATGTCTTGTCAACTGTGGCATATCTACGTAAAATGGCACCCATGGCAAAGTTTAAATGTGCACCCTTTTCAATAATTGAAATATGGATATAGGAACTATTTTTACAAAAGATAAACCATGAAGAAAATAAATGTTTCAAACAGAAAATTTGTGTTTATTTTTATTGCAACTTTTCAGCAAATAAAATACAGTACAAATTATTCACAAGGACCACAACATATTTCTACAACCGTTTATTTTTATCATAGAGAATATCAAAACGTTCAAGTGATAATGTTATCATCATTTATACATAGTATTGGCTGACCAAATTGTAAATCTTACAAAAAAAATTGCACAACATATTCAAAGTGCAAACAACAATTTCTTTTAAAATGAAACAAATTTAATTTGGATGGTACAATAAGTTACTCAACACTTTCACACCTGGGTTAATTCAAGCAGTTCGTGCAAAAACAGCTGGATCACACGTGGCTTTGTGCAGGAGTTTATCTGGTCCGGTAAGCACTACAGACCTGGTAAAAGGCTCAAAAGACGTAGCAAGTCTTGTACTTGCACTCTAAAAAAATTCCTTGGTTGGGGGTTGCAGGTTTTTGTGAGTGACGTCATAAGTGAGGGCTTTTAGGCCACCTTGGCCCATTTCACCCGGCCCTGGGCCCAAACCACTAAATGGTAGCATTTCGCTGAAGTTTTTATTGGAAACTAGGCTACAATTTGAGTCTTTTGATACTTTGTATGACCTGCTGAGGTTTCAGCTTGAAAAGTTATGATATAAAGTAATAAAAATATTTGACTAATTAGATAATACTTGGAAGCTCTACTTGTTTCTTGAGCATCAGTATCAACCTGTGTCTTCCTTTCTATTAACTGCGGCGATTCTTGTCTACCCATATCTT
>JGI24159J19872_10003051_pt1 | contig 20549 bp, 14 predicted proteins | sample Ectturendosymbi4_FD_19872 | JGI IMG/M metagenome (IMG submission 19872) | reverse complement strand
GATATGTGCAAGTTTGAATCATCGCAAAAAGACGAAAGCAGATGGCAGTCGACTGATTCCTCGAAAGCATACAGAAACACTAGTGCTTTTAAGTGTCAGTTGGTGTTGCGATGGAATTGAATCAAGACAAACTGTGCATGCTCTTTTTCTGTGAAGATTGCTGATAAAAGATCAGAGTTTTACATGAATGCGTAGTGCCGAATTTCAATTACTCAAGTGTGGTTGATCACAATTGCTTAAAGTGATGGTAATTAATCCATCTGCTGCAAACCTGATTTCAGTAAGATGATTGATGAATTGATTACAAAATTTTCTGAATATTTTTAGCCACCAGATTGCTGTACTAGCTGCTTGTGGCTACAGTTACCAATGATTTAATAATTCATATCTTCTACTTTTTTGTTCAAGTTCTGATGACTGGTGATTACAAATGCATGTTGCTTTGTAAGTTTTGTTTGATATTAGGACAAAGTTGTGGCTAAGCTTTAACTTAATTTGATGTACTACAGTAACTTTATGTGGACGTATGAATGAAAATAATTTTAAAATGACAATTTAAATGTACGTATAAAATTGTCTACGTTTGCTTTTCAATGACTTTTATGCTCTCAATGCAGCTGTGAAAATTATCATCTAGAATTTTTTTAGATCTTGAAATGGATCAGAACTTAATACCTGTAAAATTTTCAAGCAGTGACCAAATATAGATATACATAGCTGCTGCAAAGCAAGGACACAGGAGCAATGAAGCATTGGTCACTTTTGTAGTAACAAAAATAGGTTGCACAAGTTTGTAAAATTACTTTGGTGCAGTTCTCAAAAGTTAAATACCATTTGCATTTTCTGTGATCAAGATTCTATTTAAATACGAGCTGATGATGCATCTTCAACAGGCAAAGCATATAGACTGATAAGACCATAGTGTCTAATTCTTGGACTGTGAAAGGATTCTCTTTGATAGATCGTCTTCTCAAACATAATTATGTTTTGGAGTTGTTTTATTCTCTTAATTATGCAGTTAAATCAATGCTGTGAGTGTTTACCACCCTTTTGAGGAATAAAACACAACTTATTCATACAGGTTGTATGGATGTTGGGACTTGGCAGCCAGCAATATGAATTGCAAAACTTTTTTCCTGTCTGTGATCATGACAAAGTTTCTGTTTTAGTTCAGTCTGCTGGAACAACTAACCTTTGCTATTTTTCATTTAGGTTGTTTCTAGTTGTTTGAGATGTGCAGTAGTTTTGTTACAAGAATTATTTAGGCAATAAGTAGCATACTTCCATTGGTCAAGCAAAACATTGAGGAATCAAAATTGTTGATGTTGAAAAAACTCTTGAAAGGGATGGCGGTGGTGACAAAGTGTACATTCTCAATTAATGGTTGGGTGTTTGATCCACATACAGTGAGTAAATCACCATCGTGATTATTTGGTGAGAATGTTGAACTCAACCATCCTGGCAGTAAGAAAGTTTCAGGCTTTGGTTTGCTGGCCAAATCAAATAAAAAAGTAGAATTCTTCTTTATTCAAGTTTTGTTTTGTTATCATTGGATTATTAATTTACAAGAAGCATGCAATGTCTCTCAAAGGACCAATAACTCTTAAATCATGTAAGAAGAACCTGTTGCCTTGTGCCCAGATTTGTGCATAAATACTGCAGCTTTTTAAATTTTTTATCTAAACTGCTATGTGATTATGTAGAAAACTTACTTCTTGTCCAAAGCAATTGGGCCTATAGTTTGAATCTAATTTAGTGAACAGCATCAGGAAAAACTTAATTTTTCACAAACTGGGTTTCATGGATCCTTCAAAGGAATCTTTTTGTAGCCAAGAAACAAAACATAATGCTTATAAAGTATATATTTCACCACAGGCATCTTCAGTTCTTATGTTGTTTTTGGTGCTGACTACAGCAGTATAAGGAAATCCTACTACAGAACTTGGTCACCAGGATGCAAGATGTTTTCAGAGTCATTTTAATTCTTTAAAATTCTGTCAGTATTAGTTAGAATGATTAAGAAATTGGTCTAGTTCATTTGTGTGCATTGGTGCAGTAAGCTGAGTAAAATTATTAGAAGGAAAAGTATTGGTAATTAAAGTTTTCTTTCATGAAATGATTTGCCATTTTGGTCCAGCTAAACATCGTATTAATTGCATCTTGAGTGAAACTGTTGCAAGGTTCAAAACATACAGATTTGAAATTGGGTGTTCTTCATGCAATGAGAAGTTTGTCTTGTGAGCTTGCGTAGGCACTAAATTTGCACACTCTTTTTTCCCTTATTTATGAAAATGTTACTTTGGTTGAGGATCTAAACTTGGCAACCATGTGAAATTGTTTGTCCTTGAGTTTAGGGTCAAAATTGACTTTACAGTTGATCGGTTTCATATTCAATCATTTACTTGGTTGGGATTTAAAGAATTGAGAAAATGATAAGTGGTAGCAAAATTTCGCACTTCATTCTTTGCTTGCTCTCAGGTTGGTGAGCGTATTGTTTCCAACGCAGTTGGTCATAATTGGAGTAAGCGATGCCGCCCATGTGTGCTGCATTGGTCAGAGCAAATGTCTGGGGTGGCGCGCATCGGCATTCACTGCGTTGGTGGTAATCCGCTGGTTTTCTGCTCAAGCCGCAGTTTGCCTTTTACATTTTGTGACAGATGTTCTGTACAGTTTCCTGTCGTTGATGAGCATGCTGGACATACGCTGTCAGTCAGCGTGGAGCGCTGCAATATAGTCGAAATGGATTTTGATTTGATCATTTCTTCCCGTGTCAAGGGCTAACTGAAATGATGGCTGCCAGTTTACCTAAGCGACGCTTATTTCTGCCTGCCGTTTGGCGCCCTTTGCATTCTGATTTGCTGAGCTGGAGGCGTTTGTTTTGTTTGGAACGTGAAAAATGAGATTTGTGTCACAATGTCTAGTATTACGTAACTACCCGGCCGGATTCTTTTTGCTTGTTGGACAGCAGCGTTCCGTGTTTGAAGTGCTCAGTAAAGCCAATATTTTCGTTGTGAAACATCAGCGGATACGTGCGACATATTCAACGCAAAAAGGTGCCAAACGATGATTCTTGCATATCACACATTTAACTGTGTGTTGAATATGGCGTAGAGCAGTGCTAGGTAATCACTTAACGACGCCACGAATGATTATTTAAGGCTGTTTGTATCTCAACATGGATTTAAACCCTGTGAAATATTTACTAGTTTTAAGGTAGAAACGACAGTGCGCTATAGCTTTGCGTTGATAAGAGACTATTAATCTATCTCGAAACCGAGTGTCCGGCAGGTAGCGTTACAAAATATGTGCTCTGGTAGGTTCTCACGTATCATTTCAGCAAAGGACCAAAGAAACTGCAACGTTTTCGTCGTCCGCTGTATTAGGTGACAGGTGCTAAGAGGAAGGGGCTGGGATCAAGTTCTGAAAACCATTTAGGATAAGCAGGCGAGGAATAAATCTTTCAGTGGAACCAGGTAAGAGTTCAAGCTTTGCTTGACCTGAACCTGAGTGAGTCACAGGAATAAGAATAGAAACAGTTTTTAGTCCGGTTTATTTCAGCAGAACGCGAAGATCGCACGTAAAAGCTCGTATATTCGTTCAGACATCAGTTGGTTGTACGTGAAGCTAGGTTTTTGTAAGTATTTTCACAGTTCCTCGAAACCTTGCTGTGTGTTTTTTTCTCACCTGATAATAAATGACTGGCCCTATTGGTGCCATCATTCGGGATTAATCGCGCAGTTCCGTTGCGGTGGTTGCGGTGTGTCACATCAAGCCTTTTCCTCGCTCTAATCATGTTCGACCTTTCTGCTGTTCTAGACAGAAGTGTGCGAAACATCTCTGTTCTGTGTAACGGTACGATTTCAATCTCGCCAACAGATACTTCGCTTGGTGTGCTGCAAGGAGAAATCGCGAGTCAATTAACGCAAATAACGCTTGTGCGGTTCGCACCAGTACCAACTTGGCAGCTGAAGCGATTCTGTCTTGACATGGCTGTGATATTATGATATCATAATGAGTTGGAGGCGATGAGGTGGTGTCGTGCTATGGCTGGTGATAGAGCCAGCACAAAACTGTGTTTGAAGCTTTTGTATTATCTTTGTAACTGCGTGTTGACGCTACCAAGAGCAACACGATCGCAAGCGTAATCGCGAACACTGAGTGGACCCATGAACATGCGCTGTGGTGTTGTAACTTGAGATCTCACCCCATTGGTCTTGGCTGCATTGGAGCAATTGCGGGATTGCTCATGTTTTTCATTTATAACCATAGAATGCAACCTTTTGCCGACTGGCGGACTGCCTAACTTGCAAAAAATCAGCATCTTCGACAGTCAGAGATTTCGCATAGGTCAGTGTAATCTCGAGGTTTAAACGCCCCTGCCAAATTTCATACTTCTATTGTATGCAGCCATGCGCGGTATACTCGCTTCTTGGTGCGTAGAAATGAGCGAGACAGTTTGCCTTACTTTTATCGTCACTGTTAACTCTTGTGTCAATTGCTCGTACGTGAACAGCGATCGTGATTTACGTTTGTATCAGCCCAGTAGTGAGGTTGAAATGACTTTGAGCAAACTGTTCTTGGTGATCTTGACCCACTGACCTGGGCCAGAAATGTAGCGATTCAACTTTAACCTGTGGTGAAGTTTCGCAAAGCGTTATTTAGATATCTATTGCATCGGAGCTGGTTTTAATTACACCCTCACCAGGTACCAGCCTTTGCACCATGTGACAATTACTGCGAGCGGTGTATACAGCAAGATATGATCCGCCACGCTAAAGTTATCTTTTGTAAACTCAACCCAAAAAACGCATTCCAAATAAAATTTTTGTGAATTTTTACTATTTCCCAGACGCCTGTATTCGTTTGCCAAAGCTATACATATCCTCTTGTCAAGGTCCATGTTAGTAATTTTTAAGACGCTCGCATTTACTTCAAATGTGCCATCGCGTGTCGCATACCGGAAGGTCTCACCATCGGCTTGCTTCATTTTAACAGCCATGTAATAACTGTGATCATTGATTAACTTTGCGCTCACTTTATTTGCCCTGATGTGTTTGCCTGTTGCTTATCGGCGTTCCGTGCGAGTCACAGTACGTTATTTCCCAATAGCCGCAATTCATGAACTCCGCACAAGGTTTATTTGTTCTGCGCGAAAAGTATGCGATAGTTTGAAAAGTCGTGGTTCGAGTTGCTGCTCGCAGCGTTGTCTGCGTGTTTAATAATGCTCTGATTCTAAAGAGGTACGGAACGAAAGCATTGCTGGATCGACGACAGATGAGGTGAAAGGTTCTGACAATGTTAAGCTTGGAGCCGCAGGGCCTTGTCTCATGAAGCGGCAATGGTTATTGTTTACGGCTTTCTGTGAGATCATCGAAAGATTTTTATCCTTCGCCAGGTATTTAGGAGCGATTGGTTGGATGCGCATGATTGATTTTTCACTGTTGCGCAAAACCTCGCGCAATAGTTGCCACGACACTATTGTGAGCGCAATAAAGTTTTGTATCTCTGAGTTGGGAGGCGGGCTGTGGTCCACGCGTGTGAAGCCTGGAATTCCTGAGCACTCGAGACGTTATTACGCTGTCACGCGATTGCGCGGTTACTGCATCAAGTGACTTGCCGAGTGCTGTGATCGTCTCTTACCGTTTCATCGTTTCCCGCAAAACACCATGTATTGAACTCTATTTGACCTGGGATATTTCGGATTTGGTTCTTTGATTCAACAAAAACTTTCCAGGTACTCCTACTTCACTCAAAAAAGCGAACACTTTCAAATGCCCTGCGTTGGCAGACAACAGTTCACAAAGTTCGTGCGTTGCTCGAAGTTAATGTGGTTTTCTGCCAAAATACTTCATTTATTATTGATAGCCGGTCAGAAATGCTGTTCTTGTTTCTTGACTTTCAACCTGGTTCAGGATTTTGTTTGACGCAATCGTACGATATTAGGTTAATGGTTTTTCTGAGTAAGCCCTTCTCGACTGACGACGCTGCGCTATCTACGTGCGAGGAGGGGCCTCGAGTTGACCTTTGCTAGCTTCAGTTGTTTTCTTTTTCCTGAAATGGCTCATACCCGCGCCGATGTTTGCTTCTTAGATAAACAGCAAGTCAAGCAGGCGCTAGGAAAGTGTTCGAATAAATAGAGTATTTGTAATAATTTTTTGGGGTAAATTGAAAAATGCTGCAGCTTCAAGTTGTTACAAAGCACTGTGCATGTGAGTGTTACGTTTTTCACTGGCGTTTGAAGCCCGAGAGGTTGTCAGTGCGTGACGTGTGCTGACCACAGCTGACAGGTACTGGAATGTTCGATCGTTAAAGGAAAACCTTCACTGAAGCTTGGTCTTTCGATTCCGAACAGAACAGGTTCTAAGTAGTTTTTAGACTGGTGGTGGCTTGTGTTGATTGGCCATGCTCGGCGCTTTCCAGTCATCCGGAACGATTGCCTCTGAAACTGTTTTTCGTCCGCGAAACGTCGTGAATCAACCGCGATTCCCAGGAAGATCCACGTCGTGAATCAACCGCGATTCCCAGGAAGATTTTGACCACCATGGAGAACAGCAACAATGCTCGGTGAGCTTCTCTGAAAAAATGCGCCATAGCTGTCGATCCATGACCGGTGTTTGATTGGTCCGGAAAAAGTTCGTATAACTAGACATGGGAGTCGGAAGGACTTTTTCCAAGGGGCCAGTAGGGGCTTTTTCCAAAATATCACTAGAGGGAGCGAAAGTGGTGAAATTTGTTTTTTTTCACTCGAAACCTAAGAACACAACCTTTTTTTGCTGAAATTTTAAAATTCAAGGGGGGAAAGGCCCCCCTGCCCCGCTATTCCGACGCCCATGCTGCTAGTTTGAAACCGAGTCGTTAACTCTTCGTTTCGTTCGTAAGTATTTCGCTTCGCTTCTCGAACTTTTCAGAAAAAGTGCACAAGTAGCGTATTTTTACCACAATAGGTTGGCTTACTCGATCGAATCGTCTGGCTAATCCTTGTTTATGTCTGTTGGTTGCCGAAACAACCGGTTGTTCAAGACTTTTTCCATTTCGTTTATTTTTTGCTAACCTTTGTAAAAAATGAAGAATTTTCTGCTATGAAAAGTTGCGCATAAGTTCAATATCAGCCGTTTCATCTCTTTTAATTTTTAATTACAGTTGTTGCCTAACTATCTCTTTACAGGTTTCTCACCTTTTTGTTGGCGCTGTGACACGCCCTAATGTCTTTTTCAGCCCTAGGTATCATTGTTCCTTCAACAGTGGTTCCCATCCTTTTTCTGATCGCGTACAATTTGTGGATCCCGTACTGTCTCCGCGTAACATCTTGTGTCAAGAAAACTCAACCTGACAAAGATCACTCGATCAAAAGTTTGGAAAACCAGACTTGGCACAAATGCCCATGAACAAAATGGCTGCGAGACATTTTAATGACCATTTTTGAAAAAGCAACTGGGAAGTACACAAAAATGCAAGAATTTAGACCCCGATAAGTGAAAACTATGGCTGTGAATATATATTTTTTTGTGAAGAAAAACAAGAAGAATAATAGGTCTATTCGCGTACCACCTTGAATGCCTTCGAGTACCACTAGTGGCATTTCATCCTGGGGAAATTTGTTGGTATTTAATCCTTGTGGTATCCAACATACAAGACAAGCTGCTAGTGGTGGTTTCGATTGTTAGAATCAGGGTTGTGTGTTAGTACCACTAGTGGCATTTCATCCTGGGGAAATTTGTTGGTGTTTAATCCTTGTGGTATCCAACATGCAAGACAAGCTGCTCGTGGTGGTTTCGATTGCTAGAATCAGGGTTGTGTGTTAACTGCTAACGCATTGTTTGATTGCTGCAAAAAGCAAAGCTTGCTTCCGTAAACACCGTCAAAAAATCCCCTCTGCTTGAGTAACCTCTGCGTCATCGTCTCGTGATTTCTTTTTATCCCCTTATCCAGTATTTTAATCTTAGGCGGTAAGCCTGTTTGGCTTCTTGAAAGGTGGGTTAAGCAAGATCTTGCAAATCGTTCTTCTGTTTGCTGTAAAAACACGCAACACTGACATGCATAGTTTCATTTGCATGCTTGTTTTCGAAAGTGTCCGTTTCGAGGCTGGGGTAGCAGATACAATCTGCCGTAGCGTGTTGGGTTTCCAGTGGTCAGGCTTCCAGCGCGGGAAGCCCCCGGCCGTTTGGTCGCTTGTTTTTTTAGAGTTTATTCTGCGGCAAGCTGGAGCTGCCGACTTTATCATGGGGTTAACGGACGAGTGACGTGAGTCACGTATTTACAATATGCTGTTAGCAGTTCTTAGCAGTGTCGGCTCCACTCATGAATAGCAGAGGCGTGTTGTGCTGCTCTCAGCGAGGCACAGGGATTTTGTTCTCAGCTCGTTGCGAGCCGCTCGCAACTTACGTTTTTTTTCAAAACAGCATACAGTCGATTCTGAAGTCGCCGAACGAACTTGGAAATGACATGGTCACCATACCTGAGGTCCACGACGACGCCGAAGAAGCTAAACGCAGTTCCGGGCCGGACGTGATGTCAGGCAGCACCGCTGTGAAGGTAAAAAGGGAGATACTGACCGTACGTTCGTCTGCAGCAGTTGCTGCTGCCTCTGTATGTGATAGAACGACACTAAAGGTTTTTACTGCGATGTACATAAACCACTGATGACTGCAATGAAAAACAAAACAGTGAAACGTCAGACGATGGAAATGAAAAATGTGCGACGCATTGCCAGCGTGTGTGCACGCCATGCGTGCCCTGAAAAGATGTCGTGCGTGCTTCGAAAAGTTTGCTGTTGCAGTCGTTCGAGCCCAAGCGAAGTAATGTTTCTGAACTTAACCTTCGTAAATTCTTCGCTGGGCTTTGCAGCGCGGTGGAGACACAGACCAGCGAAGGTTTTTGATTGAGCTTTCGGGTGCACTGCGAGCTTTGATAGGAAATAAGATGAAAAAAAAATTACGCGTTCAATTCACACCGAAACGTCGCGGAAATGTCCGTAAATCATTCGCATAGGTCATATCGTGTGCAAAATCAGGCGTTTGGTCGCCTTTCTGTTCGAATTTAAATCGCAAAATTGTATGGCGTTGAAAGACGTATTGTGGCAAGAAATGTCCAGTTCCTGCGTGCTTTCTCGCTCTGCATGCTCCGAACAACGGTCCTGCTGTGAAGTGCCGCTGACCGAACTGTCACGCGAGCATGAGCACTCTGTCCTCGCCTGCCGCGGTTATGTTGTGAAGCCACAGACCTGTCGTTTTCCTGCCTTAGTAGGTGCGTGGGCGCTGAACGAGATGGCGTGCGTGCGTTAAGCCATGCATGTTTCACAGTGTTTTGCTCTCTGGTTTTTCATACCAGCATGCTTTCATTTTCACTCAGTACAAAAGCTGCCATGAACCCCGGCAGTCCTGAATGATGGGAAGTTATTGGCGCGCTAGTGCAGAATTTATTGACAAGTGCCCAACGCAGGTTCCTCTTTATTTGCTGGAAAGTGCCTTCTGATATGAATGCGAAACGCAAGTCCTATTCGCTCCAACGCATGGTTTGTTACGTCATCTCCCACGCTCCACCGAGACAAAGCGAACGCTGCAGAGACCTTTGTCGTTGCAAATAGACTACTTTGTTGGATAAATTTGCCTTTGAAGATGTTATGTTAGTGCGTTCTGAAACAACATCATACCAAGAACACTTCACACAGAAATACAAAATTTATTTTCCAGCTCTGCTGCGACCGGCATTCAAGTTTTTTTTTTATGTTTTCATTACAAAAGATGCAAAACCCAATCAGTTGTGGGAGTTACTATCTGCGTCTGCGATTCGCGGATAACTCAATAAGCCACTCTTGGAAAACCTCCGAACATTCAACGTAACATGCTTTTTCAAAACGGGACTTTCTTGCTTTCAGCAGAGCTTTCGCGCTTTGCGCATTTCCGCTTTCGTTGCTCAAGCATCCGCCCGCGACCTTTTCAGATCAATATAGTTTTGAATGGCTCCTGACGTCGTTGAAGATTTGTTTCATTTATAATTAATTATTGCACAGCGGTGTTACAAAAATCAATGCAGAACGTGGTCTAGGGCGCGCCTCGTATCCGTTCACGTAAAAAAAGGTTTCGCAACTTTTTCTCGGAAACTTTTCGAAAGCCAACTTTCGCTCAAAGGGCTTTGCGAAGTCCAAATCGCAGACAAGTGAGTGGACGTAGGTCCATCTGCAACTGCAACCCACGCAACTATTCGTTCTGTCAATGCACGCTGTTCCTGACCGTTGTTTGACTTGAAATTTTGCGAGCACTTGCGGATGAACGCCCGGGTCAGTTCGGCCACAGAAGGCGGACCTTGACTTTTCGCCGCTTTTCGGCAGGTTTTCTCCGGACATTTGAAACCGCTTAGTCCAGCTATGTCCAACCCAAATGGCTTACTGAGCCAAAAATTATGTCACTGTCTTGGACAGGGCCGCACATTAAATGACATATTATTGAGCGCTGCACATTGAATGGCTTACTTTGATCTTAGCAAACTAGATTTAGCTAATGTACAGAAAGCATTCGAATCCAAACTGCAGTGGTAACAGACGTGATAAAGCGGCACTGAGGACCACCTGCATTAAAATGTCAAATTTAAAATTGTCAAAATAAAGACAGGTTGTCAGTGTATGGGATACTTTTACTACAGCGAATCCTAAACTGGTCGCACAAAACCTTCGACTGGGCCGCGGGTTGGACATAGCTGGCTTAGTCTTTTCAAATGCCAAAAACTCTGTTGAATTTGCGAAAAAAGCATCTCCGTAAACGTGTCTTTACTCATCATTAGTATTCGGATACGATCTTGCTTACGACTAAGTACGTTTGGTGAGAACTCAGCCATCAATCAGCCTCGATTGTTACCGAAGCATGTCGTTTATATGACGTGACCGTCGCGAATGTGTCTGACGATACATTGTGTGATTGATATGATAACGAGCAGGCGCGAGCGCGGTCGCTTCTCTCTAACAGGATGGGGAATCCCCTTGCACGAACAGTGTGACTGAAGATGTATGAGATTCGAGTCGACAATGTCCCAAGATTACATCACCGGTAGTGATTGCACCACCACTAGGCGTTTGACTACCGTTGCAAACTCAAGAAGAGGTTACAGCACCTGTCGTCCGCTGCTTTTTCTAACGCTTGGATTGTTGCTGGGATCGTAAGACTTCGTGATGTTGTTAGTTTTGATTCTCCTTCTTTTGAAAGACAGCGACTTAGTAAAAGCGTTGGAAAACCTCAATCCGTCGTATGATCGTTCTCGATGCTTCACATGGTTCTCTCTGGTTGTGATGGAGGCTATCTATAGAATGCAAGGTATGCAGCTTATGAGGAAACGTCGAATTGCAAGAAGCGCCCCCGTTTTTTTTAGAATACACTCATGCAGGTCGAACGCGTTGTGAAGGGTCTCTCAGCGTCCAGCTAATCACACAGATGGCAGCAGTGCTTCGCTTTCCATCCTGCCAAGCAGACGTTTGCTGAGTGGGTGGATGAATGCGGTGGTGAAAGAGAGAACCAACTATGAACATTCTCCATTTTGAAGCTCTCTCTATACGAAACCATTGTCAGCGCTACATGTTGATATGTAAGTTCGTGTCGTTTGGCTTTAGAGGCTTTCAGCTCATCAGTCAGTATTGTCAGGCGAAACATCATAAAAACGCTTTCAGTCTTCGCAGAACGTCTGTTGTCAGTTGTCGGGGTTTGCGCATGGTTTGATCATTTTGGACGTTTGTTCTTTGTTGTTTTTTACCAACAAAGGAATAGTTGACTGCGGGACTTCAACCTTCCCAATGATATAAGCAATGTGTACGATGATGCACCACTGTTCCTCCCAGCTTTCCTACTGTCCATCGCGCGTCCAGAGTAGATCGACGTCATTGTTATACACGTCGGTGTTCACGTCACGTGTATGATCGAAAAATGTCTCACATTTTTCCATCTCATGACGTGTCCTCGCCGGCAGGTTCGAATAAAATGTCTTGAAATAGAAAAGCATCAAAACGTTGTTTTGGATTTTTGTTGGCAGTGTTGAAGAAAACTGTGTTCAGCAGTTTTTGTTTGGTTGGCAGTTAATTGTGATGCTCTTAAAAAAAACAGAATAGTTTATTTGATAAAAGCCAAAAATGGTCAAATTATTGTAGATCACGAAGGTTTCGTAATTGCCCACCATAGGAACAGTAGAAGTGATGTCGCCGCTTAAACACCGGTTAAAAAGAAAAGCGATTGAAAGCAAAAAGGAAGCAGTTGGAGAAGCTCTGGACAGTATTAACGATAGAAAATCGCCGCGGACGAGGACTGGCAGTGATATGCGATATCAAGCTAATGCGCACACAGAGTAAGTGGTTATAGGTGCTGCCTGTTCTACATGGCAGAACGGGTTGGGACAGACCGCTGCACTGCAGTGACGCGACCTCCAGAAGTTCTGATATTTTTCTTCATGTCGTCCACTGTTGGAGATTTTTCTGGTTGGGTTGTGCAACATCCGGATAATAATCAAGCGACACTAGATAAGGGAACATAAGCTGCAATAATGTCTCGAGGCGAGGTCCTAAACAACTACCGCCAGGGCTAGCATCGATGCGAGCGAATTATTCCGAGCATGTCACGGTAGCAGTTTCCAGTGCTATTTCTATTCGTGATCTATTATTCACACAGTCTAATCCTGCTGCGTGCTAAACTGATTTTAACGCAACTTTCCCAATTGTTCTGCAACTGAACTTAATATTTTGTACCTGTCGTTCAGGCATAGCGTGGTTCTTAATCTTTTTTTACATCCCTTTTACCAAACAAGACTACCAGATTCACCCGAATACACTGAATAATGCTTATTTGTTGAAAATACGAAATTAACAACTTTTACAGTTCAGAATGATATTTGAAAATTTGCATTGACTGCAATTTCTGTTTCAGTGAATTTATCCACTTACAAGTGAAAATTACCCCCAGGGATTAATTTACCCCAGGTTAAGAATCACTAGCGTAGCCGGATAATCCGGTGTTTTGACTTTGATGTTTTTTTGTTTTGCTTTCGCTGGAGTTCTTAGCGTGGTTATGTGGAAGGTCCAGTTTTTCGCATTCTTCATCGATTTCCTAAATGAATCAATTGCACTTAAAAATTGCTGCGTATCATAAAGATAAGTTTTTAGCGCCAAACTTCACAGTTTTTGACTACTATTTATTTTAAGGAAAAAGAAAATGCAAGAACGGTTTCGTTTTAGTTGCGGTAGAATAGGAACATTCAAACAACCATTGGTGAACTTGTAGCAAATTTTGACCAATACAANAACCGTCACAGCGTCGAAGCACAATCAATCGACCACCGCTCCACGTTACTGTGCGTCAGCGGCAGAGACAATGATGTTTTTTTGGTTACCATTGCACCGGACTTAAATTCTTTAAGCTTACTGGCGTTACCTATCGATCAAATCAGAATTGCGACTGATACATTTGAATGCAACAGGGCAGAAGGGAACCCTTGAATGTCCAGTCGATGATCTGCGAGAGTTGGCTGATCATCCCTGAACTGTGCATTAATATAGGATTTTGAAAAAGCTCAATTTAGTTACAGTTACTTCCATTACCATATATTAACGATCCCATGCGTTCTCCGCCATGTTTATGTTTCAGCCATTTTAAAGTTACAACGCTTCCTACTGTGACGTAACAGAAACGACCAAAACCCAATTATCTTGCCCATTTCACTGCGCACCGCCTCGTGAGCGAAAAAATGCCTTTGCACCCTGTTTTGGGTTGATTTGCGTTTTGTTGAGAATATGACAGAGTAGATTTGCGTGTACAGCTTTGCTTTCGACTGCAATTTTACGGTTAGCGAAATTCTTCTTGCAAAAAAATTGAAGTAACGATTACAAATCCAAAATCTTAACCAGTTCTATCGATTGCATTGGACAACTTCGCTGTTTGAGATCATATCGATCAGAGGTCAAGCCAAGTTGGTTGCATAATGTGATTAAAAACTAACTCGACCAGATCGACATGACCAATCAAAACCAACCGAACCTTAATTGCACCAGCTCGCACTACCATGAGTTTGTTCTGAAATTCTATTTTCGCTTCGCGTTTGTGCAAATGCCTTGAGTTTCGGTGTAAACCGGAACAACTGTTGCGTGTTGTTTGTGCAACAGAATGAATAACTATTGAGTTTCACTTCGAAAGCAGTGATGCAAACTGCGTATGTTAGTGGCAATCACTTAGTGCCCGGATAACTAGCGAACACATTGATTTTGAAAAGAAACGACATCTCGAATGTTTCTCGACGCATGGTTTTCATAGGAACCACTGTATTGGTCGGTTATTTTAAGTTACAGCGGAAGCTTGTCGGGCGGATGAATATTCTTGTGTTGCTACAAATCCTGTAACTGCGGAAGTCGAGTCGCATATACTACAACGCTATTCATTTAAGCAAGACCAAGGTAATTATTTCGGTGCTTCGAACTGCGTTCGGCCACTTCTGCTTTAGGCAGTTTGTTTTCGACTGGAAGTGAAACCTCGATGAAGCTGGATAATAATTAACCAACGAATAACAACAATCATTAGCCAACGATGAAGCACATTAATTAACCAGCGAATAAACACAATAATTAACCAACGAATAAAAAAATATACATTTAAACTCTATTCGCTAACATATAAACACAATGAACAATTCACTCCTCGTCTTGTGGTTTCAAGCATTAACAACATGTTTCAAACCGTAATGTTTTTTTCCCTTTCTGTTGCCCACATTCATTTTGGAACTCACCAGAAAAAGTTGCTGCTTTGTTTATTAACGAATTAAGAGTTGCTTCGGAAATTTTTCTACGTTACGATTATCGACATAATTCGTTAGTTGCTACCTACGCTGTACAAACAGCGAGCAGGGTTTCCAGTACAAGGGTTAAAGGGCACGAAACGATTTTTGTTTTGTGTGATCGGGCGCAGAGTACAGAAACGATGCCACATATGTTGCGAAGCAGATGAGTATTCTGCAACCCGTTCTGATGTGGCGCTGCTCTTGCACTGGAAACATTGACATCAATGCACAGGAATGGTGTGATTTTCTGCAAGTAGGACGGCGTTTATATTTTGCGAAACTGAACGCTGCGTAGTGAGAAGCGCAGAGATTTTGTCGAATTTCTTACATTAATTGTCTACAGTTGAACAGTTAAGGCTTTTTTTGCAATCGTTTGCATGATTCGAAAAACATTTGTGCATTGTTGAACTACTGGGGAGCGGAGGCGGAGGGATCTTTCGCGTTACGTACATTTTCCAGCAGGCCTCATGTTAACACGCTGTTGCGTTGTCTCTTAGCCAGTTGTCTTCCATATACAGACCATATACAAGTCATCAAATACAAGTGTTTCCAAACATTAAAAGTTTATTCATGTTATCAGATACAATTTTTCCCAACACTAAAATTTTTCTCAAGTAGAAGTTTTGATCAGTCACAAAACAAACTTTCTCAAGCACACGTTTTTCAAAAAAGAAATTCACGTTTCTATGTTTGGCAGTCATGTACTTCTGCGACCTCCTTTATAAATAGCATCATCTTGCAGTGCCGATATTATTATTACAGCTGTGAGAAGTTTTCTCGTGTAACAGCTGCAGCTCATGTTTTCAGTCTGCTGAATAAGACGTACGGCCATTGTTTGCTGATAACGACAACTCAGTTGCATTGCAGTTTGTAAATTGTAGGACAGTGACAGCAAGTGTATTAGGTTCTTTAAAAATGCAATCAAAGTTTAACATCTGTATTGCTATTTTTGTTCATGCGCACTTGCACTTCACTTTCCTTGGCATTTGTACGTTTCAGTTGTTTACGTCCGTATGCCTTGATCTCGTCACGATCGTGGTTATTTTGCGGAAAGCGCTGGGAGCACCAGGAAAAACCCAAAACGTTTTCCACGATTTGCAAATCGTGCGGTTCCCTGCAGAAAGCCAGAAATCAAAGGGAACAGTATTGCTTGCGGGGAGAAACTTCCTGGCAGGTGTCAACACAAATCTTGTGCATCCTTTGCCGTGTACCGTATGCGTACATTTCCTTATAGTTTTTCTCAGAAGCTGAGCGGGACGTCAGTATTGCGTTGTCTCCATTGTTGTCGGCGCAATGCTGTGATACTTTGGTTACGTATTGTCACCTGGCGCATCGCTGTATGTGAGACTACATGCCAGGCTTGCGTCTCAGTGATTACTACCAGTCACAGAAGTTAAAACAAGTTGTCCAACTTCTCCCTGCTTCAATCAGCTGCAGTGACAATATAGGTTAAAAGTGCAATGCTAATGCCAACTGCTGTTCAGTCTTGATGTCAAATGTAATTTGTGTCCTGGTGAAGCTTCAGTGTTAATGTCAACAGGTGTATGTCGATTTTTCACAAAAGTAAACAATACTGTGCAGTAGGGTGGTCCTTAAATGGATAGCAAAAATTAAACAGTAAAAAATACCATGGGAACCGAGGTGGTTGTGTTCCTTTTAAGCTAAAATTATCTTGTGTAAAAAAAACTCCAAGGTAGAAGAACATTTAGAGGTTGAAAATGAGCAATGAAGATTCTTATAAATAGGCACTTTTGTTGATATCTGGGTCCCCCTCTTTACAGAGTATTAGCTGCTCAGAGGCAGGGGTATCGTGGGTGTCACTCCACTCATTGTTGCCCAGTGAGTAGTGTACTCTTTTTACTGTCAGGAAAGGCACGCCTATGCTCTGTCACAATCTACATGAGGCACTGCAGCTGATCTTCATCCGTTACAAGCCGGTTGCATTCGTGAATAAGTGCCACCCCACGCTCTGCAGTGTCATTTTGTGACTTGGATTCCTTGTACCAACTTTCTGGCCATCAGATAGCCTGGTTGATCATTCCATGAGCCAAGGTCCTCTGTTAGAAACTTTTGATCCATTTTCGTTTTTAGGAAGAAGCGATGGGTGTTTTTTGTTATAAGATCAGCCAAGCAGTTGTTTGAAAAGTCTTTCCTTGGGGCACATTTGGGAGTTTCTTCACCCGGATCTTTGTCAAGTGCTGCAACCATTCGTCGCTTCATGTCATCTGCACCTATTGGTCAAAAAAGCCAAAGCCACTAATCCCTCAGAGAGGTGGAGCGGATCAGAGAATTTGTTCAGTGCGGTTGTCTCATCTACGTAGTTATATACCCCCTGAACAAGTGTTCTAAGGGTAATTTTTTGAGCTGTTGCCATTTTCAATACCTTCAAAAAGCATTATTTGTTATTTGTATCAAGATCTTTTCCTTGTACTCAATGAATATTTCCTAAATGTCATAAATCAGGTGAAGTTTTAGATCTTGACCAAGAGGGGGCCTCGCAGTGGGTGGTCAAAATGTGACAAATATATACTCTGCCTGAAAAAAATTCAGTTTTGAGATGCCTATAACGTTTGATCCACACCTCCTAGCTCAATTCTGACAGCAGATTCAGAACGAGCGAGCCAGAAATATCTAGAGTACCAATTTGCAGACCTATGTCATGTACAAAAATGAAGTAAAAATGAAGCTTCCAAACACCTTTCAAAATAACGCGGTGATCCATGAGGGAAAAAACGGGTTGTGACCCTCACAGTCTAAAAGGCCATAAAATCCAAACCGCTTGGAATTGTGATCTGAAGCTTGGGGATTTTTCATTGCGCCCGCAGGGGCACATTTGGTACAATTTTGAGCAAAATCTGAGATGGTGCCCATGGACAATGGGCACCATCTCAGATTATCTTGAGCACCGGTTGAGTTGGGATGGAATCACCCATGAAATTTCACTGCTCATGTGTAACCTGTAAACATCGATTTTTCTCTGAGATATTTCGCATAGATAGTTTTTCACCGAAAACGAACAAATTTAACCCGATTCCCGTACAGTTTTCCAAACTCTCCAAATAAGGACCACCCTACTGTGCAGCTTATTGTGCTTTGACTGTAGCAAGTTCAAACTCAATGACATTATATTTGAGTAATGACTCCAAGACTGTGAATGCGTAGAGTTACGTGAAACTTCTTACTATAAAAAAAAATTACTCATAAATTCAATTGTCTCACCATTGTAGAGATTAATTTCGCATATGCAGTGGTTCTATTTCGCGTTTTTGTTTATTTTTAAAAACTCCGACCATTTTTACGGTCGTTGAAGCACTTGTCAAGGAGGTGACTCCAAAGTTGTGCAACGCAGGCAGATGAGTTAACGGTTGACGAGAAATTTCCGGACGTTGCGTTTCATTGCGAGAGGGAAGTCCTCTTTGGACCTTCACAAGTTAAACATATTTACGCCCAGACCAAGAGGGAAATGTGTAGAAGCAGACCGGAGCCTCGAAGGGTTCATGACCTTCGCGTACCTCTCCTATACATGACCCAAGAACTGTATAGCGGAGCAGGGAATAGATTGGATCTTGCTAGATATGGAAAAGCAGGCAAAACAAGTCGAGATTATTTCCAGGCTGTGGTGCGGAAGAAGATTTGATTGAAAGTACTTTCGCTTATTCGATGAATCCACAGAGAATAGCGTTTGTAGCGGCTCTTGTTCGCAAGCGACCTGACCCTCCCCGGGCCTGTGAGCGAAAGATCTTTCATGTAAATAGGAGTTATTGATGTTTTGCCGTCATCGGTGACAAATTCGTCTTACCTATTCTCAGCAGGAGCAGTAACATCGACGACGCGCTGTAGCTGCTTGCAAAATAGCAGTAGTCCACGACGCAATTGCTCCAAGGTGCTGCGGACAGTGTTTTGACGTGGATGCTGTCTTGGATGAGCGCTCAAGAGCAGCTGACCAACAAATATGCGCCGCTGTTTCTGTTCGGCCCTCGAGGGCGTCTTGTGGCATTACGTGTTTAAGCGAAGCACTGAAGGATGCTAAAGCAGACACAGGGAAAACGCATGTTCCGTGAAAGTATCGCTAAGTATGGTGTGGCCGGAGGTGTCAAATGTGTATCAGGAGTTACCACAGTGCGCTTGTTTCAATGCTCGAAACGAAATCAAGTTACTCTGCGTTGTTTCTGCTTGCGCTTCACTAAGCAGTACATTAAGTTGTTTTTTTAGCGTTACGTGCTTGTTAGAAATTAGGGTAAATGGGCTTAGTTGGCGGCATGTGCGTGTATGTGAAGAGTAATCTTCCTGTATTAACTGCACACAACACTTCTTCTCGAACACGTTTGCTATCGCCGCGTTTCCTCGTGTGGTTATAACCATACCCAATCTCTTTCAACCGACTCCACCTGTACTTTGTCAACTCTGCGTTGCCACCGAGCAAAATGGACCTTGTGATTCGTGTTCATGGATCTACTGATTCGTGGTAAAAGAAAACATATTTGCTTGACAAATGCGGGTTCTATTTGGTGTCAATTGCGCTTCCACTTCACTCCAACGCGAGTAGTGGTTTAACGGCAAGTAATTGTCTCACGCGAGTAGTTGTCTAATGCGAATTGTTGTCTCAAGCGAGTGATTGTCTCAAGCGAGAATTGTATCAAGGGAGTAATTGTCTCAAGCAAGTAATTGTCTCGTGCGAGTGATCGTCTCGTGCGAGTGATCGNCTCGTGCGAGTGATCGCCTCGTGCGAGTAATCGTCTCGTGCGAGTAATCGTCTCGTGCGAGTAATTGTCCGTCCCAAGCGAGTATCGTCTCGTGCGAGTATCGTCTCGTGCGAGTAATCGCCTCGTGCGAGTAATCGCCTCGTGCGAGTAATCGTCTCGTGCGAGTAATCGTCTCGTGCGAGTAATCGTCCCAAGCGAGTAATTGTCTTGTGCGAGTAATCGTCCCAAGCGAGTAATCGTCTCGTGTGGGTAATCGTCCCAAGCGAGTAATCGTCTCGTGCGAGTAATCGCCTCGTGCTAGTAATCACCTCGTGCGAGAAATCGTCTCGTGCGAGTAATCGTCCCAAGCGAGTAATCGTCTCGTGTGAGTAAACGTCTCAAGCGAGTATTTGTCTCGTGCGAGTATTATTAATCTCGCACGATAGCGATTTTGATTTTGATGGTGTGCTCGCGAAACACAGTCTTCATTGAATGCCACGCCCACGGGTGTCCTGTGTTTTTTTAAACACTCGAACCGTAAATGACATTAACGACGTTCGAAGTCTCTTTTTGACAACATCATAAATAGACTTTTTTTTGTTAAAGTCACTGTTCACCGCTCGCCGCTACCTACAATCACCATGCAACATATCACGTCACAGCAACCTGAAGGTGTAATCCTATCTATTTTATCAAGCAAGTGTTTGTCATTGAGTTCGGGGAATAGGCTCTGTTTATAGCGATACTTCGGGTTTCTTCAGTGCATGACTTCCGGTGTTCAACTTCTCCCAAGAGGCGAGAACAATGTAAGCGGCGTGCACGGCGATCTGTGTGAAGCGCGCGAATAGCGGTGGCTCCGGTAGTTGCCTCTATTAACGGCATGGGCGTCGCAAGGGGGACATGGGAGGGCAGGGCCCCCTTGGATTATGAAATTTGACTTAAATTGTATTTTTAGCATAAGAGATTGCTTTTTTGTTTCTTATAGGCAAAATGAAATTTGACCACTTTTTAGCCCCTCCTGGAAAAATGTTTTGGCTACCCGTGGAATAATCCACTATTACCCCCCCCCCC
>JGI24159J19872_10003048_pt1 | contig 20554 bp, 8 predicted proteins | sample Ectturendosymbi4_FD_19872 | JGI IMG/M metagenome (IMG submission 19872) | reverse complement strand
CCGGAATCGCATTGTCACAACGCAAGGATCGCAAACGTGACTTGGCAATCGAGCGTTTCTTGCTGTTACTTGTGATCATTCTGATCTGACGAGACCGGCGGCTCTTTTTAACTTTATGGATAATACGTATTTTTCCTTTTATTTACACTTAACTTGTTCTTGATGGGTTGCTTACGAAAAACGCTGGATTTCATTAAAAAGCTTTGCAAGTCACCACTTCGTCTGAAAGTAGAAGTACTGCCCACTGTGCCCAGTCGTGTATCACTCAGTATCGTGTTTGAGTGTTGGACGCGGTGGTTCCCTTCAATCAAGTTTTCGTTCTGCTCAATCTCAACTTTTGCCACAGGCATTGCGAGATATCTTCGTGTACGTTCGTGTCGCGCCGGTATACAATACAGCCTCACTGCTCTCAATGTTTTTCGCAGGCTACAATTCCTAGACAAAAAAGCACAAAAGGAATGTTATGCAATGAAGCAAACTGTTTTAAACTTTTTGAAATGCTTTGCACTTTTGGCCGGGATAGCTATAGTCAATTGCATAAACACATAAATACTGGTACGAAATTCCCAACGCGTCAACCAGTTTTGCGCCCAGAGCCGAGGGTATGAGACAAAGTACGTGGGGAATGCGCTGAATCACTTCCAGCGCCTGGCATGTAAAACTTTAATTAGGTCGGCAGTGCAAAATTTAACAATCATCTGAGAACCAGAAGTACCCTCTCTCGCGCACCCCCAACTGGGAACCGGCGGCTTGGAAGCATGCAATGAAAACACGTATCTTGTTTGATTTAGTTTGTTCTGACCTTCATACCTGGGATAACTGTTTCTGTCGATTCCATTGAAAATCACAGAAATCGAAGACCACGCCCTGAAAAACCCCTCGGCATTGATGAAAGACTTCCATCGGTCGTCGAAGAATTATCGTTACCAGCCTGTCTTGCCCCCACCCATCGCCATTCCGCGCCTCTCAACCGCCTCGTCGCTCTCCGACACGTCGCTGAATTCGCCTCCTCTTACGTCACAATCGCTCGACGTCATCCTTCAGCCGATCGACCGTGACCGATCGTTATCTCAGTCGAGCGATCCGCGGTTCGCTGAGCTGGAGGAGCTTTCCGCGCCGACCCTGCTCGGGACTGGCGATCCCTCATTGTGACGCAGCATCCGTCTTCCCGGTGACGTACGCGTAACGCATTGTGACGTGTGATTGTTTTACTCTATAAACAGACATTGCGCTATCCGGTTTGCACGCATACGTTTTTAGGCAAGTTTGCTGGTCCCCTTTATTAGGTAAAAGCGCTTACACAATTGTTTTTGTACTACATGTTTTATACACATCGTTTATATCTTTGCTGTTTGTTTGAAAAGTGTCGCTTGGTGTATTGCGCAGACAGGTGCTATATCTTCGCGCGAATCTATTCTTATAAATCTGTTGCAGCTGGTGTAAGAGCTGACTTGTCGGTCATTATCGCTCGACTTCGCTTGCTGAGATCGACTCAACGACAGTCCAGGGGTCTCCAAACTAACGGCTCGCGGGCCAAATCCGGCCCGCGAAGCTATTTCATCCGGCGGCAAAGACATTTTGTAAATATTGAAAACATATATACAGTTTTTTTTTAAGGAAGATGTTAGGTACCCGATATGAACCTGTAGGGGCCCGATTTCTCTGATTCTAGGGACCCGATTTTTTCTGATTCTAGGGACCCGATGATGATTTTCTCTGATTCTTGGGACCCGATTTGCAATTCTAGGGACCCGAATCGGGTCCCTNNAACACCTTAAAAAAACCTGATATATATATGCGAAAAATATGTTGATTTGGTAGAATGCAACATATCCCGAAACGTTGATATTGCGCAAGATGTCTGCCCCCTCGAAATTTTGTTTCATTGCTTATGCAGCCCTCGGACAAAGAAGTTTGGAGCCCCCTAAACTGCGCCAACTACACGTGTTCATCGCACCCGCTGCTCTACATGCAGTATAGACTCGAAAGCTTCCTCCTCCCTGTCTGCACGCAACAAACTGTTTCCCCTGCTCGTCGTCGTGCGTTATTTTGCAGCCTAGCGCGTATGTCATCGAGTCTCTCTTGTAACGCCGGGCGGTTTGTTCGCCCCGCCCTTTCATGGCTCTTGCCACTGGCCAGACATTGCTGGTTGGGGGAGACGTTCCCACTCGCTCTTCGATTTGGTGGTCAAAGAGACGTGCCCCCTGGCTCGTCTAGCGTTGACCTCGTTCACTCGCGACTTTGCCCGTACGCCTTAGTTAAAGAACAGAAGCCGATCATTTCTCCCTGAGTGGCTTTTCTCCCTTTCGTCTAAAAAAAGCGGGTGCGGCACAACAGTCATTCGAATTTTNATGTTTAAAGGAANTTTTTTTTTTTTNATCTCGCTTACCACAAGCACAAATGACAATTAAATTCTCCCGTGACGTAACTGCAAAACGGAAACAACTGAAACGTTTCCGTTCTTCGCGGCGTTGTCTATTTTTTGAATTGCAGTTTCATTTGTTGCAACTAAACGCTTGGGGGGTTTAACGCGGCCTGCTGTGCAGGGTGTCCATCAAGTCTCTTTGCGAAAAAAATTACGAAAGCAATTGATGAGATTTTTGATTTCATATATATTTTGCGTGACTCGGTGGTCACCAACGCTTTAATCGCATTTGTGTATTTCACACAGCCTCCATATGAAATAAGTGGTGTTGAATGGACCTCTGCGAAAATATTTCAAACCCATGCAAAATTGGAATAACCCCTGTAAAAGTGACTAGATAACGAACAAAGATGCAAGGCATTGCTGACTTGAACAGAACATCTCTGATGCTATTGGGACCATTGATGAGTATATGCTGCAGCGAACATGGCAAGAAATCGATTATTGCAGCAAATTATTTTAAATTGCAAAGAGACTTCATACACAACTTGTGTTTCACGCCATTCGACCTGACTCGTCATAATCCACACACACACATGTGAGACATCTCCCAAATTGCTGGAAAATCGACCACGAAGAGAAAATTCGTTCGATTCATCGCCGACACGTCTCCCCCCAACCGACCGGTCCACAAGCGCGCGCGAGCGGCGCTTTTCAATCCCGCAAAACTTCTGCGGCCTCGTCTCTCAGTTTGCTTAGCGACAAAGCGTAAGCGAAGAACCAGCATGCTTGGCATCAGCGCGAAAGATGAGATGTTGCGTCCTTTCAGGTTGAAGTTCGGTTTCGCGGTTCGTTGCGTTCAAATGCTTTGAAGACAAGGTGGACAAAACGGATCCGTTTTTAGTTCTTGTTGAAACGGGTCCGTGCACTTCTTTCAAACAGGACTCCCGTTTTTGCGCTGTTCTCCCAAACGAACGAGATGTCCTTTTTTGATATTTGGCATCTACTTTCTGTGCGACTCCTGATGCTCAGACGACAGCGGTTTCTTGCGAGCGATTGCCATTTGCGAAGGTTGCTGTATACGTACGGATTAAAGTGCGCGCGTGGTGCAGTCCCGTCGCCACAGGGGGCTTTGGTGGGCTTAGCTCCCCCAAACGCAGCTCCAAGCCCCCCAAATTAAAAAACGAAACACTATAAATCAGTGGAATTTTTGTCAAATTTGAATGTCATGGCCCCCATGCACGAACGTAAAGCCCCCCTATTGATGACTCTCTGGCGACAGTTCTGGCGTGGTGTCCTTGGTCATTTCAAGTCCTGTGGGGATAAGCTTGCTTGGGTGAAATAGCGAGATGTTACAAAGGTGTCTTGGTGCGTCCAAAAATGGCAGCTGCGCTTGTTCGGTGTGACGTTTATAGTGGAACTGCTTTATTTCGTCTCTTTACGAGAAACTAGTCAAAAGCTTATTGCGAAACACCTTCGACAAAACAGAAAAACGTTCCAATTTGTGTTCCTACGAGGCCTAAACCTTTTGTCTATGTACATTTTTGTTATGATGATTTTTTGCAACCTGGGTTAATTGCGTGGTGGATCATTTAATCCACAAGAATACTTCAAGCTTTTCTAATGTGCATTAAAAAGCTTTTTTAAACAATGAAATCGAAACTTTTTTGCTCGCTCGTGAGTCGCGCCGCTTTTTTTCAACGTAAATTTGGGTCCTTTCTCCTTTTGTCAAGGTGCGTAACGAGGGGAGCAAGGGGGAACAATGCCCCGGGCGCCGAAAAGTCCCAACAATATCGCATGTACTTTCTTCAGTACAATACAGTAGATTCGCTTCCGAAAGACCTGAACGCTTGAACATGGGGTCGCCAAATTCGTTGCTTGCTCCGCGCGCCACCTAACCTCGGCACAGCCCTGCGCTTGCACTGAATACAATTGCTCTCAACCCGTTCGAAATCGGGGTTTCCACTTCATCAAATGACATCGACTGTGCTCAAGCCCCGAACTTCTGAGGAGCTGCCGACCCTTCGTGTCTCAGTTGCTTCTTTGCTCGCTGTCGCGTTTTGTGCTGAACTCTTGGCTTGTCGCGGCCGCTGTTTATTTATTGTTCGTTTCTCTGTTTCATCCACGATTTTTCTGCTTTTACCTTATCCTCGGCGCAGCATAGTAGTGTGTGATCTATAGACCTGTAGCACCTCGTCCCAGACTGCCTGGGGCTTTTCTCTGCGACGCTTCATTTGTTTACCGCCAATTGTGACGAATGAATGCACTATAGTAAACTTTTTCTTTCATTCTCTCGCCTTCCGAAGTGCGGCGTGTTGTCTCAAAGCCACGTTCACCAGACGTGTACATGTACGTGTTGTGCGAGGACAAGCGAGGGCACAACGTTTGATTTTGCACGGCCCCGTTTGGCCAACTGGAACTTGTGATCGGCAGGACACAGGCTGGTGGTGGTGGGGGGGGATTGGGAGTTGATTGAACGGGTAAAGATCGAGCTTGTGCGTCCAAAACAGCCCGCCATCTCTCGCAAAACAAGGAGCGTGCTAAAAGATATGAAAAGTGTACACGCCGTGTTCACTGCTCGCTCCAGGTAGCAACGTTTTGGCCTCATCAGCTGAAAGCGTAGTTTGAAGCGAACCGTGAGACGATGAGCACGTAGCAAAGCTCTGCTGCTTGGATCATAGGTCGTCACTGCCGCGGTAAGCGAACGGTAGATGACTCGCACCGTAATTGAAGGTTGCTGGGATAATTTGTTCATGAATAAATAATTTAGCGTTCAGTAGCATCACAAGTTCACAAGCTTTAATTTGGTGTTTCCGGTTTCCAGTCGTCACTGCGGGTAGTTTCAAAAAATCCCACGTGAACCGTGCGGTGGAGAGATCGCGCAGAACCCTTTGTGCAAGCTACGCGTCGCTTGAAGTTGAACTTTCAAGCGAGATGAACAATGGCCTGCTCGTGTTACTTGTAATGTGGAGACCGAGGAATGAAGCTGGCAATTTAGCAGGGTTATTTTCGTGGCGATGTGTTCCATAAACTCCAGTTCGATTGGGTTTCACTATTGTTGGTATCGTGCGCACCAATGCATCGTAAAGTCCTGGGCTCGTAATCTACTCGACCGTGCTGAAACTTGTGCGCAAACATGTTGTCTTCGGTGCGTTGGCTAAACCTTCCAAAAAGGAAATCAATTGTTAAATGACCAATCTCTATTCCATGCTTGCCTTGGTTAGTGGCTTCGTATCTGTGTGAAGGGTATGAACAGGCACGGATAAAACGACGTGTAGGGTCCTTGGTCGTTTTAACGTTTTGAATTCCTGTTGGGGCTGATAGTCTTTCATCACAGAGGCTCCCTATTTGTGATTGTGGAAAAATAGGCCTACTTATATTGTGCATAGGCTACATTGTGTCTCAGACCACAATTAGTGGTAAAGTGGATAAAGCAATGACATGTTGAAGAGGTTTTTGTTTAGTGACGGCGTTATCGCTGCTTTTCAAATGTTAATGTGTTGGAACTCAGCTTGCGCGAAACCCTTTAGGGAGCGTCGCCCTAGATCAGCTATGCCCATCACGCGGGTCGCATGCGGTCCAGTTGAGATTTTCGCTGTAAGCCTAGTACAAGTAGCCTACATGCTGACAACCTGTCCTTATTTCGATAATCTTAAACTTGACATTTATGATGAAGACGGTCCTCAGTGCCAATTCATCAAGTCTGTGATGATTTCTACCCTTGTTCCATTAGCACTAAACTTGCTTATGAAATCACAATTACGGAGCGATAAAGGTGCTAAACAGTTGTTACCAGTTACCACTTTAGTTAATTTTCGAACGCTTTCAGTCCAGCTTTAAACTAAATATTTAGTTTGCTGAGATCAAAGTAAGCCATTCAGTGGGCGGCCCTGGTTAAGATAGTGACAATAATTTTTGGCTCAGTAAGCAATGGCTGCCATAGACCCTGGTCAATACGAACCCAACTTCTAAAATAATCTTTGATAAACGAGAAACGTTTTAGGTTTTGTAGCAAATCTAGGAATTTACCCTTTTCCTGATTTTTGCAATGCTTTAAAAGAAGGAAATGGTTTCACGAAGCTTGGCCGTGGTAGTGTACGTAACAAGTATTTTTTTTGTTGAAAATGACCCAGTTGAAACTTCCAAACGTTTTTCCACAAATCCGTTCCTTCCGCTGCAATTCTTACCCTCTTCCGAAAACTCACTTGCTTTCTTAACACAAACTTTTTCAATTCTATACTAAATTTTGTTTTCTTTTACTGAGCAAATATCTCAGCAAGTGTTATAGTTAGCGTCTTACTCATAGGCGGATCCAGGGGGGCTGAAGCACCCCCCTAAATTTTTTCAGGTACGATTTTTCATTGGTGGTTCCCGACACAGAAACGTCCATTGGGGTGATTTTTTTGGATAGCCTTTAAATAAACCACTTCTTGCACAAAGATAGGGACGAAAACATTAAATGCAAAGCTTACTTTGCTAAATTTGGGCAATCCAAATATTTTTATTTCACTATAAATGAAAACAAGTTTTTATATAAAAAATATGGTCCCAATTTTATATAAATACGTGTTTACATAAAGTATTTACATTACATATACCTTATATCAACCGCACGTACATAGGCGTAGCCAAGAGGCCACGGCCCCTCCACATTTTTAGAATATCTAGTCATTTTGTGCTTTAATAGNCAGCATCTCAAACAAAATACTGTTGCTAGCCTGAAATGAAACATTTTAACCCACCCAAACTTTTGGGGTGGCCATGCCACTGCCCACGTAATTCTTGTTTCATTGGGTAAGATTGGGCTTCTTGTGGACAAAAGATGAATAAGCAGCAGGCTCAAAACCGTCGCTAGAAAGTTTTCAATAGGGGGGCTTTGTGTTTGTCTGGGGGCTTGACATTCTAAAAATTGACAAAAACTCCACTGATTTATAGTGTTTCTTTCATGTTTCAATTTGTGGGGCTTGGAGCTTTGTTTGGGAGGGCTAAGCCCACCAAATCTCCCTCCCCCGTGGCGTGGCGACGGGACTGTGCAGACTGTGAACAAAAGTTGAATAAGCTGCAGATCATACTTTTCTTCCTACAAGCTTTTATGAATGAGTGCAGCTCATGCTGTTACTGCAGTTAAGCGAAGGCATTAAAATTACGCTACAATAAACTTACAATGCAGTTAACTACTGACTAGGTTAGAGCGCTCAGTGACAACGTAAATTCCAAAACAGCAAACCTAACCGTAAAACGTAGCCTACATGTCAGGTAGGCTTAAAATGAAACGCGCTAGGTTAGCTGTAGGCTATGCTGAAGATGACTACTGATTAGCATGAGACCTGCCAGCAGGAGTGTAGTGGAGTGGAAACGTGTGGGAACGCCGTACCCACACCTTTTTGCACTAGTAACGTTACTTGAATACATTTTTCATTTCGATTTCTACGTGTAGCGCCTGGAGCAGCATAAATGAATAAATGCAAGTTATCTCGTGTATAGCACCGTAGCGCTTAAGTGAAACAGGAAAATCCAGTGTGGAAATTCTTGTAGGCGAATCAGTTTTCCTTTGTGTTTAGTGTGGGAACGCCGTTCCCACACCTTCTTTTCAGCAAATAAACCCCTGCCTGCCAGAAACAATTTTTGGACAAAAGTTCAGCTCAGCACGAAATCAGATGCTTTTTTATCGACCAATATTCTACTGTCTCTAACAATTTTTTTTCAACCTACTGTTACCGCAATATAGTCGCGTTTCGTACAAAAAATTGAATGGATGAGAATTTAGTCATTGACTCACTGCAAACTTCACGTTTCCTGCTGGGACGTGGAAAAATATTGTCTGATCGTTTTCAATGCCCTTGTGATGCAACAAACACCTTCCAGTGCAAAGTTCCAACATAACTATTGCTTTCGAGTTTTTTGGTATGTTTGTCTCCACGCGTACCCCAAGCGTTTTTTTGTTGGGGGGAGGGAAAGTTGTGCTTGTTTTCGAAATAACATACCTTTTTTCGACATGCAAGTTATTTTCTATGGTCAAATGACTTTGATAATCAGCAGCATTTTGTTTTAAATAGTTTGTGATTGATAGTTTGCCACTGACGGGCAGGTATTTTTGTAAACAATTTCGCCATTTTGGCTAGACAATCGTGAAGTGCAGGGGCGTAACGAGGTTAGATGGCGCCTAGGGCAAGAAACAAGTTTGGCGCCACCATGTTCGAATCTGAGGTCTTTCGGAAGCAAATGTAGTGTTTTGAAAAAGTGGTTATGGCATTGTTGTGATTTTTTGGCCCCCGCAGTGATTCGGCGCTCGGGGAATTGTGCCCCTTGCCCACCTCTCGTTACGTCTCTGGTGTTATGCAATAAAAATCGGAAAATTTTCCGAAAATAAACAAATTTTCAAGTCCGAACAGATTAGATAAGTTTGAGAATAACTTCTGAATTGTTTTGAAGGCCGCTTCTGCTTCGGAAATACCCCAGTAAGCTTGGGTAATGGTGAAAATGCGATTTAGCCAAAATATGTATGGTTATTAACCGTGTTTGTTAAAAAAAGTTATCTGAGTAGTTGGGTCATCACTGCTATGCAGTCAGCACACATCCGGACGAACTCTTCCTTGAGCACCCCCCTAAAAATCCTGGATCCGCCTATGTTACTATTAACAGTTGAACATGGTGATGTTATACATGACTGACCGGTTTGCACTACTTCTCAGACAGGAACTTTCGCACCTGTTTTTTCACTTCTATCTGCTCCCGGCTAGAAGTAGACAAAAGCTCAGTTTTGTGACTTCGCATTCTCTCCAACTCCAAGAGTATTTGCTCCGCCTCCGCCAAATTTGAAAATTTTACAGTCGACACCGCTTGGACTCCGCAGAATTACAAATATTACCTAAATGTGTGGATATGTTTATTAGAAATTGAACCTCCTCCACCTCCGCACAACATGCACTTTACAGCACTCCGTCCAAGCCTTGCGGAGTCTGCTACGCACAGTTCGCAGCTCCGCTTTTCACCCACCTCTGTTGTCGGTATGGTGCGAGTAGAAAGGCCTGACCTAAGACTGCTTGCGATGATTGAACAAGATAGATACGATGTGTGGATCATTTGCTGCAGTTGTAATCAGGGACATAACGAGGTTAGATGGCGCCTGGGGCAAGAAGCAAGTCTGCCGCCCCCATGTTCGGACCTGAGCTTTTTCGGAAGCAAATGTACTGTATAGAAGAAAGTACTTGTGACATTTTGGGGACATTTTGGCGCCCTCGAAGTGATTCGGCGCCCGGGAATTGTTCCACACTTGCTCCCCCTCGTTACGCCCTTGATTGTAATGCCCATTGTAACGGATTTAAGCATCGTTATGCTTTTACGTGTTTAATACTATTTAGTTCAACGTGAAAGCGCGCATATGCAGAAAATTGTCAAGTGAACATGTTGTGACAAAAAGTTGACCTCAAATGAAACTACCTATGGTATTGTTGTTAAAGAAAAGCAACTGCGGCCACTCTTCTTTTGAAAGGGCAGAGAGGGCATTGTCCCCTCTCTCACGCGTCTCTGATCTCAAGTACAAGCGGCAGGTATTGGATTTTTACGAAAGTGTCAGACGGCGTTTGCGAAAATGTACACAGCTGTGAAATTCGTATGCACTTGAAAGTCGATGCACTTCTTCGAATGAAGAGATCCCAGCTACACGATAAAGTGACCCAAACACCCAACAAGGACTAAGTGGCGTGGTTGCAACGCCGACCTGCCCTGGTCCTGTCTTGGTTTGGACTGGAGCCAGCAGGACTACCACAGGTTGTTGAAAACCGTGAGGTATTTCAAGATCTCCTAAGGTTGCTGACCCTGCGACCTTCCTTAGAAGAAAAGTGTAGCCTATATGAAATGTGAGTAAAACTCAGGATTTAGTGTTCACAAGCTATAAAATATAGCTGTCAGTCAAGCAGCAAAATTTAGAAAAGTTGATTTTTACAGCAGCAACTGTTGACTTGCGTACTCGTATGTGTGTGAGCATGGCAACATTTGTTCTTCTGAGGTTTTTAGGCAATATAAAAAAACATTGTTCAGCCACACTTGATGCATGTTATTTTAAAGACCTGACTTTTACATCACACACATAATAATGGAAATACTATATTTTGAAAAAACTCTCAGACTTCCATACGCAAATATTATGTAGATTATATGCAAAACCTATTAAACAGCAGGGTACACACTCCTCACCAGAAATAAAAGCTGCAGTTTTCAGGGGCAACGAGTTTCAAAGTTATGTTTTCGATAAGCTTGAATGGATTTGCAAATATAATTTACCCTTTGAAACTCTACAACAGTCCCAAACTGCTTTGAATAAATGTTTAGAGGAGTAGGGTTGAGATGAGTTGCAACCGCATGCTTTCTCTAAAATGTAATGCGAAAACCACTGCGTTCAGCGTATCCAAGGCAATGGGCTCCTATTAGGGTCATGTATCGAAAGAGTGTGTCCATCACATAACGCAGCAGCCAACGAAACAGCAACATGGTTCCACAGGTTTCACAGGCGAGCTTGCGTCTGCTTCTGTCAGAGCAGTGGGTCGGTAATAGACACGATAAACGTTCAGCCTATACTCCAGACCACTCCTGGCACACGGCGACTTGTAATCTTCCTTGTTATAGCATCGCTCGCTCAACGACCTTTCTTCAACCAGCCTTGGTGACGATGACCACTTCTCGACGTTGTCCGTTTGAATGTCGACAATTTCTACACCTGCATCAATAACAGACAAGACGTAAGCTAGCGCCCTATTTTTCTTTGGGTACCTCGTCAGACAACATCTTGACCCGTGGCCACCCGGCATAAATTAAGAAGAGGGGATTCCGAGCTGATCAGAACAGGGTACATTCAGACTTGAATAAAACAGTCCTTTCTTAAAACTTAAAGTTGAATACTTGCAAAGTTGTCTTTGCCAGACGTTTTGCAATCTGGGTTTGATTAAACAGCCGTTGTGTCTCCGGGTATAGTGGCGTACTGGGCCTTGACCTTTTACTAAGTTGAGAAACCTCCACTAACTTTGCTGCTTCAGTGTCTTTTACTCTAGCGCAAGGAAGTTAATATATTATATTTACGGTCTATACCAAAACGTGTTATTTTTTCATTGGAGGAAGCATGGATGTCGGTAGGGAAGGTGGGGGGCCAAGTCCCCCTGAATTTTGAAAATTTTACCAAACAAGGTTGTTTTCTTAATTTCGAGTGGGAAAAAACAAATTTCACCACTTTTCGCCGTCCATGGAAAAATTTTGGAAATATCCCCTAGTGGCCTCCCCTGGAAAAAATCCTTCTGACTCCCATGGGAGGAAACAGGAGGACAATTGTGGGCTGCATGTTTTCCTTCAAAAACTCCCATCTCGTTGTTCAATATGGCAACCCATTTCAGCAAACAGGCCACCTCTTTCTTGTTTTCTCACTTTTATGGCCTGCAACTTGTTGCAAACGCCATAGCCTATTTGGTTATCTCTTTTCAAGCGCTTCCAAATGGCAAGTCTGAATAAGACACCGTTGCCTTTCAACAATGTTGGAGATAATACCCGATTGGTAAATAAGCATAACTATCAACATCGGTATCAAAACGTTGCAAAAGATGAACTTTACAGTCTCCCTAAAAAAACGTAAAATTCTTGACAGCACAAAAACTAGGAACAGTAAAAACTTATTAAAACCTGGCACTTCTTTCCCAGACAAAAACTGTGTAACTTTAAATGTAAACAAGTTGTTTTTGTATTAGAGTTTCAAAAGACAACAATCTCGTTGCATTCTTGGTGTTCAGTTTTGCCCATGCTTTTGAAGAAAGTGCTTCAATACATCCTTACGCATTTACTCGCACAGGTCCGGGTGTCTGAATACTGCTAGGTTGCTGTCATGGGCGTCGGAAAGATTTTTTCCGGAGGAGGGTAATTGTAGATTTTTGCAGGGTGGGTAGAAGGAACTTTGTCAGGGATCCAATAGTGGTGAAACTTCATTTTACCAAAAACGAAACTAAGTGAACAACCTTTTTTGCAAATATTTTAATAAAAATGTCAAATTTTAAAATCTAGGGAGCCAAGACTCCCCTGCCACACCCTTCCTACGACCATGGGTGCTATAGCTTTTGACAGACACTCTTTCGGAATCCAGCGATGCTTTCTTAGTCCTTAGTAAGACTGGTGGCACTTGCTGGATCGTCAAAAATGTCAAATGAAAACAAACTACGCGAAGTAACGTCAGGCCCGCCGCCAGGATTTAGCAGCAGGGGGGGACAAAAACCAGAAGGGGGGGCCACATTTTTAAAATACAGTATTGGATATGTGTAGCAACCGGGGGCCAAACGTAAAATGGGGGGCACCGATTTCAAATGTGGGGGGCGGGCACCACTGGCCCTCCCGCTGGCGACGGCCCTGAGTAACGTGTAGCTGTACCTGTTAACCTTTGCCATTCGGCTATCCTCTTCACCGTATCCTGGGTAGTGGCAAAAATCGCTCGCTGAATTCCACAGCATCCAGGGGTTGTCAACTGGGTGGGAACAAATGTGCGGACTTGCAGACATGGTCTCAGACTGCTGGCTGGAGCTCTGTTTCTTTCGAAATGCTTCCTTCTCAACCAAATGCGCAGAATCCTGATTGTGTCCCGACGAACACTGTACTTTTTACTTGCGTGATGCATTTGACAGGTGTTCACACATTCCTGGGACTTTTCTGCAGCAAAAATTGCCAATCTTTTCACAGCGGTTTCGCCGGTGCTTTTAAAGTGAAAAATGATGTTGTAGCTTATGCAGCAGTCAGCAGAATCACGAAAAGAAGAATGTGTAAATTGACTGCAGCAACACTTGTTACTCAAACGGAGCGAAATGTTCGAATAAACCATATGCGAGTGTTCTCTAGTTTTTTCACAACTTTTTCGAAATTTAAGCAAGTAGAAAGATATGTGTTCATATTAAGAAACATTGTTTTAAAGCTGAAAACTAGCGGTTTACCCAGGTGTTTAGGTTTGAACGGAAGTTCTACAACTTGCAGCGAAACAACATCTTTCAAATCGTTTCCTGATAGCCACTGGCTGGCGTTGGTGATCAGCGTGTCTACAGACTGAAAGTGGACCTTTGAAGGAGGAACGGAGATCGGAGCCGGAATTACGTCATGCGCGTCTGCAAATAAAACGTTTGCTTGCAGTATTGGTAGCAGTGCGTCCTTGCAAAATAAAATTGCGTTTTCCACATATTTCCATTTCGTTTTTCCCAAATTTCAGCGCGAACAAATTTTTTTCCCAGATATTACACATTTTAATGTCGTTTAAATTTTCAGCCAAAAAAAATTATGTGCAATAAAGGGGTCTTTAAATAAATGGCGGAAATTTAATCATTACTTGCATTGAACTCCGCATGGTTTTCGCCGAAGAATTGATAGTTTTGATCCTCATGAAAGATTTCAAGAACAATTTCTTTAAAATAAAATAACCTATGCAGTCGTGATCAAACCACCAATACAAGCTTCCCTGTTCAGCCTTTATTTATAAATGAGTAACCAGAAGAGGTCTGTTAAGAAGACACAGAGCACAGCAGAAACATTCTGGGCTTCAGGAATAAATTTTTAAATTGACCCCCAACACAACGTATTTTTATGAGAAACATTACAAATGTTTTGGTACATTTTCATAATAAGAAATTGGTAGGCCCACTTTTATGTCGTTATTTGTTATTTTATCCCTCTCATAGAGTGAAATAAACGTCTCCAACTTCAGAGTTATGTGGAAAAGTCACTCTTAGTGATCGCCTCTATCAAAGTAACTTCAAGAGTCATTATGACCCCTATGTCTAAATCTACCCCAACATTTCGAAACAATTTATCAGATTTCTTTGAGATTTTCACCAAAGGGAAAATGCTTCCCTATGATAATATGCATGTAGTAGCAATCGCATCTGCTTTATGAAAAAACTTGTTATTGTTTTTCAGACAGTTTCAGCTTTTGCAAGAACAACCGTAGTTAACAAATCAACTGTGTATCATCAATCCTGTGGTTTTGAGACCAAAAGAAATGAAGCGTGTGTGTATAATTGCAGTGACGTATACCCCTAAACCAACTCAATCACACCAGGGACGAACAAACTGTTGAACGTAGGAGGTCACACTTAAGTTAAATCAACTCAGAGCAAGACAAGCAGTTCAGAAAAAGCTTCCGTAACGTGCTGTGCGATTCAGACGCTTCATAACGCGTACTTATTATGCTCATGTCTTACAACGCGGCTCTTAGTCACTCTGCCACATTTGCTACTCAAGTACTCTTGTATCAAACCGTACATTTGCAATGTGATGACGCAAACCTTGGAGGATTTTAAAGTTGGAGATATTTAGCCGAAGTTCCAACGAAAACTTTCTGATCATGTAGTGCGACACTCAGTCCCTTCGCCACTGGGGACTTTTGGGCGCTTAGCTCCCGCCAAAAGCTATAAGCCCTCCCAAATTAATGATGAAGCATTATAAATCGGTGTAGAATTTTTATCAAATTTAAAGAATGTCAAGTCCCCTGAACAAACGTAAAGTCCCCCTATTGAAAACTTTCTGACGACACTTTCTGCTCGGATTTGACAAATTAATTTCAGTAGGTCGTTGTCTAGCTTTTTGTAAACACTTTTTTACGGAACAAAAGTTTTTTATTGTGAAACTAAATTATTTTTTTCCGAAACACAAAACAAAGATACCCAATGGCAAGTTCAAATCGTAGCGAAGCTCCTGGTCCTTGTTTCCACTGCACATTTTCCGGTGTCAAGCGAAATTTTTGACTTCACGCCATGAGCACATGTACAAAGTCACATTCTACATATGAAATACGCTGAGAAAACTGATGATTGGGGCTTAGGGTTTGGTGTTTAGGTAAGTGTGTCGGGTTAGGATTTTGGTTAGGGTTAGCTTGTTGTGGGTATTTTTCATCTAACCAAAAAGTTTAAATTTACACAACACACATCAAAAAAGTAATCGCCAGACTTTATTCCTTTACTCTGAGAAGCAAAATAACTGACAAAAAATAATAGGTCGGAAATTTCGCAGAGGTCAGAAATTTCGCTTGACACAGGTCTTTTACGGCCAGTTGCAATTTTGATCCGCTAACGAGGCGGATAAAAAAGTTAATTCCACAATATTAGGAAATTATCCTGCCCTTATGTTAACTGCCCTTGAGATTGGCCTGGTACCAGTGCAGAATTGCTGCATTCTGGCCGTAGGCCACGCAAGTAGACATTCAAAGCAGCAAGCTTGGGTCGGCGACGCTGACATTCAAGTGACTACAAAGCCAGTATACCGAAACTTTCTTTATATCTATGGTAAGAACAAAGTTACTTTTCGAAAGTATCTTACATCGTTCCACTGTCTAAATTAGTGGTTCTCAACCGCGGTTCTGAGGGCCGTATGTTGCGCCCAGGCACCCTTTGTGCGGCCCTCAGCAGTCTTTCAGAAAAACCTGTAATCTTTGGTGTAACAGATTTCGTTCTGCTTCTAAAACAAAACGTGTCAATTGATTTGTATTAAAATTCTTCAGTGGGGATCTCTAGCAAAACCGTAGGTCTGGATTTTGCTCCGTTCAGTAAAGAGGTTGAGAACCACTAATCTAAATTATCTATGGTGGTCTTCGGGGCTTAATACCTATACAAAGGGATAGCGCATGTCTAAGACTTTACGTCTACACTCAGTTGAAGTAATATGACGAGATCTTTGCTGATAATAACTTTACGCTAAGCAATAAATTTGCAATAGTAAACTTCAAATACAACAACGCTTGCAACACAAATGAACTGAAACTATGCAGAAATCAATCAGTGACAGTTGACCCAACGAACATCTGCACCAGATGTACTTATGTAGATCTTTGTGTTTGAAAAACTTTCATGATGAACAGTGCGTTGTTACAACACAGTTACAGCAGGGACTTTCCGTTACCATTTACGGCAGCATCACCTTTTGGAAAATCACACCTTTCGATAAACCCATGTTGTTCCCAATATGTGCATTGAATTCTTCCACAAGGATNGAGGATTCGTTAGCTTTTTAAAACTTCGCATGACATCACTATTTTTTCTACGAATTTCTGGTGCAGTACACTAGAGTTTAGGCAGTGTACCTGTANCAAACACAGGGAGCGNTGTGACGACTTCAGACTCAACATGNTTTCTTGTCTGCAGGGATCCATTCATCAACATAAATTGCCAGCTGAGGGCTGACAAGCATTCCCACTCTAGCCTGGGAACACTTTTCTGGCTCAACGCCGGAGTAGAAGAGTTTCTACCTATTGCCCAGTTCTACATGTTTAGANCAACGAAGCTTTGCTTAGTCGAAGAGATGCCAACAACAACCAANGACTTACGTTTGGCTTTATTCACCAGTTCGTGTTCTTTTGCTGTGAGTGAAGTGATGTTCTAGTGTGCAATCACTTGCTTACGGTAGGACTGCNGNTTACACGTGGCTTCCAANTTTCTCCCCGATGCGTAGTGGGCGCAAAATTGTGCCTCCACTTGTGGAAGNCTGATAAGAAGACTGTTTCGATTTTTTCAAATAGTTGCCTCTGTCTAAAGCCCGAACGCGGTCCTTGGCCACATGTGCGACTACCGATACATGATGGTATTGGTTGATTTTGTGCATTTCATGGTAGTAACTGCGCAAATTATATCGTTGTGCAAAACGGTATCACCATTTGCACTGCAACTTCTGCGATAGCAGGAGATGCCACGGAAATACTTTGCTGTGGGCACAATTGTGCAGAAGAGGATTTGCTTCGAGTCTACTGCATCATGCAGCAATGACTACTACACCGTAGAGGCTTTGCTTTACGCAATCACTTTTCTTAACGGGATAGTGCGGACGATGTTTTACACCCTTTTGCCTCATAAGCATATTGCTTCATGAACAAGGGCGTAACGAGGGGAGGCAAGGGGGGGACACAATTCCCCGGGCGCTGAACCACTATGAGGGCGCCAAATCACTGTGGGGATGCGTCTAATGACTGTGAGAGCGAGGGGCACCGAAAAGTCCCAACGATGTCACAAGTACCTATTTCAATACAGTGCATTTGCTTCCGAAAGACCTTAGGTTCGAACATAGGGGCGCCAAACTTGTTTCTTGCCCCGGGTGCAATCTAATTGCATTTTTTTTGACACCAAGGAATCACTCCTGAGAGGAATTACAAAAGACAACAGTTTACCTACGCACAGATCCGGTATCGGCGCAACATTTTTCAGGTAGAAAAGACGAATGAACCAAAAATCCCATTTTCCTTGAAGATCCAAGCAGTAGTAACTATTGTCGACGTTCAAGTTGCCATCATCCCTATAGACAGTAGTGTAGTTCGTGCAAATACTTTCCACAGTCAGAAGCTTGCCTGATAACGAAGAATACAGGTGGCAACATGACATTCGTATTAGGCGTGATTTATAAAGATAACCGAATTCTTCAGTCAATCATAGCGGCACATTTAAAAGCAGTATTGGCACGCCGTAAATATTGCATTAAAGTCCAGGTCCAGGCCTGCAACCAGGGAGGGCAACTGGGCAATTTCCTCCCCCCAAAATTTTCCAAAACATGTTTAGTTGTTAAATACAACAAGTTACATCATTTTGCCTCTTCCCGAAAACATTAGCTGGTTGCGGCCCTGGACAGAGCCATGCAACTTCTCAGACTAATAAAGCCAATTGTTCTTGGCCACAACCATAAACGCCGTATGCCACTACAGAAGCTTGGATGATCACCGCAGCATCCACTTGAACTGAGGCACCCGCAAACACGAGACTGGGAAAAAAACCTAATTTGCGTTGACGGGATTTGCCGTTCTTAAATGTTCAAGATCCGCAAAAATTGTGGAAGAAATGTAACTGACTGAGGTCAGTAAGCGATAACAGCAGTTACTGATGAGTTTAGTTTCAGCTTTCTTACAAAGTTGAACTTTGGCTTCAAATGTCTCTTATCACCTCCTTGAATATTTGAAAAAATTGTTTTGCAGCTATTGCTGCTCACATGGGCGTCGGAAGGGGGGCAAGGGGAGCCTTGGCGCCCCACGGATTTTGAAATTATTAGCAAAAAAAGGTTGTTTTTCTATTTCGAGCGGTAAAAACCGAATTTCACCACTTTTGGTCCCCCCTGGAAAAATTTTTGGGAAAATCCCCTAGTGCCCCCCCCCTGGAAAAAATCCTTCGGACGCCCATGGCTGTTCAATGGCAAAAAACGCCTAACGCCTCCCACTTTTCTCACTCTGAATTTTTGTCATTACAAACGGTCACCTCGGTGGTAACTGATGTTCGCAGTAGATGCAAATAAATTTTATTGAAAACATTTACTGCTCTCAGATACGTAAAAAGAAACTTTGATGATCATATTTCGAAGAACGGTCCATAAAAATAGGTAGCATTTATAACTAGCTATAAGNGTTTTTGTCGCTGACTGATGCTGCGATTATATATGTTTGATGCAATAGGTGACTGTTCATTTGAGAATCACATAGAATATTCCCATGAGGACTTCAAGATTTCACCAGGGGCCCTCATGTCCTTGCGCACGTTACTACAAAAAGTCTTTCAGAAATTTTGAAATTTAAATAACTAAGCCTAACTTAAAGTTTGACCCACATTAAATCTTTTCTTATATCTGTGATGGCATGTTTTTACCTGGTAGAGATGAAGTTGATATTTTTTCATTTATCCTCTGCAGTGTTTGCGGCAGTTCTTCAAAGAGCGGCGTGTCACGCGCTTTCCAATTCGTCCGGTCAGAGTTCTTGTAGTTCGGAATGAAATTGTCGTAGCCGATTGTAATCTGCCTGCCTTTTCTACCTTCCGATTCCGGCTGAAACAGCCAAATCCTGCAACAACGTTACGCGTCCTTTTGCAATAATAATAATAATCCATGCATTTATAAAGCGCCGAAATCCGACATGTCGCTCTAAGGCGCTGAACAATGATGTTGCGAAAGTGGCATGCAAAGCGAATTCAAAATACGTTAAAATACACTAAGAACATACTGAACGACAATTTTAAGGAAAGGCAGAATTAAAAAAATGAGTTTTGAGCAGTCTTTTGAACGAGGAGAGGTTCTCAGCATCTCGCACTTCCTGCGGCAGGTCGTTCCAGAGGATTGCAGTTTCTTCTTGCAACACCACCCAACTTTGATAACGGCCGCTATAGTAGAGTTGGCCACAAACCACAGTGACGGAGACAGAGGTACGACGTTCGCACATATTTGGGGAAGCTGAGACATAAAAACTTTTTTTCACGGAGACGGTGAAGTGAAGGTAAAGTTCTTATCTTCACACTACAACTATTCCGTTTTCATCGTTCGTGGAACGATCTTTCAAGTTTTGCTTTTTCAATGAAATGTGTGAAGTCTTAATCAAAACACGCTGAAAAACTGATGCAAGGTAAACCTCAGTTTGGCAAAACAGCCTATTAATACTAACATTTCTATAGAATCTGGAACTTTGCGGAGCCTAAGCGAAGTCTGATTTTGAAACTTTCGAAATCGGTGGAGATGGAACAATTGTGTCTGAGCGGGAACAAATACCGGGTCAAAAAATGAGACTCTGTCTACCTCTTGAGGTCACTATCTGCGTAAATCAGCTTATGCTTCGAAGGTGCACCAAAACAACGTTAATGTGGTGGGTACGATGATTCTTACAGCTGTAGCTAATTAGAATGTTAAAATCACTTCCAATTAAACAATTTTTGTCTAATTGCCGCAAAAGTTTGATTTGAATACAGACAGTCCCGTCGCCACAGGGGGGCTTTGGTTGGCTTAGCCCCCCCAAACAGAGCTCCAAGTCTCCCCAAATTGAAATGTGAAACATTATAAATCAATGGAGTTTTGGTTAATTTTATAATGTCAAGCCCCCCCGCACAAACACAAAGCCCCCCTATTGAAAACTTTCTGGCGACGGTTCTGAATACAGGAATCGAACTGAGCAACAACACTAATCGAGAATTACCCTAAATATTAATTAGCTTCGGTCGTTCTTTGTGAGAAGTTATTCCACGGTTAATTTCTGCCAAATCGAGAGCGAGTCAACAATTTCTTTTCGGGAACTGTCTGAGTCAGGTTTGATTGCTAGACTCGTCATTTATGTAATGACATGTTCTACAACAGTCTACACCAGTGCTTCCCAACCAGTGGGTCGCGACCCATTGGTGGGTCGCGAAGCATTTCTAAATGTTACAGTTTTCTATTAGATCGGGAAATTATTGCATT
>JGI24159J19872_10003047_pt1 | contig 20554 bp, 11 predicted proteins | sample Ectturendosymbi4_FD_19872 | JGI IMG/M metagenome (IMG submission 19872) | reverse complement strand
ACTTACCCAAAAACGCCAAGTACTATGGTGGGCGGGCCACAAGTATTGTCTTTCAAATCTTTGGCAATACCAACTGGGAATCGAATCCAACCTCTCAGCTGCAGAAGTGCGTGCACAATCCACTGTGCATTTTCCCAGTTTTTGCTCTGTTGAGTGGACATTAATTGGGACGTGTTTTCTGCATTTCATAGCCTATTTTATCAACCACGCCGTGCAGTAATTGGCTACTTCATATTGGGCAGGTATACGCTGCCATATTGTCACAAGACCCGATAGATGGCATTGCAATCTGAACGCTCCTATTTACTGTTGGTGTACCAGCCATATTAGAATGCTATCCCTCAAGAAAAACACTAAAAAGTAGGTTGGTTGAAAATTATAGAAATGCTTTTATATTTGAATGTCTTGTTTTTGCCAAGCAATTTCCTCCAAAAGTTCAAAATCACCATTTTATTGTTTTAAATTCCTTGATCAACACATTGGTGATTTGTCGTGAGGTAAAAATGAGCCACGATGCAATTCTTTACACCTAAACCTATTTTCAGCCCGTTTTATGTGGAACTTAAACAAATGCGTCATAACTAGGGTATTGAAAAGTCAATAAAGTCAAAATTTGTTTTCATGTTGATACCATGAGCGAATTTCATGTTGGTTCCAAATTTCATGTTGATACCATGAGCAACTCCCAAGTTATTAGGTCAAAAAAAGTGAAAATTTATCGTTAGGTCAAACGTATCTAGCAGCACAGTTTTTTTCGCTTCATCTATATTTAATTGAAACTGCAACATCAGATGTTAATATGCTTATGCACGATTAGTTGTAATTCTGTAATAATAGTGAGCTTATTGCGACTTCTGGTGTAATATTGTTGTCTTGCCCACAACTGGACGATTGAAAATTAAGTAGGCTAGGCGTGATAGGGCAAGAAACATGATCCTGTAGTACTTGGTTTAATAAATGTTCAATCCATTATGCATATAGTGTTTCAACTTCATGGTGTTCACAGCTTTGACTGTACTGTATTTATTAATGTACTTATCAATATATCGTACCTAAAGTTAAACAACCGTTTTTCAAAATTTCGAAGTATGGTGATTGAATATGTTTCTCAGTTAACCACAACACCTAAAAGCTGAATTACTTTTCAGTTGCAAACGCAGGGAACTTATAGGTCAAAATAAAGTCAAAATTTGTAAATTATAAAGTCAAAATTTTGGATTATTACGTCAAAAATTGGTTTCCCTACGACTCATAACTGAGTGGCTATAGAGATTGAAACCCTTTTGTGAGACAATTAAAAGCTCTAGTTTGTCTAAGCTTTCGAGGAATCAGCCAAATGGTGTATGTTTTCATCTTTTTTCGATGACTCAAACGAGCACATATCTATATTCAAGTAAGTACTCTCCACAATGGGGATAAGCAAGGAATCGATCGGCATATGTTTAGGAAATCGATTTCACGCAAAGTTACGCATCTTCGGTCTTGAAATCTGCAAACAAAGCTTACAGGTAAAACGTTGTAAGGCTAAAATAAGAGCAGACAAAGCAAACAAAATCAAGACTGATATTAATAAATCAGAACACAAGCTGCGACAAGCTGGAAAGTACGTCTTTCCCCAATATTTTGAACGTCGAAACTAACTGACTAACGCCAATGGTCGAGAAAGTCAACAGACCTAAATGCTTAAAACTACTCACCGTTATGACTATACGTTGGTACAATGCTCGAGTGAGTTTGCATTCGACATATGTCAACAAATCACTAGAGGCGCAGTTCTCAAATCTTTTTTCAAAGCGACCCAAGTTTGCAGAAAAAACCTTGCGACCGAAGCATGTCCTGAAATGTTAATAGCTAGTGAAAATTTGTATGATGACAGAATTACATTGATAATACTAAGCAGTCGCTTTTACTGAACATTTGTTTATCAAACCATTTCATTACTACACTAATGAGAAAGCTGTGCTTGCTTGCCGTCAGTGAGTTTTTGGAATCACGGCGCTGCCTTAGTTAAGCACAGCCGCAGGTCAGTTTCAACTTCCGTCCGCTTTTGATGTTTCGTTTTCGGTACGCACATTGCATTAAGCCAGTCTCGCAAAGCCAGGTTGCCGTAAACGGAATCAGTTCTTGAACCACAAACTTTGAAACTGTCGGATACGTTTTGTACATGAAAGCCCAAATGTGAATATTTGCAGAATCTTTTTGATATTTTTCTTTGAAGGAGGCAAAAATAGTATGATTTCTTGCTTCCACCATCACGTCTATAAACTCTTCTGCAACATGGAGGGGTAGTTAAGGCAGATCTGTGCCAGTAAATGGATCAATTATCCAATCATTTTCAAGTGTAGGCGCCATATTTTCGCCATAGTAGTCCAAAAACTTTTGAGCAAGCTGTTCCAGTTGTCCGTTTATGGTTTGCCAAATATCAACTCCTTTGTCGCAAATATAGTTTATTAGTTTAGGGAACATCTCAGACTTATCTCGGGTCATATAGCGTTTCTAAAGATGAGGTTTCTGTAGTAAGAAGCAACTTTAGCGGTATGACCAAGTATAAAACCATACATAGATAAATTCAGTCAGTCCAGAGAGTCTAATATATCTGCAGGATAAGCAATCTTTGCATTGAAATCTTTCTGACTAAACTTTTCAGCTAAAACTTCAGGTTCCCGCAAGCCGCGCGGGTTAACCCGCTCCGGTCAGGATTCTGCTCTGCAATCTCCACGCGATAAAATCGTTTTCACTGCCGGAGTTCATTGTCAAAAATGCAACAAGTATTGACTCCTACCAGTTTTTTGTAACAATGCGCTATCGAGAGGAAACGCTTCATGCCTTCGCATTTTTCTTTACAAAGTATCTGTGCTGTCTAATCTAAATGTTTCCTAAGGCTTTTTCTATTTAGGATTTTATCACTCTGGGAACGTTTAAAAAAACAAGCGATCCAGAAGAATTATCAGGCGACCCAACTTTGAGTCACTACCAATAGGTTTAGAACCTGTGCTCTAAAGTGAGCCATTGGACGCTGCGATAAAAGTAAACAACAATGTGGCACACTGGATAGCAAAAAGAACACAGCGCAAGAAGTGGCAAGAATTATTTGACATGGGGAGGATCATGTTTTGAATATTATTCTGTGCGTCAAGTTAGTGATACCCTTTATATTCAGAGATGAAAACTTGGTTGTTTGACAAAACTAAGTGTATGCTTCGTTTAGAGGTTGTTTGTTTTGTGGTCAGGGCAAACTTTGTGGGATAAAAATGACCCAACAGTCTCGAAAGGGTTAAAAGTTCTAAGTAGGCTTTCTGTAAGGTTTCAAGGAATCAGCTGACTGGGCTCTGTTTTCAATTTTTATTAGAATTTTTTATTGGAAAATTTTTTCAACAAGATTTATACGTTCTTAGCTCCTATTCACCTAATGTGAGAAAAATTTTATTTGCACTTTATTTTGTCATAATTACTGAAAAAGCTACCTGTCGACTGCGGAGCTTCGACATTAGTTTATTCATTTCCTAAATCATTTACCTTTAAATACATTTTTACCAAGGCCTTTTTGATGATTTTTACGCTGACCTTCGCCATATTCAGTATTCCACGTTAAAAACTTCATGTGGGCTGCAAAAGAAATAGTAATGCTAAAATGTTTGGTTGAGCATCTCTCCGAAACATTGACTGGAATATATTCTTTCCTGAAATAAAACCATGCCCATACAACCATTCATTGTTGGTACATGTTATTGTCTCTACAAGCAACTGTCTATAAATTGGGTTAGACTTAACCTCATATGCTTATATGTACAAATGTACTCATAACCTCTACAAACAGAACACTCTGCAGCGTGATGTTTAATAGTTCAGTCATTCTAGCTTAGCTCCTATTTGGCAATAAGGGTCTCTGCACAGATGAAATTATGTGATCTACTGATGAAACCATTAAACTGGAAACGCTGTTTCCTGGAGATTAACACCAACTTGGAAGCATTTTACGTTGCAAAGAGCCAGTACTAATTAATGACATTCTTAGCATCAATAGATGTATACAAGCCTACTTATGTGTAGTGAGGTTCATGGCTGGAAAGGCATTACATCTTTCCAATTCATATTTTGAAATATTTATATGAACTAACCATAGTAGCATGATGCATAAATTCACCCAAGGCTACAACCAGTCAAAAATATTTTTTTTTGGGGAAAAAACTCCATATTTTCTAAAATACCTATGTAAGAATCAATAAACTGCATAATTTTAATGAACATTTTAATTTCAGAGGATGGGCAATTATCTGAAATGTCAACCCTACTTGCAGGCCTGAATCTACCATTGAACTGGCTGCTTTTACGTTGACTACTCTTTACGCCATGTTTCATATGTCATATCAGCATTCTTATGTACAAACACATGGCTAAGTATTATTTGACGAAACCAGAACATAACCTTGTTAATGGTCGGACATAGTACATTTGCTGCGGATGTTCCCTGTGATCATATGTTACTATTGATACACCATTGTTGACTTCAGTTTTCAGAACTGTTTTAGCTTACTTAATATAACTATTGATCAGAGGCGCACACAGGGTTCTGAGGGGGCTAGAGCCCCCCCCCCCCTTAACGGAAATCGCCTAAACACAAATTTGTTGCTGACATTTGTTAAAACGCAAAACAATTCCGTACATGCATACATAGCTATATAAAGTTATCGATTATAACCAGTGGTGTAGTGATCTGTTACCTTGTTACGTTACGAGTGTTACACTTCAATCGCAATAAGCAAATCGTGCTAACACAATAGGAAACCATCGCTGAATGTCGCTTTTCGATAAAGACCTTGCGATTCATGAGTCATAATGGCACTGAGAGAAAGCGCTTCATTCGAATTTCGCGTACCGTGATAGTCAGAAGAGTGCGGGGGAAAATGGATAAGTTTGTAGTTGCACAACGCAAGCGGAAAAGGAGTTCGTCAAGAGAAAGAGACTTTTGCAAAAGAGATAGAAAAGACACTAGCTCGTTCTCAGAGTCTGCCAGTCAAGTATTCAGTAGTGAAAATGATATTGGTAACTTCGTTGGAGTTTCCCTGTCTAATGCTGATCGACGAAAGGTATTGTTTATACCGCTCTGTAAAAGGTTTTACGCTCATTTTGTACATTTAACGCCGGTGTCAAGCGAAATTTCTGACTTGCCAAATCGCTGACTTAAGTGATATTCCTGGTGATGCATCTCGGAAGCCGTGGCTGTTCACTGAGATATCAAATGTTCTGAGAACTTATGATTAGGGTTAAGGGCTAAGGTTTAGGATTTGGGTTAAGCTTCACAGGGTTAGAAAGAGAAAAATAACTGGCGTCTGAGACGAAGTGAAATACTTTTCAGTGGTTAGTTATTCCCAAATTGTCGCCTGTTGTGGACTATCTAACGTCTAGAGAAAAGTTTTATTTGCGCAACAGGCATCAAATAATTATTTCAAAAAGTACGAGTCTGTTACCAACAAATTCTCTATCAACTTTTACTTGTGCATTTAGTCAGCTATGATTTGTGTGGACAGAAAAAGCTTTTGTCTTAATGAAGTAAAATGGCTTCGTGGTTTCAATGAATGTCATGTTTCACATGATGGTACACATTTTTGCAGCTGGCTGTTCATTACCTGGTCTGGAGGAAAACGCTTATCCTGATTCACACAAACGGAAATACTTGATTGGAGAATCTTTAAATTATGTTTGTCAATTTGGTAAGTTTCGAAATTGTTGCTGAGTTTTTATGATAAAATACAATTATCAATTAACACACCAGTCCAGTGCGTATTTCAGTATTCCCAAAAGGTACCTTTTATTGAAAGCCGATGTTTTTGCGTTCTAATTGTGCTACATATAGATGTACTGGAAATAACATAAATTTGGCCTAATATTGTAGTTCAACCATAAAAAATATTAGTTTCTCATCAAAGTTCGTAAAATGTTAACAACAGTAGTGTATGTAAAACCTATGATTGCAGCGTCAATATGGCTCCCAAAAACCTACCCATCAAGTGTTTGCCAAAACGCGTAGTGTTTGAAATCACAAGACGAGTATACTCACTTCAATGTTTTTTGTTTCAGGTTACTATATGGTAGGGATTCCAACCACTACGTGTGAAAGGAATGGGCACTGGACAAAACCTACTTTTGTCTGTCATCGAAAAAGTTGTGGAATACCGGAAGTTCCGTATAATGGTTACAAAGAGGGTGACGACTACCTATTCGGCAGCAGAGTACACTTTTACTGCAAGAAAGGTAGACATCAAAGATAGGCGTCCTCAAAAAGATAGTTTTGAAAGTATTTTGTATTTTCTGTTGCTGCTGAAAGCTCATTCTTTTCTATAGCGTTATTTCCACAGTTATTAGCTATGTTCATGGCAATACTGTACAAGGAAATTATTCGTTTTTACAGTGTGTATCTTGGCCACATTTAGAATTATCCAAATGTTTTTTTACGATATACACAATATTAACCCAAACAAACTCTAATATCCTATTTATTTGGCCGCAAGACTAAGTGTTACAATGCAACAGCTAAAAAATCTATTTCGGTTTTGTCAAATATCACCAAAGCAAAACATGTAAGATGAAAGCAGTTTGTTTACAGTAACTTAAGTTACACCTTTCAGATGTAACAAATGGTTAATGCACACCTTCTGCAAATCCTTCAGTGTCAAATCAGATTTCATCCTGACTAGCTTTCTATTCTAGATTTCAAGTCAGTTCCTGAAACGCTGTCAGTTAAGCATAGTAAAACTCATTAAAAACATAATGAACGTTCAAATTTGGAGAATAACTTTTTGTGGTAGCATAGAACTTTTTATATATATGCGAGGAAGCCTATGTTTGCGGCTATATTGGTTCGGAAAGGAAACTTAGCAAAGAAAAGAAAAAGAAAACGAACCAATACATCTTTCAAGACACTTTGCGGGTTTGCTGTATAAGGGAGAGGCTATTGTACCGAATCACTTGAAAAAACAATTAAACCATTAGTGCTTGCTGGATACATGTAGGATGCATAAACACTTAAAGATTTTTGGCATTCGACTGGTGCTGTTTTCATTTTTGGGGTGTTTTGAAATAAATTAAATATAGAAAAATTGCAGAAATTTAAACATTATCAGTTGTTTGCAAAGTGTTAAGGTTTAAGCTTGAATCTTACAATTGCTTAAATCAACAGGTAGCACGTTACAAAGTGAATGCTTTCCTATTTTTTTAACCTTCTGGGAAGTGTCTGTTTTATTCATGTTATTTTACCTGCGGACAAAAGTATTTACCAAACTTTCAATGAATTGGAAATCAAAAGCACTGCCATGAACTGATTTTTCGTGAATCCAACTGCTGTGCAGTACAAACGATTGAGTACATTTGACATTCGATTTTGGAGTATTGCAGCATATTTAAAAACAAAACAAGTCTTGCAAGGAGTGTTAGGACGCTGATGATCGTGAGGATAGCAGAAGTACTACCTCTGCTTTTTCAGATGTAGCAGAAAAGAGTCTTACTTGTGGACACAGACATACAGATAATTTTGTGCTAAATACTATATAAAAAATAACACGGCTATCAATCGCAACTTTGAGTACTTTTTCTTTTAAAATTATTCTGATTTAATATGACAGTCTTTATTTGATAAAACCGCGATTGAAAAGCTATTTGGAAGCCTCGGCTTTCAACGAAATCTGCGGGTAATCCGGAGCTTGTCTTAAGCGTGCAATAACGTTTCTGAAAACACACGAGACAAATTTTGCTTCGTATTCCTGAAACAGAGAAGAATTTTACGTGGAAATACAGTCATTATATCATGACCATAATCTGAACTAGCAATTCGGCAAACAAGTAGCAGCACACTTCACAATAATATATGGTTTTCCAGGAAAGTGCACCAAGTAAAATTTAGTTAGGATTTGAAAAATCGATATAACAATAAATAAACTTTCAAGAGTTACGTTTGTAGTCAACCAAAACCTGAGAAAACAGAAAAAATGTCTAAAGACTAAATTTGGTTTCTGTAGTGAAAAAGCAAAATAGCGATTTTTGGTTTTCAACAGTTGACGAATTTAAGGAATTTGTGCTTGTCAAACATTTTTATATCCAGAAAAGGGGGACTCCAGGTCAACAGCGTCACTAGTGCTTATATTTCGCATAGAGTCCATATAAAATAAATTTACAAAAATGCAAGTGACGTAATGCACATGTCAAATTCATAAACGCAAAGTCCCAAATGACTTATTGTTTATACCTATCACTCCGTCTTCCTACATTTGCAAAGATTGACCCATGACCCAGCCTACTCCAGCTGAACATCGAGGGCTCACCGCAAACAAGATCAGCGTTATCGGGCAGCTCGCCTACAAGAACAAGACACTTATCACCGTCCTACAGGAGACCCACTGCACTACCGCAGACAAGCTAGTGATTCCCAATTTCTCACTAGCTGAGTCAGTCCTGAGCAGGAATCACGGCCTTGTCACTCTTGTTCATGGGCGGTTGGAATGGTCACTGATCCATCAGTCTCTAGAGCACTCAGAGACTGAGTGGTTGTGCGTAGACGTCGCGGGATATACGATCATTAACGTCTACAAACCTTCACGCTCGCAATTCACGCCAACGGCTATCCCGACGTTCCCACACCCCAGTATGTATGTTGGCTACTTAACCGCCAACATGTCAACTGGGACTACAGCAAAACATCTCCTGAGAGCGAGAGACTGGACTCCTGATCAACAGCCAACAACCTTGGGTTGCTGTATGACCCAAAGAAAGCAGTCAGTTTATCCTCTCACCGATGGACCGTCGGCATCACCCCGGGTTTGGCCTTCCCGAGTGTCGGCCAGGAAAACCGGTTGCCGCACAGACGTGTTCTAGGAAAGTTCCCGCGGCCACAACACCGGCCCTCTCTCAAGACACCAAGAATTTTACGATAGCCTGCTATCTGCGGCTAAATAATGTATCCCACGTGGCCGTCTAAAGAACTATGTGCCAGCCATGTTGGGACAAAGAGCATTAATCCCTTTATTACTCCTTCATCCGAGCCCCAGTGGGGATTTACTATGATAGAGCGGTTCGTCCCTAATTTCCCGGATCGAACAGAAGAAGCAGGAAGCGATGGGAGGAACCTGTCAATTCCATCGATTTCTCGCACTCCAGCCGCAAGGCGTGGAGCACCATCAATAAACTTACTGGCGAGTAAGGACGCTTGTCTCGCCAGCACCCCGTCTCGGCAAACTCCATCGCCTCGCAACTCGTGAAGAACGGGGCAAACAAAACTGGGAGCCGAGCATCCACCAGGCTCACCAATAATGGAGTTGTCCGACCTGTCCCAACACCCGAAGGACACAGTGTATCTGACCCTTACAGGCCAGAAGAGCTTGATGCCGCCCTCACGCGCCTGATGCCAGGAAAACCTCCGGGTTTGGATTCTACCACGCCCTGTCGGCTCTCAAATCTTGGTTTTGCGATTTCCTCATTTCTTGCACGCGCCAACTCAAAATTCCAAAGATAGGGGAAGATCACTAATAGTTGCAATCCCTAAGACGGAAAATCCATTGGGGAACCCAAAGAGCTATCGCTCTATATTTTTCCTGTGTGTCGTCTTCAAAATCTTTGAGAGACTCATCTACGCTCGTGTCGAACCAGTCATCGATCCACTACTCCCGCAGGAGTAGGCGGGCTTTCGACACGGGAGGTCGACCAAAGACCAGGTCACGCTGCCGACACAGGATATCGAGGATAACGTTTCGGCTAAGAAGGCCGGAGTTGTTTGTCGATCTCACAGCAGCCTACGACACTGTATGGCATCGCATCACCCCTCACCTGCAAGCTGCTGCGATTGCTACCTGACAGACGCATGGCCCGCATGATCATGGAGATGGTTAGTAATCGCAGCTTCACCCTAACCACCGAAAGCGGCAAACGGAGCAGGTTACGATGCCTCAAGAATGGCGTCCCACAGGGATCTGTCCTGGCACCCCTTCTATTCAGCATCTACATCTCTGACTTGCCAACCACGGTCTGCAGAAGGTATGCATATGCTGACGACCTAGCAATCATGCATGCTGATGGAGACTGGCAGTTAGTAGAAGGGTACTGGGCAAAGACATGGCAACCGTAGGTGAATACCTCCAGACCTAGAAGCAAAAGCTCAGCACCACAAAAACGGTTTCGGCAGCCTTCCACCGTAACAACATGGAAGTTAAACGTGAGCTAAAAGTCAACTTCAACAACGAAATCCTGCCTTTCTTCTCCGAGCCCAATTACCTTGGGGTAACGCTGGACAGGTCGCTCCCGTATCGCCAACACTTTGAGTCGCTTCGCAAAAAGCTGACATCACGCGTCGCACTCTTGAGGCGGCTTGCTGGCTCTGGCTGGGTGCTGGAACAACAACGACGCGAACCGCCACCCTGGTCCTGGTACACACAACCGAAGAGTACTGGGCTCCTGTCTGGTGCCACAGAGCTCACAGCCGCCTCATTCACCCTGCCATCAACGACGCCTTGCTGATTGTCACCGGATGCCTGCGTCCTACACCTGCGGACAACCTTCCTATACTTGCAGGCATCCATCCTTTTGATCTTCGTCGCGAAGGAGCCATACTCTCCAGAACGCCTTGCCATGGAGCCTGCACACCTGCTCCGATCAGCGCTCACCTGTCCGCAGAGTGCGAATGCACAGCATTTCAAATCGAGACTCCCATTTGTACCCGCCACACAACAACTCATCATTTCCTCTGACAATAATTACATTGGTGCGGCGCACTGGGCGGATCACCTATGGAATGCGGAGTGGGCGGACAACCCTAAAAGACGCCGCACTTTCATCCCCGACACTGGCACTCACCCTCCTGGAATGACCCTTCCAAGAACAGCGTGGGTCCGGCATAACCGCCTCCGCACTGGTGTAGGACGTTTCCGCTCATGCGTACGCAAATGGGTGTGGCTTCCTCTCCAGCCTGTGAATGTGGTGCAAAAGAACAAACCGTCACCCATTTTGTCCTCCAATGTCCAATCCATCGACCTCCCCATGGACTTTACGGCTCGTGTTTCTATGCGATGAGGCCTTTTTAAAAGTTTAAGAGTATATTTACCGTCCGTAAATACTTATATTGTTGCGTGCGTTGGCTTTGCCATAAACAAATGGTTGAAGTGCATTTACTGTAAACGTCGATTGATTTTCGATGGCTTGTTGGATTGGTTCTGTGACTGAGCGTCACCACTTGCCGATGGCGCGCTTTAGGCATGTGACGCGACGCACCGTCACAGTTCAGTGTGGTGAACAATTATGTTTTAAACGAAATGATCTACTTACCTGTGATAAATTATCAAAAAACAGAAAAATGCAGACTTTAACTTGACACGTGTAAGCACTCACCCCGTGCTTAACCCTTCAAGGATGGCGGAAACTAGTATATCGGCTCGGACTTTTCCAGTCAAAAATCCGCGTTTTTAGAGCACTCGATCGGCTTACTTGACGCTGTCAAGTGCTGTAAAGACGCGGAGTGCCACTGATCCAGAAAAACCCAAAAAATAAAATTAAGCTAAACTTTGGTTACAAAAAAGATGGGATGTAAATCCTATGCCGTTTGGTGGTTTGAAGGTTCTTTTTGTAACAAGCTATTTTAGTATTTAATATATTTTGCACTCAACTGACAATTGGTCTGTTGTGTACAGCATGTTGTTGCTAAGTAAACAGTTTGACAGGTATTTCAGCAGAGGTGGATTGAAATGTTTCGTTGTTGAGAACGAATGAACAAAATATGAAACATGCAATCTCATATGAAAACCGTAACGTAGATCATGTTTGAAAATCTAGAAAATAGGCCCGCTTTGCTCATAGCTGATTACACCTATGCTGGTGAAGAAACATTTCAGAATAAGAAATTTTCACAGAGGCTTATTTTCGCTTAAAATATCGCATTTCCATTGACGTTATGCAATATTAACCATGGGTGATAAACATATGCATGACACAGGTAATATGCGTATAGAAATTCACAGCAAAACCAAACGTTGCTGCACAAAATGAGGATAAGTAGCCGTAATAATTTGGACTTTAAGATCATTTAAAATCTAGTTCTAAACAAAACGAAGAACAAATTCCAAAGGATGCACATTGTTTTAAAACGGATTTAATTCCTCGATGTTGTTACATCCAAAACTACGTTTCTTCAAATATCATTTATTGTCATGAATTATTATTATAACCAAAGAAAATCATCATAAGAAAATCGTCATGGAATCGATTGAAGAACTCTGTTTACAGAGTTCAGTTCAAAGCCGATCGAGACTAACTTTGTGATAATGAAATTCGTAAAGACAAGGACATCAAAACTCTTCCCTTGAACATATGAAAACTGAGATGATACGTTTGGTATGATATGGGGACGCGACCAGAATGCCCTAGGAAATTTAGACGAGGCAATTTTTCTGGTTACCTCAAAGACAAAATGACTCACAGGTTGGGAAACGAAAAGGTGGATCTCCGGTTTGGAAATTTATTCAATTCAAGGATATAAAAAATTGGAAGCTCTACTTGTTTCTTGAGCATCAGTATCAACCTGTGTCTTACTTTCTATTAACTGCGGCGATTCTTGACTACCCATATCTTCAATTCAAGTACTGTTTGTGCACAAGTAACAAAAATCAGCACGCATTGATCCCTGAAGATGCCGTATGGCGAAATCGATTCGACATCTTCAGTCCCTGAAGATGCCGTGTGGCGAAATCGATTTCCATTACATAACATCAATGCGTGCTGATTTTTGTTACTTGTGCACAGACAGTACTTCAATTCAAGGATGTAGCAGCAACAGTAGGGTGTCCTGCGATTAATTCCGAACTAAAAGATTTTTTCACGAGGCTGCTATTCTTCCAAACACTGCATAAAAAGGATGCATTAGCAAATGACTGAAACTGAATTTTGAAAAAGAATCGAAATTGATCAAAGTGGATAAAAATGCATGGAATCTAATAATGTTTGGTTTTGGAACAACACAGGTTATCAAATGCTGCAAAATCAGAACAACATTACATGCGGAAATACAGGAACTTGGATAGGAAGCATACCAACATGCAAAGGTTTGTTAGGCGTTTAATGTGTTGTAAATGCTTTACGAAAACATTTAACACGGATGCCTTAGCAACTACTGCGTTTTATTAAAAGGTAATGAGACACAATTTGATCGATGTATTATGCTGTTAATAAAATATACGCACCACATGGAAGACTTTCGCTTCTGTTTTTAGTTTTTTACTTGCATTACTCAACCTTAATTACAAAACAGCCATTACATGTCCTCCCCCCGCCACGCCGGAGATGGGTTTAATAGATGACAGTGCATCGGACTTCACCTACAACACTGTCATACGATATTCATGCCAACAAGGTTACAAACTCGAAGGCCCATCCACCGGAACCTGCAATGAAAATGCAACTTGGGGTATTGTTCCCATTTGTAAAGGTTAGTTTAATTAAAACTATTAGAACAGGTGTTAGAAAAACTGCATCATTCAGTTATTTGATTTTCCATTCGTTGCAAGTAGTAGTGCGCTTCGATTTTGTATACAGAGAACGAAACTCGTGTGATGTAAGTAGTTGTAACTTACGTTGTACCGCAGCCTAAAAACACCTGAGATGAAATTACTTAATATTTATTTACTACAATAGCCAAGCTTCTGTTGTTGCACTTACAATTTATAACTAACAGACAGCAAGCTATTCAATACAAGTGATAGTTACAAATATAACATCTGCGTTATCGCTGTTGAAAAGCATCACTATTTTGCTATAGAGATTAAACATGTTTGTTCGAAAGCATTTTGTTGCAAAGAAGTTAAAAATCTGTTAGGATTTTTTCAATTCTTTTTTCTTATTTAAAGTTTTATTAAAATCTTGCGGTTTCCCTGAAATATAGAAATTAACGCGATTTTAGCTGACCATTTCCGTACTGTTTGTGAAAAAAACGTACAAATTCTATGAGTAGTATTCCGAATTAGATTGCGCATTTAGCCTATTTGTAACGGAATAAATACATGAAAACTTACCTTAACTGGCTTGCCAAGGAATATCACGAATTCGCTTCTCGCTGTACCTTGGATTTTGTCTAGGAGTATGAAGTTGCTGTATCAAATGTGCTGCAAATATGCAATAAAGCGACTTTTGTGTGGGAGGTTAGCTAAGAGAATGTGGTTCAGGCAGGTTACAGAATAAAGCTTTTATCAACAAATGTTCTTGAAAAACGTTTTGGAAGTGTAGCAGTTGGTGTTTGGAAAGCTTAGAATTTTTTCCTGTAACAAGATTGATAATAATAATTCAGTCTGAAACAAAACCATAACGACGTCAGCTTGTCTGTTTTGTTCGGCATTTTCTGCCTACTGAAACAAGTGAAATTTTTCTGCCGTCATTGCAATTTAACCAAAACACGTGAAAGCTAATCAATGGCTGAATTGCATTTAAAGCAAAGCACTACTTGTACTTTTAAATAACAAAATCTAGTAGCTAAATTTCTCATTTCTGTTTCAACTAAGCTTTTATAGATTAGATTTTCTAGTTTTAACTCTCTCCGAAAGGTATACACTCCCAAGGCAGCAAGTATTCATTGATAGCGGCAACAACAGCTGGTACATAATTTTATTTAAAGTCGGATACAAAACTTCGATAAAACCTGCATACTTCACGTGATAGCTTCAGCAGTTGTTCCGAACCGTTGTTGGTCTGCTCATGCAATGTAGATGCGCTTTAATGCACAAAACTATAAAAGGGTTTTGTTGAGTGTTTTTGATGACTCAGTTTCAAAAACATGTCTTGCGCAGTCACACTTTTTCACTCACTATCAAAATTTTAATTCTAATGTCCTTTGTGTTCAGTTGACAAAAATTGCGATTTCGAAGACTTCCGACGTCCCTTCTGTGGATTTACAAACGCAGGAAACCTGTGGAAAAGGGTATCTACTGCAAACGTTCCTATCGGACCCAGAGGTTAATGTCAAACGTGAAGTTTTGAATAATTTGCAAGAGATATTTGTTTGTGATTTAAACCTTTTAACGCCCGGTCGAACTGCTTAAACGTTTTGGACCTTTTCCGTCGTACCTCATCTACTAGTGGTTTTAAAGAGGCAATCTAACCATCAGAAGATGTAGAAAGCCTTCTAGTTTCGATTAAAAAATTGGACACTTTTAGGGTTGAGCTTTGTTTGGGGCATCATGACGTCACGAGGTGGTCCCGATAAGGTCATTGGGAGCTGTGAAAAATTTCAAGTGCCAATTTTTACTGTTTTTTTAAATAAACCAGGCAAAAATCAGTATCTTCTGAGGCTTTGGTTGGATATCTAGTGTAATCGTTTGGCAATTTAAAGCGGCATTCGGCTTTTGTGAGAATCTTCAAAGCCGTTGTAGTAGTTCGTTATCGGGTCCACCCTATGGCCCCACATAAAGTTCAAACCAAAAAGTGCCCAATTATTTTAATCGAAACTAGAAGACTAATTGCATCTTTTGATGGCTTAATTAGCTCTCGAGCAGTACCGGTTGGCAGGGTATGACTGCAAACCTCCAGGCCACTGAAGTGGCTCGCGCAGGCGTTAAAACTTTCTTCCCTTTGAATCAGCAAACGATCATCATAAATGTGTTTGCAACGCAGGTTTTGTAGCCGAAACAAACTTGGGAACGGGTCATTTGGGGAATGCAACGGCCATACTCTCTTTACCTTCTATTTCTGGAGAAACAGCGCATTGTTTCAAGTTCTATTACATGCTGAAGAAACTGCATAGCTTGAAAGATTTTTATGTTAAAATTGTAAACAGGTAAATCTTTCTCTACATGTTAATGTATATCTAAAATCTATCTTAGATTCTTCTCAACCAATTTAATTCATAAGTATTGTTTTTATTTTTCTTCTTTGCCAAATGATATTAAAGTCTGCCGTGTGCAATATCACCAGTGCAAATCGTGTTTTGTAATATCCATATTAGTTTCTGTCCGCGTTCTTTGGAAAACCAAATGTTAGAACTTGTAAAGGCTTCACTGCATCAGCGAGTTTTATTTGGATACTTTTTGTACGATCAAACTCTAAATAAAAACTTTGATCAAACTGTGTGAAGTTATGCAATTTGTGGTTTGCACGTTCACACAGTGTGTGCTTAACCTAAAACTTCATGGACCTTTGCCATGTTTGGAGACGGAGACAAAAACATTCGACTGATCATTGTTGCATGCGCGAAAACTGTTACACAGGAATTGTGAAACAGTTTCTATTACATAGGAATTGTAAAACAGTTACGATGTTATGTTTGAGTGTCGAAGTTTTGCTTGTACAAAACGTTTCTGCTGAAAACCGTTTGTTACAAAAAAAATATTTTATAAAGGTCATTTTCTTTGCTCATTATGCAGTAAAATAAACACTGTCATTAGTCGAGGAAAATGTGCGCATGTGAACCCCACTAGTACCAAGCTCTAAACTGCACCGTTCGTATAACCATCGAACTTATCAAATGTTCATAGGTTTGTTAGCTATTATTGTTCATGCAGCGACTAGATTTATCTATTACCGTGATTTCTTTCAAATGACGTGTTTTCGGATGTTTGAAAAATGAGATTTATAAAACATTAGTGACACAGTCATTTAGCGGTAGGTCTGTTTTAAGATTGAACGGAAAATAGTGTTAAATATAAATGAGTATGCGTATAAATAAACATTAATATTTTGGGACCTAGGTCTCATACAGACAGGCTTTGGCAACCCGCGACCACTGAAATAAAAAATGAGTGGCTGAGCACGGACATAAAAACTGGTGCTACGCCCGCTGCAAGGGAATTTTCTATCCACTTCGTAGCAGTGAAAACTTACCCAACGGCAGAAACTTCAATTGAAATTGATGAAATTGAAATATCTACAGATGATGAGTGCAGTGAGTTTAAATATGCTAGAAATGTTTCATACTTCATTTGTCATTGTCATGTAAAGACAAATTTGTCCTTATTGATGAAATGAAATATTTTTTTATGAGTGCAATGCATAAATATTGGCGAAACTCCGTGAACACTTCTTACAGAATAACGAATCGATTACATTTAAAATTAGGTTGACACATGGAAAAAAAATATCAAAATTTTGTAAATAAAATTATCATAAAGTTTCAGCGGTTTGTTCTTTTTGTGTTGGATATTATGGAAGACTTGCAGTGATTCATAACACATTTTAATCTAGTTTTCTTGCAAACATTTTTCTTGAGGGTATTTCTAAAAAGTATTCCGTTTTTACCATGTGGTGATTGCCCTATTAACACATAGGACCAAAACTGTTGTGCGATTCATCTTACTTGGAAACAAAATTGTTTTCAAATTGGTTGTACTGTACATCTGAGTGACCATATTACAACATGCCTCCTAGTTTTGAAAAAATCTCTTAGTAGCGCATGTATCTACAACTGATGCTATACAAAATCCACATTGTGTTTTTCTGCAACATCGCCTATTATATGGATTTAGAGGAGAGGTAGCGAAGAGTTTTAAATTTTTTGCATTGTGGTAACTTCGTCTGTTTGACCAAGTAAATCTCAGCTTTGCGAAAGAGCAATGGTTTGATTCAAACTAAACGGTGCACTGATTTAACAGTCAATGAGTGTGAAGAAAACCCCTGCGCAAACAATGGACAGTGCTTGAATCTCGTTGATGGATATCGCTGCCTCTGCACTCAGTACTACACTGGAAAAAACTGTAGCCAAGGTAATTAGTTGAATTTGTCTAAAATGAACGTTTATATTAGGTGCAACTTTCAAACAAAACATAGCGCATTCCAATTTGTTGTTTGGAGGAGGAATAAACACTTCCAACGACTCTATTGCCTTGATTCATTACTGCACAAACTCATTACTTTAACAACATTTCCAATTTACACTGGCATTCGTTTGCAGCTATCACTTGTCAAGTCCCAGAAGCGCCATTGAATGGGACGGTCACACCAGCAAGTGGCAGCTTTGTGTTGTTAAAAACAAACAATCACATTCTTTTGCATGGTAGGTTATACCATGTTCGGTGATTCGTCCGCAACATGTCAAAACAATGAAAGATGGTCATCAAATATGCCCTCGTGTCGACGAATGTTTTAATATCTTTTATCTGTTTCTTTTTTTCACTTTTGCGTTGAATTATTTACTGCAAAACTGAAGCCTGTCCAGTCTCGTGCTCGGCATTAGTAGGTGCAAGAATAGGAAAGGTTAACTCTCGGTGCTGCTAATACTTGCCGCCAATGTAGTTTTCACTGCGAAAGCAACCGCGTTCCCCCTGCCTACGCAAGGGAAGATGGGCTTCTATGACCACTCGTGACACTTCAAGAGGAGTAAATCTAGAGCGTAATGAATCTGAACCTAAGTTATAAAAACAACAGGCAGATTTGTTGGGAAACGCTCTGAAAAAATTTACTGCAAAACGTAAATCTCAAATGACAAACAAGCTGTGTCTCTTACGTGGTGACTATCAATTGCCAACCCATTTCCAAATACCCATATGTGTTTTTTTCTACTTGATGCTGTTTGCATTACATTAATCCACTTCACTGCTTTGAGATATTCTGCAACCTGAAATAACGCACCAAATAGTTTGAAAACGCATTGCTTGATTGAAAGTATGAGCAAGCTAAAGTAAAATTTCTAGCGGTTTTAAGTAACGTTTTGTTTGTCTCATACAAATTCAGTACGCTCACACACTTGCCCACGCAGCCAAAGCAACCAGCAATGGAGCATCAACATATTGTATGCTGAACACCCACAACTCCTTGTCAAACCTTTGGACTGCCAAGAAAAACAACTCATGTAGATAATACAAAGTGGCCTTCATAAAAGCTGCTAACTAAAAGTGGAGCATTGCAAACTCAATCCAACCTGTGACAACCGAACATTTAACAGTACACCACCTTTATTGCATTACTTCTCATTGGCTTGTAAATATTTTATTGGGAATAAGACTACCAATTAATTCATTGCTTCTGCTCTGTACTGGAAAATAAATCATGAAAGCTTTTGTGATCTAATAAGCATTGGAACGTAGCAGTAAAATATTTCCATGCGTACCGAACTAATTTCTCAAGATTGCTAAAATCAAAAGTTTATTGAAAAAAAGGCCGTGAGTAAACATTTGTGACAGTGTATGAGTTTACAATAAAAAAACAAGTCTGATGGGCAGCCAATCACATGCGGTATCTTTACAAAAAATAAGAAATATGTTTGCAACTAACAGAAGATAACAATATCTTGAGTTTTTCCTTCGTTTTTTTTTTTATTTTAAGCAAGAGCCTTCAAAAGTGAGTTTTCATGAAATAAAATTAAGCTGGGGTGCACCTAAACAACAAGTTTAGTATATGCAGACCAGAATATTCAATTAATAATTCATTTTGTGAACGTTATTTCCGGTGGTATGTCTGGTGACCGTTGTTAGTTTTAGCTGCGATATAACCATTTGTGTAAAAGAATGAAACGTACAATGCGGGTTAAAATAAAGATACGTTTGCACAGGTAGATGTATCATGTTCTTTTTACAAAAACTATTTCGTTTGTGGGCATTTATCTTCCTGTTTGCAGTACACAGTAATGCAATTTTTAGGAACATGCCGTATCCACATGCAACACCACATCTGGACATCATAGGTCCAAAGCAAGTAAACACTGAAGGTAATCGTATAAAGTATGCGTGCAAGTAGAAACATTTTCATTTGATCGGCTCTTCAACTTCGACATGCCTGCCATCTGGCCAATGGTCAAGTCGCAGACCAGAATGCAAACGTAAGCAGTGCTCATAAGAATTGGGGTTTTGTTAGTCCCCACTGTAGACAAACAATTCTTTTGGTTTTGATGGTAAATGCAATCTCTTGTTTTCTAGAGTGGTTCTACCACCAAACTGCATTGCGCTTTAAAAAGAGATTTATAGCTTTCATAGCAAAAGAAAGGGTAAGCACACGGTCATCTTTTGCCATGGAAGTACGTTTTCTTTCCCCAAATTTCTAGTGTCTTATGTTGTGAAAATACATATCCGAAAAGATGCCATGTTGTTATTACTTAACTGCGCTCCATTCGCCCTTTTAAGCTTTGCAGTTTAAAACTAGAGTATTTCACATTCCTATATCCTGTAAACGAACAGAGCTTTTCAAACCTCTACATAAGGTTCAGAGAATAATATCATGAGTTAAAAAGCTATTCGTTCGTAAGCAGGTTTAGCAACACCTATTTTACACTAACTCTATAATTCTTTTATGTGCGGTGTTTTTAAGAATTTCAGCAGCAAATGAGGCAAAAAACAGTATGACCATCCATAAAACATTAACGTCTTACCAACGATTCACATAGAAACACTCTGTACTTTTTAGGCCTTTGCCGAAATTTAGATTTAGCTTATGGAGTGAGGATTACACAACCCCAATCGCGATATTTTGTTGACAACACCGTGCAGTTTAGTTGCACTCAACCCGGTTTTGTACTAAGCGGTGCATCATCATCGACGTGCCAGGTTAACGGAAGGTGGTCTGAGCAATCTCCTCATTGCTTAAGTAAGTGTCTTCTAGTTTTTCCAACAAT
>JGI24159J19872_10003046_pt1 | contig 20554 bp, 9 predicted proteins | sample Ectturendosymbi4_FD_19872 | JGI IMG/M metagenome (IMG submission 19872) | reverse complement strand
TTCACATCAGGCACATTCATCTGATGCAGTTCCCTCTGACTTAGCCGAATTCCATGTAGTGGCACTTGTGTGACCACTACAGTATATATTTTTTCTTTCGTGACGTAGATTTGTTGTACTTGCCACCATGACTTCTGTGAGTGAAGCGATTGTGACGTTTCTTCAGGTAATTCTATTCGCAAACACAACTGCGTTCTTTTGTTCTCTGCCCGTATTAGTCTCACACTCTTTCAGAAAAGCCGACAGGGGTGAGGAAATTAGCACGCGTACGCGATGGCCTACAAACGCGATGGTCTACAGCAGTGTTTCCCAATCTTTTTTGGCTACCGCCCCCTTTCCTGACAAAGAAATTTCTATCGCCCCACTACCGTGCTTAGCACATACATCAACACATTTTTTGTGCATTTCACTATAAAACTTAATTTAGTAAAACACTAAGTTTTTGTTTACAACTTACATGCATACTTGTTTGTTTATCATACTGTTTTTTATGACATTTGGTCACTCAAAGTTAGTAAGACAACAGAAATGTAATGTTTAACTGGGTCTCCTATCGCGCCCCAACAGCCCATTTTTGCTTCACCGCCCCCCTAGAGTTTCTCACCGCCCCCAAGGGGGCGGTACCGTCCACTCTGGGAACCACTGGTCTACAGCAGCGGTTCCCAAACTTTTTCTGATCGCGTACCATTTGTGGGCCCTATATTTTCACGGCGTACCACCTTGAAGACACCTTTTTCCAGGAAAACTCATTCTACCCAATATCATTCGATCAAAAGTTTGGCAAACCAGACTTGACACAAATTCGGCATGAACAAAATGCCTGTGAGAAATTATAATGGCCATATTTCGAAACTAATATGGGAAGTACACAAAAATGCAGGAATTTATTAACAAAACGCGATAAGGAAAAACAAAATGTATTCTTTTTGTGTATAAAAACAAAAGGGTCTCGCGTACCACCTTGAAGGCCTTTGCGTACCACTAGTGGGACGTGTACCACAGTTTGGGAACCACTGGTCTACAGGAAGTGATGGCCTACAAACAACCGGCTTTTCATGCCTATAGCGCAATCCTGTAGATATTTTTTTTTACCAATAATAGCGCTATCTTGGGTAGTTTCATGATAAGCTTTTTTTCTTGAGAAACATTACATTCCGCAGTGTTATCGTGGACTAACAAGCTACGACTGTGCTTTTGTTGAAGCCAAGGTTTTGGTCAAGATGGTTGCTATTTTGGGTGTGATGAAACCGTGTACCTGCAACTATATCCGTACACCACGTTTTTTGCCACGCCACAGTTGCGCGTATCTTGACTCACTAGGTAAATTTAGCTTACGGGCCTAAATCGGGCTTCAAAAATAAATGTCGGGCTCGGGTCGGGTTAGGGCTTCCAAATGAGGCCCGTTAACAATTCTGCTGTAAGCAAAGTTCATTTTTGAAATTGTTGTCTACCACCACATCAAACCCTCCAGCTCTCCAACCCTTCATTCCAGCATTTGGTCCACAACCACCAGGCTGCGACCTCCCTAGAAATGCCTGGGTTCAGCTCAACCGTCTGTGAACTGGTTTTGTTCGCTATGCGACGAACATGAAAACAAAGAGCCTGCCCGGCTCATGTTTGTGTGAGTGTGGCAAGGTGCAGACTGCACACCACATCCTGCATGACTGCACCAAATTTAAACCTTCGTGTCGTATTGATGAGGCGGATAATCCTGCGCTCTTAGAAAACCTTGTTAAATCAATGCTTGACCAATGCCTGCCCATGTGCTGTGTTTACGAAAGATGGTGTCAACTAACGCCTTGTACGTGCACAGCGCATATCGTTTAGGACAGTGGTTCTCAAACTTTTTTTAAAAAATTACGCAACGGTCCCCTTGCAATTTTTTAAATGGCTCACGATCCCCTTAAAAAATCAACACGAAACAACACGTTGGTTTTTTATTGTATCAATGTGACGGGTGCACTTGCTTCTGTGCCATCAGTTCGGCTACGTTTGGTTCCGTTTTGGACAACGCTTGTTTTACAAAAAAAAAATTTTTTTCAGGAGCGTCGTTGATTTTTTTGGAAGGTGCTTCGTGGTCCCCAGACAATTGTCTCGCGGACCCCAAAAGAACCGCGGACTCCAGTTTGAGAACCACTGGTTTAGAAACATTTCAAACACCTGCCTTACCACACGAGTTTAGCCGACAACCTTACACGGCAACAGCATCTTTCCCTTTATCGAAAATCTCGAATTCGCTGCAGCCGTGAAAACCATCATCAGCGTGAGGATGAGTTTATGCATCTTCTGTGCGTCAGATCTGATAGCGCCATACAAGTTTTGGTTATGTTTTTACTTATTAACGCCCTAAGGAATTTTATATGAAAGAGGCGAAACAGCAAACCAACTAGCATTGCAGTCAAAAAATTGCCAGTTTTTGAACTCATTAAAGTACAACGAAGTTAGTAATTTATCTTGTTTGTGAGGCCAAACATTTCCTCAGTAGCGTTATTTTACTTCCTTTGGCGTACTGTAGTTAGACATGTTTTCTCAATTTAACTATTGCAATGTGGATGCATTTCACTGTTGTTTTCAATGATACGAATCGTTCATACTGCCCCGCTGCCCGGCATCTCCTGCTTTGCGAAAAAGTCGAACCCGTATGTTTTTCGGCATTCGACAATCCGACTGGCATGATTACTGGTCAAAGAAAAACTTAAAAATATGTTTAAGAAACCTCAAACGGGTGGTTTGACCTAAAGCGACCTGAAAACGTGTATTTGGATTGGAAGCAATGGACTCCTCTGCGGTTTGTGGGCGTGGCGCAAAAGAACAGACCATTGACCATGTTATCCTCCACTGTCCAATCCGTCAATCATCCCCATGGAGTGCCTGGCCTTACGGTCCGGTCGATGAAACAATAGAATGGCTACTCAACACCTGCCCTGAGATTCAGTGCGGCTTATAGTAGCGGATTGAAACAACACGCTCAAACGATGAAGAAGCCAATTTATCAAGCAATTCTAAGCACTGCCTCGAAAATGTCCCTTAGTTCGCCGTCTTAACGAAACGTTCGAAGACAAGTTGAAGAAATTACAGAGCTAACAAAAATATCCATTCGATTTCGCTCAGCACAGTGAATGTCCAACGCACAATCTCATAACAGCGAATGTGAATCGCCTGGTAGTTTCGATGTACATGTTGATCTACGTTGCTGCAGTCTCAGTAAAGGTCGCAACATTTACATGATGAATGTTTCTGCAAGGTGACTAATGATTTACTCACAAAGCGAACGAACCCAGAGACCTCATTGAACCCCCGTCAGCAGAATAAGAAAATCGATCAATAAACCGACGTATTTGTCTCTTTCGTGTCACTGCAGCATGTCGACTTCCACGTACTGTCGGCACAAATCGTTTCAACTTTTGTTACTGGTTGCACGAGGTTCAGCTGGTTTTTAAAACTGGGGCTTGTGTTATTTGTACGTGGATTAAAGATCATGAACGTCAACACGACAAACACCATCGTAGAATCATGAAGTTCGTAGCTCCAACGCGAATGTACGTTTGACGTTTTCCTAAATCGTAAAAGAAAAATGTGTTTTTAAAAAAGTGCTGTTATCTTTCAGACCAAATTTAAAAAATCACATATGTAGTTTTTAATGTTTCAGACTGGACAAGACTTTAAGAAGTTTCGAAATCAAAGTGCATTTTTGTAAAACAGACGCATCTCTCTATAATTCGGCAGTAAGAACATATATTCTGAAAAATGTACCACCATAAACCTTTTTATACCTGAGACTTCCAACAGGCTTGGATGAAATCATATTGTTGAAATGCATCAGACCTTTAATTTGTTTAAACAATTGTTTGGCTTTAGCAATTTTTTACTCAAGACACTCTAGGCAAAGTTTCGCATAATTTGGGTGAGACGATATTGCATCCAGGAATTCCTTGCGAAGTCAACTAGTGTCTGCACGGCAAAAGTGCTTATGCAACAGAAATAAATATTTAATTTTTCACTGTCAAGAGTCACCTGTGACAAACGAATCACTTGTGCGTGGAGGGCACTTTGTCAAAACCTCATCTGTTTTAGTCGCAGCTCAGCTAATTTACCTCGGCAGCTTTACACAGACATTTTTCATACTCGCGTTGGCCTTAATCATTGTTACGTAACTCCTGGCAGTGAATGGTTGATGGTACGACATGTTTCTTTAAAATGCCAATGCTGTAACCCACGGATGGGTTTTGTTCACCAGCTGGCAGCGATCAGGTGTCACATTTCGGGAAAGAACTGAGTTAAAATAAGCAAAGTGACCGTCGTTTCAGATCACTACTGTTGATAGCGTCGCAAACAAAATAGATTATTGATGAGTTGTCATGCATGTTTTTCTGCGCATTGCTTGAACAACAGAAACAAGTACCAAATATCCCTGACGCTTCCCAACAGCGCGGCAAACGCGGTAAATATGAGGCAGATGTAACGCTGTACGTTTGAGCATTCTGTGAGTGACCACAAATCCCGTGAAAGCCTCTTAGAGGGGATGAGCTAACGTTGTGCACACCCATGCAAATCAACAACTCATTGCGCCGATAACATTTCACTCGGAACCAAGTGACGCAACCCTTTTGGTAGATCAACTTTGTTTTCTCTGGAAACTTTGCCTTTCGCCTCAATCAGCAAATGGTTTTGAGGCAAACAAGATCAATTTCAGTGTTGATATCGTCAAATCGTTTTTGGTCCTACGTGTACTAAAAAGCTAGTTTCGACCTGTGGACATTGCTGGTTTCTAGAGAACACAGAATACAAAACAATCAAGATCCACAACGTTGCAGCAAGGAAAACATAAAACGTCTTTGATCAGACCGAACAGGCAGCAAAAAAGTGCGCGGAATTGCAGTCATAACGAATAAGACTGCAATTTATGGCCAGGCCGCGATAATGAACAAAGACAAGGCATATAAGAGATCATCACCACAAAAAAATCACAAGACGGAGTCTCCTCTATCGGTATAATGTATTTGAAGGGCAATGAACGTTTTCGAACTGTGGACTTGAAGTTCTTCCTTTCTCGCTTGGCAAATATTTCACAACCCGTTCAGGCCCCTGTCTACATGATATGGCAGTTGAAGTCTTGTTATCTTTTGCCGCGCAATTCCATGATTCTGCAGAGCCTTACTACACCAATAAAAAGCTGAAAAGCAACTTAGCATAAGACTCAGTTTCGTTTGCTTTGGAGTGTCGCTGAACCGGGGTTGGGACGACGAATGACCCATTCTCTGTGGTTTGTAGTACTGCAGTAGAACTCGCTTGATAAATCCAAGGATATTTAGTCCATCGGCCTATTAGATCAATTTGCCTTGGGACGGAATTTTTTTCATTCAAAATACGTTATGAAATCCCTTTAAATCCAGGCTCCGCTTTATAATTCCATTATCAATTACGTGTGTACTACTTTTTTAAATAAACAAAGGCTTATTACGACGTAACGGACTGTTCGCAGACATATAACCATTCTGTGTTGTTTTATCTCATTTGCCAGTCTTTTAGGCCTACATCCAGGAGGGTACCGAGGTTAGATGGGGCCCGAAAAGAGTTTGGCGCCCCTATGTCCGCACCTAAGGCTTTTCGGCAGCCAATGTACTGCATTGGAAAAAGTACTTGCGACATTGTTGGGACTTCTCGGCGCCCATCCAGTGATTTGGGAATTGTTCCCTTGCCTCCCTCGTTACTCCCCTGCCTAGACCTTTTACATTCCTTGGCCAGAAGTTCAGTCATTGCGTCAGAGTTGTGTGTGCTTGTCTACGATGCACAATGGACAGGTTTAGACAAGACAGGACAACAGCAGAAAAGCTCGAGTTGTTAAATAATTAAATGACCGACGACATTTTTCTAGGTTGACTGTTTGTTTTCTCCTGGACTGCGTGCGTCGGTTAAAAAAACTTCCGCGTATTAAATCCGTCATGGGCTGGGAGCAAGGTTGATTTATCAAGCGGGGTCTACTCTATTACAATTGTTCTCGGTGTAATCAGGGATTAAACGTTTCTGTTTCGCACTTGGTCAGAAAACAAAGACTTTCCTGTCACTTTTCAATCTTATTTTTATGCCAAGCTAACTCACTAAACCGGTAAACAAGATTTTCAAGTATACAACTCAAGTTGCAGCTTGGCAACCTTGTTTTGATCAGAAGAGGCTGGTTACTTTGAAAGAAAGCTGAACCGGAACCCGTGTCTATAAACCAAATCTTTTTTCAAAACTTGTGGCCACACAGTTGGTTTTGTCGGAGAGGAAAAGTGTTTTTAGGGAGAGTCAAGAGTTTCAGAAGCAGAGCTACGTGGTCCTCTTCGAGCCTGCCTCAGCTCGGCACCGGAAATGCAACTGTGTTTCAAAAGTCGGGTTTTGCGTGGGACGAACCGTGTGGCTACTTCGTGTGCGGCAATTGCTGGCCTCTTCCTTTCACTACAGGCTTGACTTTGAAGTGAAAGTTTTTTATTTCAGCCCCACTGCCACCTGATGAGTTTGACGCCTATACGTAAGGCAACCGCAAAACGCAACTTGTGATGCGATCAGCTACTTCAGCTAATTACTTTTTCCTTCAACGAAACCCCAAGCTTTGTACGCGAGAACAACACTTGCACAAAGAAATACCACACCATTTATATTTTTGTACGTGAAAAGCAGTGCGAATGTTTCGCTGCATGAAGACTTGGCCTAGCTTGTGCCTGCAAAACCTTTGCTTACGACGTAGGTCAGTGACAATTTTAATACCACTGATAATGGTTTGGATGATTTCTTTTGGAATACTCCTGACGCTTTGGAAATCAATCCTGAAATAAATCATTAGGGCTCCTTAGCTCGTCCGAAGTTTTGCGTGGTGGGGCGAGCGTCATGACGTCCTTGTGCGAAGTGCTGTGTGGGGAAGGGGATGTTTTGCTGAAGTCGAACTGAAGTGTTAAATTCAGTAGCAATTACAATGTTTGAGACAACAAAGAGAATTTTATCCGTGATTAGGTCTTTCCTGTTGATTTACGGAACTCGTAATTAAATGCACAACTTATTGATGGCGCAATAAAAATACATCTCAAAACAAGCATATCTTAAAAGCAGTTGAAGATAAAGTTCGCTTTGAAAACTGAATGTTTGTTATAACATGAAAAAAATGTTTTCCAAAAAAAATCTAGCGAAAAAAGTACAATTGGTCAAAAGTCCCACATACTCTTTTAATTTATTCTGCATTAAGGTTTAAACAGGACTTCAGTTCGTTTCTTGCTCTCACGAAACTGGAAAAAAACTTTGATTTTCCGGTTGTATTTTTACGAAACCGAATGTTTATTGCAAATGTTTTCGAAAATATCTGTTGCTAGGGCAAAAAGGCTTGACAGCATACTTAAAAAAGCTGAAATTACAAAAACAGTGCAATTTCATGAATGTAGTACTGAACATTGCAGAAATAAACCGCGTTTGCTCTAACAGTAACATGCGCACTAACGACTGGTGAAAGGTATCAGGGAAAGAAAGCAGTGAAACGCTTTAGATTGGTCACATATTTGTCCGATTGCAAAATTGCCGACAAACAATTTTAGCGTCTGGCCAAGCGGCGCAACACTGAAAAAAATAGTAAGATCAGCAACACAACAAATCTAACCCGTATTAACATTATATTGACATATTGTGCCGAGTGTAAGTTTTCTCTTTGCAATTGATTAGACCGATTTCAACTTCACAAATCAGCATCCTTTTCCTTTAAATGTGGTTTAATTCGCAAATCGCAATGCGTTGTCTCATCACCATACGAAAACGAAAACAAAATCAATCGAGCCTTTGAGAAATGCCCTATTCGCTGTTGCACTTTAAGGATTGAGGAGCAGACCAATGTAAAGAGCTTTGTAACCTCTTTCATTGTCAGTGCCCACCAACAATTACAACCTTCTATTTCGAGAGGCCTGCGGCGTAAGTAGGACTGGCGAAAATTTGGAAACAGGCAACAGCACTGCTGGAACACGCGTGCAAGGAAGGAAGATCGGGCTGCTGTGGGCAGCGGGCGGCAATGGCAAGGAAAAAAGTGCGTGATTGAGAAACAACCTTCAGGAATCAGGATCGTTGTTCGTTTACTGAAAGCAGCAGGTGGTCATTTAGGAGCAATCATGCATATTGAATTTGTAAGCACTTATGGTTTATACGCGCAACAACACAATACTTCATTCGTGTACATCATATTTCACGCTACAGCTATTGTACTTTTGTTGTGCAAAACTGAACAAACGAATTGCACGAAACGAAGGATGCTATGTGTGCTCCACGACGATGTTGGAAAATGCGGTGAAACCAGGTAGCTTTTTATAGAAGATTCAGTGGTATTTGAGCTGTAGCCGGTTATTTCTGTTGTTAGTTTTATAGATAAACCTGTTTTTGATGGAAGTTTGAGATGAATTGATTAAGCGTGCGGTTAAAACGACTGTATCCAAGACACGTACGGCGACTTTATCTTTTTGGAAAAAAAAGCTTTCCTTGCTTTTCCTTAACATTTGAAACTTCGTGCTTAAGCTTTGCTTAAAATTTGCATTTAGCGTTTTTCTTGTATCTCAAAGAATACCAGCGTTAGCACGAAACCCGGAAAAAGTTTGTTTGTTTATTGTAGGAATGCCGATGATTACAGGGCCTGAAACTATCATCGGCTAATTTCGATAAATATGCGATGGAAATTTACATCTAAAGAAGAACAACAAGGATGAAAGACTAAGAGGTTGTAAAATAAAAAGAAATAAAAAGCAAGGAAAAAGTACGCACAAAACAATATAACTAACAATAGTACATGCATTTGAAGGCACGCGCACATGGAAAAAGAAAAACACACCTGCGAGGAAAAAGAAAAACACGAACAACTATAGTTGGTAAAACTTGTTTTAACAGGTGGGTGTTTCGACAAAAATAAGCGCTTCTGTTCGAAAAGAAGCACAGATGAGTCCTTGGATAAATCTGGCTGCACGAAAAGTAATATTTTGGCTTGATGTTGGAAACCTCCGGACCCAAACACTGAACACGAGATGACGCCTTTATTTACAAGAATCTCTTGTATCCTCAATATGAGCTGGTGTGAAGTGAAGTTGAAGGGCATTCAAAGAATACGTGATATTCGGTCTTCACAACACCACATTGGCAAACTGGATTGTTGTGGCCATCGATAGTGAATTTTCTGCGGTTTTAAAAGAAGCATCCCATGGGTGGAGTTGCCTGAGGTTCACAGCCGTTCAGATTCCAAACGTTACCTGGATGGTTAAGGAACAAGTCACTGCAGATACTTTAGAGGGGAATTGGCGAGAACGCAAATCACAAAACGCACTGGGAAGTAATTCCAAGTTTTTGAGTCCTTGTGAAAAAATAAAAATTAAGAAGCGACTGAGTTTTGCATGAGGTTAGCTGCATTTTGAGATGAAAATGCGATAAATAATTGGAAACATGTTTGATTTTAATTCTGGAGCAAGAGCAGAAAGGAAAGAACGATATGGTCCAACAAGGATGGTGTACAAGTTCAATAAGAATGTGAAAATTGCGACAGAGATGTCGCGGCGAGAAACCTAAATCACTTAAGATATTGCCATGTGATGTTGTCAGAAAAAAAGTGCGTGCGTGTTCTACAGTTTACAATTAGTAGGTCAATTCAATTTATATATTGATACCAGGCTTCCCCAGTATGGTTTTCCTGATGAGTAACCCAGAAAAAATTCGAAATCCTGCTCTGCTCGCAACCAGACCACCGCTCCCCATCATTCCTGACATGGTAATGTCGTAAAGGACGGTTTGGATTTACCTTCCAACATATGCAGCACTGTACAAGCAAGGCTTGTAGAACGCATTTCTAATGAGTACTTAAGCTTATGAAAGATAGGTTTCAGAATATTTTTGAACAAGATTTTACATGAGCTTAAAGACTAACAACAAATTATGTCAAGAAAAATTTATAGAAAGCAAAAACACAAGTTTGCGATGAAAATGGGAATTGTCCTCAAATTTGTGCCAACAAGGATTTTATTTCAGAGTGCACTTACACTTTCACGCATATACGCTCATCAGTCAATTTTGCGTTAATTAGATGGATAGAACTTACATCTTACTTAAATTGAATGGCATCTATACACTTCTAACTTTGTGAAAATTATGGTTGGTCGACCTACGAAGAGTAACCTGGAAAAGTTTTTTCTAATATTATTCCTATTTCGTTTCCCCCTGATTCTTTACGTCGGTGCCAAACAGCCTGAGTTCTCTTCGAAGAAGGTCCTGAACTTTAAGCTACAGGGAAAAGCACAGATACGAATCAACATATATTAACAACTCGCGTGCAAACAAAGCTTCTTGCATGTGCTAACAGCAAGCAGATGCTCTGTGATTTGAATGCGGCCCTAACTGACAGGTTTTCGTCTTCCATAAACGATCTTGATCCCCGTAAATGTTTTGAAGACATCACTGGATATACCCTGCGAAAGCATGCGAAACGTTTTAGCATTTATCAAACACACCCTAGCATTTAAGCAGTGGTGATTGCTCTTCGATAACGTCCACAATACTTTGGTTGGACGGTTGCGGAGCCTTCTCACGCAACGTCATTTGGCACTTTGTTTATATGAAAATGACTGGCCATCCCACAAAGGAGATTCGCATCTCTCTGACAAGGTATCTGCAAACTGCAAGGATTGTTTCGATCAGGGAGGACTCCAAGTCAGCAGTCACTCGGTTTCATCACGTGATGATAATACTGACGAGACTTGCATCACTGAAATTTTCATTTTCTTTCATTCTGGCTGACATAATCGTTGTTCTGTATCGTTAGTTATGTAACAGTGAATCATAAGTTTTCATGAGAACTCGTCCATTGTTGCGTAACGTACGACACAGCGCAATTATAACGCCAGATAGTCCTCTGCGTCAGGGCAGTGGAACCGGAGCCTGAGCCCGGAGCCTGAAATTTGGGTTCCCGTTTAACAGACATATTTTGTTGAGCAAGCCAGTTGCACAATTGAAACAATAGTTTTTAGTTTTTACTGGACCCAATCGTTCTGGAGACGGAGCCAAAAACTTTTAGAGGTTGGAACCGGAGCCAAAAAATATAGATGCCTGGAGCTGGAGCCGGAGCACGAAATTTGAGTCCCGGCTCCACAGCCCTGCTCTGCGTACTTGGCTCATTCATATTAGCCCGAGTTACCGGGCAATTTATCGTTCGTTTCAAATTATTGTCGAATGGGGATTGTCCATTGGATTGGCATTCAAACTCAAAAGTTCTATGCAAGCCCATTACATCATTAAAGGATTCAGTCAGATATGAACTACATTTTAAAAAATATGTTACAAAATAATTAATTGCAGAGAGCAGCTCGGGCTAAAATGGAAGAGCTCGAGCAAAGCGCGAGAGAACGAAGTCGTGAAAACGCCTACTATGAACGATATTTTTGACTTTGGTCACCAGTCACCTACAACATGAAGACGAAAGGCCAAACACGGAAGGAAAATACATGGACAGTGACAAGGTCCAATGAAGAGACCCCGAGTTTGNAACTTTAATCANTGAAGTGGGTGGTGACACAAATATNCAAAGCAAGCAAACTCACGCCCTACAATATAAATCGTAATCGAAGACTCGGGCTAAGCCCGAGGAGTCCTAGTACTGAAGTCGCCACATAGCGATAGGTAGAGCTGCATTAAATAAACACGCTTAACCAAGCAAATGTCGAAATTCTACTTTCTTTAATAACAGTCAAAAGTTTTCGTTTGTAACTTTTGTGATGTGTTTCAGATGTGTTTGTGCCGAAACAAAGGTTGCATTATGGAAGCCAAACATAAGTACAGATCCGAAATAATCATTGTTTTAAATTCATTAGGGGCTGAAATGCCTTTCCACGACCAGCCTACGTAATGANGTTTCTCAAGCAGGAGACTAGGAGACTGTGCTTAACCCTTTTTAAATGTCAAAGCTTCACCTAAAATTAAAACTTTGCTAAATTTGATATTCTCAGCTGATGGTAAGGAAGAATTACAATTAATCATATCCTGACAACAGTAAAATACCTCCATCACGAACAGAGCTAATCTATGCCAAATCGATGGGAGCAACTGATCCACAGACCTCATCTCATCTATTCCTTTTTCGTTTTAGTTGACTCGTCAAAGGTATTGGACTTTTGTTGATTGGAAAGAGTTTTGTGTCGCCAGCAACATAAGGAGAGGCACTGCTCAAAAAGTTCAAAGATTTTCTTAAAATTCACAACGTAATTGGTGAATGGGTGAGAAATGGTCGGCAGCGTCAGTACCAACAGCGTAGGGTTGATTTAGAAGGTTACTGTTTGTACCTCCAGCGTAGGGGTGGCTTTAGAAAGCAACTGTTGTACCTCCAGAGTAGGAATGTGTGGCGGCCAGAAGATGGCGCCTCATGTAAATAAATGGTCACCGCTAGATGGTGCCCATGAGTAACAAGTCACTGTGATAGTCACCAAAAGCGAATTATCGCAATTCTCTTATCCCTATATAATTAGTGGAACCTAGTAGTAGTAGAGTGAACTCGTCGAGGGAGCTCTATTGCTGCTGCTTGCTTTCCTGTTAGTTAATGCCCCGAATCGCCATCTTTCTCTTGTGTTTGCCTCAGTAGTTCAAGGCGATGCAGTCAATTGTAACAAATGACTCTGTGCAAACGTTTTAGATGGGCTGTAACGATGCAGAGTGTCCATTAGAATATGTTTCACACTTGACTCAAGTTAAACGTTTGCTTTTTTGACATTATAAACGCTTTATTTACGTTGTGAAGGTACAAACAATTGCTTTCAAATCAACTCCCTACGCTGGATGTACAAACAGTAGCTATCTAAAGCCACCCCTTCGCTGGAGGCACAAACAGTTGCTTTCTGCATCAACCCCTACGTTGGAGGTACAACCCTACGCTGGTAGTACATCCCTCCGCTGGTGGTACCGACGCCGCTGACCCTTACTCGAATGGGTAAATATACAAAGTAACAAGCAATAAACATCAATACCGCAAACCCAGGTGCAACAACATTGCGTAGAAGGGAGTGAACCGCGCAGATTTTACTTTCCTTGTCCACTAACATTCGCTTTGCTGGCAGCTGCTCTGCGCTTTTGGATTAAAGCCTTCTATGCCAATAAGCAGTGTTGCCACTGGGGTCAGTCTCGCTAATATCAGATTGTTGCCTTTTTCAACATCAGATAACATCAGATTTTTACGTTACAGTTTCGCACAAGCTAAATGCTTCTATTACCGATAACTAGAATAATGAAACGGTGCAATATTCTCAAAATTGCAACATTTAAACATTAGCAAACCAGCGCATGAAAGATATGCAGAGAAAACGTATCAAAAATGAAATTAGATCAGTAATCTGCACAATCTTCCGATAACAATCATTAATAAAGGACACTTACCCAGTATCTAGAAACAGCTAATGTGAAATACAATAGACAAAAAAATCGAATGAAATGGGAAGACTTAAAAGAAATAGAAATAAGTCATTCGGAAAAAAATAAAAAAAACATTTCAAACAACAAATGAAATGAGACAAGATCAAAATAACAAAGAAGGCAACTTAGGAAGAAAAGACTTAATTTTGAGATCCTTATATCACACAGGTTCTAGCCTTGTAATTGTGGGTTTGGACCTCCGTTTGCAAAGTCTTTGGCCATGTTCAGTCAACATCAGATTTGTCGCCAAAACATTAGACATCAGAAATTTCTCTTAAGACATAAGATCTGATGTTAAAACATCAGAAATGACAAGACTGCTAATAAGACGTTTCGAAAGCTAGCCTGCTTGCAAAAATCGTGCAATCAGGATCTCGTTTACAGTATTTTCTCCTTATGTGGCTCACGTCGTCTGATGGCGGTCAATGTGATGAATTTTACCTGGTCGCTTGGTGGCAGCCCTAACATAAGACGATCGAAACAGTAGTTGTTTTGCACCAGGCCGTTCGACTTAGCACGAGAAGCTTGTGCACCGAAGAACATATACTGGATGCTGTCCATTTTATCAAGGTTTGTGGCGGCATGCCGTCTTGATGCTGAACTCGTGATGCGCTCAACAAAAGAGCAAAAAGATTGCCGTAAAGTTGTAAAACTTTCGATGCTTGAGGTGAAGTTCAGTTTTTACAGTAATTCCGAATCCAAAAACAGCATTCTGCGAAGATCACTGTTAGTCTGCAAAATTTCTGTAATATTTCTCTTAGTAAATTTTACTGAACAACAATCCGTTTGCAATTGACAACCCTTGGTAGGTGCTATAAAACCAATTTAATCTTTCATCCTTCACGACTAAAAACAGCATTTCTTACAGTATGGCCATTTCTTCACTGTGGCATGTTTGTTTATAATCCAGAGGCGATTAGACATTTTGGGCTATAGCCAAGCCAACATATAAAACAATAATGCGACATCTTTCTTCATCTCTACGCAAAAAAACTTTGTTAAAAGTTTAAAAAAGTGACAAAACAAGGAGCAGTGTTTTGTTGCTTCTTTGTCACTAAATCTTTCTTTGCTTGCGGAGGAACATCGATCTTAAAGTCTGAAACGAAAAAAAGAACGAATACTTCATCCAATCGTGAATACGTTTGACGCAGGGCAGAGAAAATTTTACAAACCAATCAAAACCAACTCGTTTCGTCATTTTCTAGGTTTGAAAAAAAGCAATATAACAAAAGCCCAAAAATGTGCTGTCGGTGTGACAGGCAGAGGTCAAAATATGGTGGCATCAATACTAACTTTCGGCTTCGTTGGTTCTGGTCTCAGAGTATTGACGGACGTCCTATGACCATCAAACAATTTTCGCCTGATGTTCAAGGGATTTATCTTGGCATGCAATCAGCAAGAGAAAAGGGCAAACAACTGGTATGTGAAAACACTCGAAAAACTGTTCAGACTTCAGAGACATATCAATGAGATTGCACCACACAAAACGCTGTTTGAATTTTAGGAGAAACGACGTTCTAAATATTTCAGCATAAACACGTGCAAGAGTGATTTTTATCCATTCAGGCTTTCCTAAAACTGCAGATAATTTGTCACATTAGCCAGAACGGATAAAAACGGGTTCACAACAGAAAGCTTTCATTCTATTTATTTTATACCGGTTGCTTTGACGCTAGGTGCCGCTATATACCTTATTAGTAAAGTGTGGCAAATCCAATAAGAAACCGAAGCTTTTGCGCTTCCCAAGTCATTTTTCATTGAAATAATTTTGTCAAAGAAATTTGTGGATCACGGCAGGCTGACCATGCGGCTTCGGTATGCCCAGGGGCAACGTGTGAACCCATCTACTGCACTTGGTCAAAGGCGCATATCTCCTAATAAAATGAAGACCAAACGCTTGCACATAATCAAGAGTACTGAAGGTATGTCGTTTCGCAGTTGGGATGCTGCCAACAAGGCTAGACCAACTATTTGTTCAAAATTCAAGGTGTCGAAATGATTCGTCGGTGACGTCTCGATTCGACATGAACGATGACTCGACTAGAATCGACATGAAGCTGAATGCGAAAAACGCAGGCGTAAGTTGGACTCGAAGACACGATGAACTGGGGCTCGAGTCGACGTCTTCATTCATTGCTAATGTCCAGCTTGATTTCTTGCTTGATTGGCGGGTAAGGTAAGTCTGCAAAGCTTCTCGAGTGACATCGTGCAAATCTTCTGCCAAGAAGGCCGCTTTCGTAATAGTACGTCTGGAATACGTTTTGAAGCACTTTTATTAAAGCATTATCGAATACAGTGGTCTACGGTAAGTTGGCAAAATCTTTCAGACACTGCCGCCTTCGTTTAATCTACACTGCCACAAGTGCTCACCTTCACAACAAAGATTGCGTGTCGCTTCGCTAACAAATCTAAGTCCTCTGCTCCCGGCTTCCAAATCAAATCAACTTTTCAAGTACAATGCTCGACCCAGTCATCACAACGCACTTTTTGTCTGGTTTCGCTTCTATCCTAATTAAATGTCCTGAAGCAGCTGAATGAAAGCAGAAGCCTGGTCAGATACCGAAATTAGGCAGGGAGAAGGATTGCGTAATGATAAAAATGAAGTCACTTGCTTGTGTGGAAACAATGGTTTATATGTTTTCACGTTGGTGGATGTCCTGCCCCTGAGGACTAAGGCGCAATAAAACAAAAAGATGACAAGTTTCAAAATCTGAAGTCGAGTTTTGTACAGTTTTACTCATTAGTGAATCGTTCATCTTACCTTAGACAAAACGTTCGTGCTCTCAAAGACTTTTTGGGGGAGGTTGTTTCTGAACTCGCTGACTATGGTGGGCTGTAGGGGACAATTCTTCGTCTGGTCAACATAGGGTGACCAAAATTTCAGTGTTTCCAACCACAACGTTGCAAAATTTAGGTCGTGAATATTTGAAGCAACGGTCATGCCAATTTCAGTTTATCTCGAATTAGAACAAGGTTTGTGGCTTTGTCCGCTATTTGACAAAACTATTTTTGCGTAATACGCTGCTTCAAAATAGTTGAAGAGCTGAAATGCAGTTATGACGTTTTTTGCATCATTTATAGTTTAACAAACGTGAATCAAACGTATTTTGAACGTATTACCACAACCATGACTTATTTGTTTTGCCTTTAGCCGATTTGGGTTTTCCGGAACAAGCATGTAACTGACCTGGACAAAGTAACGAGCCTCGAAAACTACCAAACCGAGACTTCTGGGCACCTCGCAAAAACATATATCTCTTTTTGCCCCAAACAAACCACTATCAGCTCCCCTCCTTACAATGTGCCAGCACAATGGAATACAAAGTAGTAAAACAAATAAAACGACTGTTTTCTGCGGCGTGCTGAACTGAATGAAGAGACGTCGCAATCGGTGTTCGTTCCATGGTTAGATTTCTATGGGGAAAGCGCAACACCAAGCGGCGGACACCGACCCAGTAGCGGAGATATAAAGTATCGCGCGGGACCAAACACTAACTATTGTTGAAGGGCGTGCATATGGTCTGCAAAGGCTGAAGTAACGTTAAGACAAAGAATACACGAGAGAAAAATCACAATAGGTAAACAGTTACTTGCTTGTGGTGTGATAATGATTCCCAAATCAAGGAACCAAGAATTTAGTCGATACAAAATCCCTCTCTTGTATCAATTGAGTGGCGGGTTCGTCGTTCCTGGAACGTAGCAGCGAAACATCAGTCTACTTTTGGGTGCTGTGCGCGTGTTTTCCTAATGTTTATTCTTTACTGAAAATTGTTTCACACGCACCATTCCCAGGAATTGCATTTTACAGTCTTCGTCGCACCACCCCACTTTTGTGTTTAAATCTAACAGCTTTTTTTCGAGTACATGCGTTTCTACAGACTTTTCGAAAAAAGTCAATCTGTTTTACAATCTCAAAACATCTTCAGGCCAATTGTTTAGTCTGTGTTTTTTTGCGCATGCTCACCATGGACTTGATTGAATGCGTACAAGGCAATAGTCCGATCGTTTCATTCCACCTGAAAAAAGTAAAGCCTATACTATTTCAACTTGGTGCATGGGTCCTTTATCATCCTGCTTAGTTGCATTTTAAGGCCAGAGAGAAAAACATTTATCCTTCTTCAGTGGTAGCTTGCAAACGACCACGCAATTTATAAGTTGCTGACTAGCCAACAATTTCATTCTTCCATATTTGGTAAACTATGTTCAAATGGTGACTTTCGGAGTTTGGCAAATGAGGATAACTTCGCAAAAATGCATTTTTGACTTTCTGGGCAATGCCCGCTTCCTACAACGCCTGACTTGAAGAAAACAGTGATAATTGTGCAGCTTCTTGTACTTTACGCCAAGAACAGTACACAAGCCAAATCAAGAACTGGCTTTCCTGGCTGTGAAACGGGTCAACACACGATTGACGAGAACGACAGGTCTACCGACGAGAAACACAAATCCAGTCGAGAAACTTATTTAAATCGTTTTGCTGAATGTAATCCACAGCTCGCCATTCAAAATTAATTCAATGTTATGCACTGTTACGTTGATGGAACAGGTGCCAGCATTCGATCAATAACGAAGAGGTCGTTTGTCTCCATGAAGCTTGTGCGTCCATCAACATGGAAAAATGATTGCGCCTACAATAAAGCACTTGTTCATCAGCTGTGTGCCTATGTCGTGATTTTTGCTTGTACTTTTCCGTCTCTTGATAATTCNTTTGCCGTTGATTGTCCTGTGTCTTTCAGCGTTTGAGCCTTTGTTAGAGCACGAGTTTTATCTTTGTCACTCTTGTTGAAAGTTTTCATCCTATTTTTGTGCGGCCCGCTATTCGATATTGATTTAACGCAGGGGTGGGGCACCTATTTGCTATCACGGGCCGCATGATCTGTGGATTATCGCTGGCGGGCGGCAAAATCAATTAATTTTATCCTAAAATTGTACCTTTATCTAACTACGAGGAAGAGTGACTCCTCTTGACTTCCTATCTAAGTAGCTTCTTATCATGGAGCTTCGTTTTGACGCGTTGTTGTGTTCTAACTTGGGTAACGCAAAAATTTGCTGCAGGCCATATCAAATGTTAACGCGGGCCGCAGGTTCCCCATCCCTGATTTAACGTAACAGTGTGTCTCGCAATGCTACCAGACGTTACACCGCTCTCTCTGGAAAAACAGCACCATCCATCTCAGGGAATGTGCACTTCTACCACTTCATATGTGTGTCTCGATTTTTATGAGTCATACAGTATATTGGTTTACAAGCACGTTTTCAATAAAACCTGTATTCAACTGCCTTTTTCGCGCTCCTCTGAATTTATCGTCCCTCTTAGGCCCAACCCTCGCTCACCACTTTGGTTTTGCGAATCTCCAACACGATGTCACACGCTTGTGTGAGACAGTCGCTATAATCTTAGATTAATCAAACCTTGGCAACATCTTGTCTTGTTCGCTTTCGGCAGCGTAACCATCAGCTACGTTCGAGACCAGACATCTGATGCAAATCAGTCAGATTAAAAGGGAACGTTTCTTGTCACACATCTCGTCGATGACCAGCAGGGCCGGCCTAAGCCGATGCAGCCGCATTGGGCCCCGTGCCATGGTGTTTGGGCAGATTGTCCATTTTGGCCAGATACACCTTGCGCTTGAGAATTCAGTAGAAACGCCGTATAAATTCCGTTGTTAACAAAGAACGCTATCGTCAGAACTAGCAAATTTCCTTTCGAACGTTAGCAAACGTGTTCAATTCTCGTGTTAGTGCTGTACTGTATATCTACGCTCTACCACGATCGTAACACAGTTGACTGAACACGATAACGTCATAAAAGCACTGCTCAGAAGGGGACCGCGCCTAGGTCTTNCATTGGGCCCCGCGCCCAGGTCTTGCATTGGGTCCCGCATCTGCTACGGCCGGTCCTGATGATCAGACATTACGAGCTACACAAAGGGAAGATGATGAACATGCAGCCTTAATACAAATGGAGAAACGCACGCGGAGTTGATCGATCGCCTTGAAAGGAAGAAAAGTTTGCTGCTGTCCGTTCCGAGTATTCATATGAAACGAAACCCTCAAACCTTTCTTTCTGTAACATCTTTTGCAAATTAGTGACATTAATGAAAAAGTTCGTACGAAATTTGAAATTTATTTCGACGTTTCCTACGCCAAACACAGGAACAAAACCCAAGTACAAAAAGTCTACTAAGCAAACAATGGCAGGATCAACCTATGATGTACGTAACTGCCGGCCATAGTATTTTGATTCTCCTTGCTCTTCCCCAGTCTTTGAGAAAACACAGCTGCCCTGTTTTTCTTGTCCAAGGACCCCAGTGAGCTGCACAATACTTCTTGAAATGACGTGTGTTTGCTTGAAACTTGCTGGTCACGAAAATGGAGTTTTGACTTCAGTCACGAAAATTCGAAAGTTCTGACAAATTCCAAAAAAACGTTTGTTCACCAACCTTTGATTTCTTTAGTGAACCATTAGTCGAAGTAGATAATATAATAGTCACAAGCATCCGGGCTTAGTTTTCAATAATTATCTATATTGGAAGCATCAGATATTGAACTTACATAACAAAGTCCTGACTAAAATGAATGGGTTCAAGCAGACTTTGCTCTCAGTTTCCTGACATGCTTTTCTTATTCTGTATGACAGCTGCATTCTACCTCTGGTTGATTACGGTGATCTTGTTTATGATGGATATTGTAATACCGACTGGGATGTTGTAAAAACACTGCAAACTACACAGGCTACAGACGATTATGGGGTATAAACTGTATAACACTGGTACCAACATTTTTTCTGATTTACAGAGTTAGAGTTGTGCCATGGTGAAAACCTCATGCTGCCCATTCATAAAGAATCCAATACGCAACTGGCATTTTTTTCAGGCAGCAAAATTGTGTAACAATTTTCTTAGAAATATCAAGTGTTTACGCTGTAAAGTAACTAAAGAAACTGTATCTCCTCTTCATATCAAGGCAATCGTTTTACTTTGCATGTTGAGGCTGCGTCTACGGCCCCTTACTCTAGGCCAGGGGTCTCCAAACTACGGCCCGCGGGCCAAATCCGGCCCGCGAAGCCATTTCATCCGGCCCGCGAAGCTACTTTGTCAATAATGACAAAATAATA
>JGI24159J19872_10003045_pt1 | contig 20555 bp, 9 predicted proteins | sample Ectturendosymbi4_FD_19872 | JGI IMG/M metagenome (IMG submission 19872) | reverse complement strand
AAATCTCTGAATCCTCTTCTCTGCAAACAGAAATGTTACCCATGCGACCGAATTGAGAGGCATGTAATCTGCCAATACACCATTCATCCACCAGATATGGTAATTTCTGAGCAATGTTGTTGTTTTTAGGCTGATGCTGCGTGAAACGAAACACATGGTATTTCTAAGGTCTTGATGCAGCGTTTTTTGCAGGAAGAAGCTTGTTTTCTCTGTGACAAACTGGATAAGCGCAAAGGAACGGAGACAGATACAAGCGTAAGTGATCTATATTGCTATTGCATGCACATCAGCGATTGAAAGTTCAGTATAACTTGCATGCATGGACGTCGGAAGGGGGTGGGCAAGGTGGGGTTTTTGCCCCCCTGTATTTTGAAATTTAATATTATTAGTACAAAAATGCTTTTCTTTTTCAATAGAAAAATGTTTTTCTCTTAGTTTCGGAGTTGGTAAAATTGCATTTCACCACTACTGCCCTCCACCCCCTGCTGGAAAACTCCTTGCCACCGTCTGGATAAATCCACTATTGGAACCCCTTGGATAAAATCTTTCCGACGCCCGTGTCTGCGTGATGTGACCCGTATTAAGTGGATTGTGTCCAGCAACTTCTGACTAAGCTGTGCTCTGTATTGACAACAAGCGGGTTATATATTTTGCTTGTTGTGATCACAATCCATCAAAATTTTAATTCAAAAGTCAGATCCACCTTGGGCAATTTCAGGAAAAGTAGTCAAACCTTAGCGACATTGAAAATAATTATGAAATTCAAATAATTCTCTATCAGCATCACAAGTTCTTGCAAAGTTTCGATTTCCAAAAACATTTCTTCACAGTTGCGTTGAGCCTGTATATGTACCAGCACTGAAAATTGTCGTAGGGATATTGAGGCGTTAAAGCTTTTCGGACTACTGCTTTTAATGGTTTGTGTATCCGCCTTGTTGCTAGTTATGGGTGTGGGTTCAGTTCTAGCCAGGAAACGAGATTGACACTAATTGACTTTTACAAAAGTGTATATCTCCGAGCAGGGGCGCAACCAGCTCTTCATTTCGGGGAGGGGGGCAATTTTCATGAAATCTCATTCGATGACGTCATTGTGCTTATTCAGCCGTGGTACAACTTTTTCGCAAACGGTCACATATAATAATAATGTATTTTTGCCCCCACACACGAAGTCCATAGTACAGACACACACATTCTGCACAACGCTGGTTAATAAAAACAGACAAAACAGAAAGTTTTACAACAGCGTTGGAGGCTGAACCACCGGTGTCAAGCGAAATTTATGACTTCACGCCATGTGCGCATGCACAGAGCAGCATTCAACATATCAAATATGCTGAGAAACCTGATGATTAGGACATAGGATTTGGTGTTGAGGTAAGTGTGTCTGGTTAGGTTTTATGTTACAGTTAGAAAAAGAAAAATAATTGAAGTCTAAGATTAAGTCCAATATTTTTCACTGGTTTTACCTATTCCCGTACTGCAGCTTGTTGTGGGTATCTGACATCTTACCAAAAAGTTTTAATTTACACAACACGCATCAAAAAAGTCGCCAAATTTTATTCCTTTATTCTGAGAAGCAAAATAACTGGCAAAAAACAATAGGTCGAAAATTTCGCAGAGGTCAGAAATTTCGCTTGACACCGGGCTACAAAAACTTACTTAATAGAACTTATTGTAACGGCGTTGGAGGCCGAGCCTCAGGTTTACAGACGCATTCTTAACACTATTTGTTCACTTGGTACAACACTACTGCAGTGTGGGACCCTAATCCCAAAACTGGTCAAGCCCAGGTAAACTACGCATGCATTGTGACATGCACACCCTCAAACGAACAAACACTGCAATGTCCGAGCACTGTCACAAAGTAAAATGGGGTTTTAGTGTTCAAAGAATAAGGAAGAATATAAACAATCTGACTGCGTCAAAGCAGGTAGCCATTATGTTATTAGACCTTCTGCATCTTTCGAGAAACAAGTGCATATTTTTTCTTAACAATGCCTCAAATGTAGGCATGTTACATCAGGGTTTTTTAAGGAAAATGTTAGGTACCCGGTATGGACCTGTAGGGACCCGATTTTCTCTAATTCTAGGAACCTGATGATAATTTTCTCTGATTCTAGGGACCTGATTTTCAATTCTAGGGATCCGAATCGGGTCCCTAAAACACCTTAAAAACATGGTAACATTGAACCTGATGAGTAATGACTACTAACACTCGCTCTCCAGGGCAAGTTGTATAGAACTCTGCATCCAAAATTATAGGCCACACGCAACGTTTGCATGCATGACTTTCTGAAATTCCACCATAACTGTGATGCATACATGGGCGTACAAAAGGAAAGAAAAAGTACATTTTTAACTGCAATTGAACATCGGGAAAAAGAGGCTCGCAGCTTGTTTGCTGCACAATATTTTTATCGCAGTTGTCTCTTAATGTCTTTGTCATCTAAGAACTCACTATCCAATACAGCTCCCAGATATCTGTAGTGGTTAACAGATTTTAGATTTTTACAACCCATGTGTCAGCAATGGAGTGACTGTATGCTTTTTGCACTCTTAGCCTTATACGTCATAGAGTTTTGCTACAGTTGAAAATACTTCCATGTGATTCTGCATAAGCCTGACACACAGATAAAAGTTCTCTTCGCAACATTTCCGAAATGAGCACTTTTCAGTTTTAATCGAGATGCAGACCGAACGATCAGGACAGAGTAAAAATTAGTATTCTCATACAAACGCGTGGTTCCGTACTAGTGTAGTCATGGCTTTGGTGTGACATAGCTTTAAAATTATTGTGACATGGCTTTAAAACTAGGGTAGTCATGGTTTTAGTGTGACAGATGTATAGGCTACTACAGTAGTAAACCTGCCTAATTTTCGTCTCGTTTTAGCAAATTCCTTCTAGCCCTATTCTTCTAGCATGTGCTTGAATTTCTATCACAAATGAAGATCCTAAACTTGAAAGATAGCGTATGTCAAGGGAAAGGGGACCTTTGAATGCTACCACTTTGAGCAAAACGGATTAGGTGTCTTGTGCCTTTGGCGCTTAACAGATCAGGTATGTTTCGGGCAAAACGGCTTTTTCTGGCATCCATGAGTTGTGTGAAAGAAGCACGTTTAGGGCTATGAGCTTTCAGGACTTGCGCTGGATGCAAAAGTTAGGGTCTTGTAAAGCGTCATTTGGAGCCCGAGTAGTCTAGTAGGTAGGTGCGCCTGTCTCCGAGGAGGGCTAAATGTGAAAAGTGACCAAGGCAATACTGTACCTCCAGCAAGTCTCTGACCTAGCATCGTTGGGCTCTCCTAACGTGTGTATACACCTACGTCATATTGTACGTACTTTTCACCACTACAAATAATGAACGCCTTAATTCATGGCAATGCTGACGTGACGTGGTCTTAAGCTAATTTGTAATATGCATGCAGAGCAGGTTTGCCTTTGGTTCCACCGGATTTCCGAGCGATTTTGCAAGAGACGTTTTCAACCAAAATGCCAATGAAAAAAAAACAAGGAACCGTGTTTTCTTCCGGACCAAAGGAAGCGTTGGATTACTATTTGCATATCTTCGTGTTGTTACGCGATTCATGGCTATTCTCGGTAGACTTATTTGCACTGACGATTGTTGATTCATTATCCGTACTTTTCTCCATAACAGGCGCGTGGCCAGGGGACAACTTCCCCCCAATTCCAAAAGTTTTGCCTATCAGACATGAGGGTTTAATAACAATGGGCATTAAGGTTTAAATGTTGAAAACCGATCGTTGTTTACCTCCCCTATTAAATTTCTGGCTACGCGCCTGCTTCAGAATGGTCTTGAGGACTTTCAAAAAATAGTTTTAACATTTCCCTGGGTATAAACGTAGTTTTCATTTCTTGGAATGCTTCAGGCCCTATGCTTCAGATTCTTATCTCTTAACTTTTAAAATACATTTTAATTTAAAAAATCATCGCTCCATTCACCGAGATTGTATCATATATTGTTCGTGAGTTAGTAAAGATTGCGTAGATTAAGTTGTCATTACACTCGATACCATTGTGCTCTAAATAATAATATACACTGGGATTGTGAAAAGAATGAACGATATGCATCTTACGGCGTGCATGGGCGACGGTAAAAAAGATTGATCTCATTCCCAGTTTTCAATTTATTGCCAAGCGATGTGCATAAAAAATCGAGAAATATATTTGTCAACACAAATCGCTACTGGAATACAGCAAGTTTTGTCAGGACGTGTTCTAGCTATTTGACGCAGCCGCCTGAGCTGGTGTTACAACGCATGCTTACAGTAAGGTCTAGTTGTCAAAACAGTTTCGCTGTGATGTAACTCTACACCCCATTAAAAGCCAGTTGTCCCGGGAAAACAATACAATTTGTCACAGTCGTCGTCGCCTAAACTGTTATTGCTGCTAGATTTTTGCATTATTCATTAACCCGTGACAGGAAGATCAGGGGTCGAACTTTCGAATTCGCGATCGTTTCAACGAACTCTTGGTTGGCTTTGGTGACCCGAAATCCAGGCAACCAGCGACATTGGAGGAAAGAATGGACAAGGTTCGACATCAGTCACAAAGTAGGCCTATGTTCTTTTGGTTTGAAGAACCAGTACCCCATCAAATGGAAGGAAAATTGGCCACGTTTCTCACTAAGCTCATGGACAGAACCACAAGATGTCAAAAGCTGTTAAGGGTCAGAATCACCGAGGTTTCCTGAAAATAGTAGTCCTCTATTTTAGTTTTATCCTCTTGTTGAAGTAAACAAATGCAATTGAAATTTATGACAATGTAGGCGAGAAAGCGGAAATTAGTTTTTGTGTTTCTACGCAGATAAATCGGAGAGATTGAAATAAACGCCAATTGCACACAAACGTAAAGGTTCGGTATGCAACAACAACAGCATGACGAGTTGAAGCGGATCAGTTTCAACTGAGCAGTGGTAGCAGACTAGCATCTACTTCGTTAACACAGAATACAGGCCAACATAAGCAATATTAACAAGAAAAAAATACTACTTTTACGTGTTAGAGCATTGATGCTCATTTGCTACCAACGGACTAGTAGTGAAACGAAGGCATGATGAAACAACACTTTCGCAAACCTGAAGAATTCTAAAGTTTGACACAATGAGTAAGACCGAGCACGCTACTGGAAACTTCGAAAATTGTCATCAATTAACTGTGCGCCAGCAAAGGAAGTTTTGAGGTGAGTTAAGTAACCAACTAACCAAAACGTTTCGAAAGTCCTACGATCAATTTCAGTGAAGGTGGCCGATAGTTGGATGTGCGACATTTGATTGCTGAATTCCGTAAATAGCAGGCCTGTGACATGAAGCTTTAAAAAATCAGAGGTGGTGACTTACAAAGGGCATAGGGCCAAAATCTGAGGTGGGGCACTGTTACGAAAACAACATATTTTGCTATGGTAAAGGCAGCTGAAACGTCAACATACGTTGTGCCACATGGGAACGTGTTTTTCGTCTTTCAAAGACTTGAGGATACACGTTCTGCCAACCACGTCACTGGTCACTTATCCTTTGTCCTAAAAGCAGGTGATTTTACATGGTGTTGTTAATTTTGCACTGCGAAATAGATCTTTCCAAGTATCCCAGGAAGTAGCCCGTTCTCCTCTTAACTGACAGTTTTAACTCATTGGTAAGGCTCCTCCACCAAGCAAGTCTTTTACCGATCATGATGTCAAGAAAATGTTCTATTGACGTGAAACTGGACCTAGGTTGCTATTGAAACCCTGCTCGGCCAGATGGTGCGTTGCCCTATGCATCCTGATTGCTAACCCTGTAACTAAAGTATGGGAGGCATGATTGTTTGTTGTTGTTGTACCTAAGAACTAAACATGTTTTTGAAAATGTCGGGGGGGTAATTGCCCGGTTGCCCTCCCCTTTGCTTGCGGGCCTGGCGAGAATCAAACTGCGCGCGGTGGTTGACAAGTGACTTGGTCGTAAAAATGACACGTTGCTTCAGAATCGCTACTTTCCAATTACTTAACTTCACCGCAGAACCGTCGCCAGGAAGTCTTCAATACGGGGGACTTACGTTTGTGCAGGGTGCTTGACATTCGCAAGATTTGATAAAAACTCCACTGCTTTATAGTGTTTTACATTTCAGTCAGGGGCTTGGAGCTTTGTTTGGGGGGGCTAATCCCACAAAAGCCCACGGTGGCGACGGGGCTGCTTCACCACCTGGCACCTTAGAAGACTCATGACAGTATCCGCTTGATGTGGGATATCTTGCAACATGGCCACGAATAAATGAAGCACAACCGACACTTTTCCAACACTATACTGATTTATCCAGGTCCCACCTGGAACTCGGTGCTGATGCCTGCAATGAAGTAATGCTCCTGCGTCAGACAAACGACAGTAGTAACATCTCGATGTTACAGCGCAAACTAAAATGTTTCAGAAAAAGATGCAAAAAAGTCACTGTTTATTCTGTTTAACGACGATAAATGCTGAATGTGCTTACAAAGATAAGGGAGCTGACAGAAAAAATCCGATGCATAATCTCGCAAAGTTACGCAAACTCTTGAATGCGACACTAGGTTTGCTGCACTTCCCAGGGCTGAGTGAGTGAAGCAAGTTGAAGTCGTACTCGACGAATTCCGTGTTAGTTTCCGGTACTTGATTGCGCTTCTTCGAAGTATTGGTTAGTATTGGTTAAAAGTCACGCAACAGACAAAAGTGGAACGGCTTGATGACTGTAATACGGTTTGCAAAGACAGGAATAGGTTGGCATTTTCAAAAAAACGAAGAAGATTTTGGATGAGGAATTAACTACAAAAATTTTTTGCGCCACTAACAAGCACATGAAAAACAGAAACGTGCAATTTGGCGAGAAGCATCTGATGCAGTTTACGAACTGACAGAGGAGGATATCATTACGGACCAAAGGTACATGGAAAGATCGATCTTTGGTTAAAATTGTAACCAATTTAATAGTAGCGACCTGAAGCTTTTCCTGCTTGGCCGACCTCATTTTCGCATCGTTGCGGCTGCTGAGGGTGAAATTGAGCCATTGACGTTAAATACCCTCGTTATCTTTAACATTCACCAATGCGCATCAAATTCAATCAAATGAAGCGACAGTGCGCACGACGATAATGACTTACTTTCTAGTAAAAATCAACTTACGAAGCATGGGCGAGATGAGCAGAAACGTTTCTTCGCATACGAAGTTCAACCCAAGCTTCGTCCCAAACCCCGAGCCACGTTTTAACTGCAGGAGGAACGATCGTGTGAAGATTTGTTTTCTGATCATGCATCAATTCTCTCGGAAATAAACACAGCCTTTGTCAAGCTACGAAAAAAACGTCTATCAAGCGAAGATACTACACAAAAGCAACGCTTCTTAAAGTTCAGGTTACAAAAGTTCTAAAGACTGAAGACGCAACGAGTGAAGCTGGAGCAGACGCACAAATTCAAGTTAGAAAGAGATGCATGGCAAAAATGGAAACGCGATTTTGCAAATGAGAAATGAGAGATTTCAGTCAACGCCGACTTCATCCATGCCGTATCCCTGACCCGGGCATGCGCATAGAAACTATACAGTTCCGGATCAATATCAACGTTTATCGCGAACTGGAAAATAAAAGAACTTGAGCTGCTGGGGCAAATCAAACTAAGAGTTTACACTCGTACAACGACAGATATGATCAGATGCAGTCGTGCAAGTCGCCAGGTTAAGCGCTGACCGGTCACCAACTCAATTACTTCGCAGCAAAGGAGAGCTGACCCGAACGACAGAAAAACGATGCATACGAATTCCTGCATAGCGCGATAAAAATTGCGGGGTTGGCTGCTGGCGAGACACGCGACAAATCCATGATGCCAAATTCATAGCGTTCTCAATTGAAAATCGCGATAACTGAAGGGGAGGAGAAGCAAGGCGCATCCACACGAAAGTCCGACCCGGAAAACAGACTCAAGCAACAAAAAGTTTTATCACCATGATGCAAAAAATTACATCCGAAAACACAGTGACATATAGTCTGGAAGGGCGATTGCAGCGCGTCACAACCACCCCGTGTATGCATACGCCTTGCTCGAGGTTATTCGAATCTGATTCACGATTCAAGGTTTCCTGCGACACAAACAATAATCGTTTTTTTTGATCGGTTTCGCCGTCAGGTCAGGGAGTCGGCAACGCAATGGGCGCACGACCTCACAGTCAAAGGTCACCCGGGTACACTCTGAACAGGCGAAAGGGCGCAAACTACCACTCGACGCTACGAGGCGCACGCAATTGCTCGCGATCGGTTGTGAACGAAGTGCGAAAAACAAGTGCCGGCGCATGCGAGCGAAACAAACGCGACGAAAGCATGGTGGGGGGTGACGTGACTGGTACGCAAGTCGAGTTTGACATAAAACTGCGGAGTCTGGCACCACACGAATTACGAAACGCCTTGAATCACAAAAAAATCACGATCCGCAAAGAATATGAATAAACGCCTGTGGCGCAGGAACTACGTACATCCGTTTAATAGAAGGTTTACGTCCGCTAGGAACCTTTTTTCACCTCCCACACCATTCTGCAGTACAACACACAGATAACCTGTTGTTCAAACTACGACACCTTCGAGACAACGACATACCCAGCCCCGCGCCCTCAATAACTAGGACCTGGCGGGCAAAGCGGTTGAAGAATATTCTAGAAGGAACCACACGTACATATATATTCTACACTGGAGGTGAGCACCTTATCACACCGCGCGGTGCGGTACAGCTTTGTTGACAATGAAATCGACACATCGCCCGGCAGTCTGTCGCAGCGTGCGGCTTTCATGAGAAATCAACGCTATGTAAGCAAAGCTACTTCGGTTCGCGCAGCCTGATATGACGACGCAATAAGCGAAGCAGGAAGCACCGGACGCTTCCTGTGACGCGATTTTCACACGTCGTCTTTCCGTCTGATTGGCTCGATCGGCAGGTTGAGCTGCAGTGGGTCGCGCAACCGGCGCAGATCATCCTCGGCCTGTGCGAGCTTTTCACACAGCTGGTTGTATCTGCAAGAGGTGAAACTTTTTGTTACAAACGGTAATGGAGTTTTGCTTGCTCTTTCTACAATCACGGATTGCTCTTTCTACAATCACAACGAAACTTGTTCCACGAATTCCCAGCTGCAACTGAAGTCGCAACCATTCTTCAAAAACACATCAGTTAAATGCAGTAACTTTATTTTTCAAATATACCGCAACAATCCATTAACAGAAATTTGATCAGACCTCGCTGCTTCATACTTTTTCGCACACATCATCGCTTATCCGGCTGTGACGTAACAGACTCGTGTCGAAACACAGTAACATTGCTGTTGTTACAATTCATCGCAATATTTAGCAGTTTCTTCCACCCTCATGTCTACCACTTTCAAATAAATTGAAGCTTTTTTCCTACTGATCGTTTTATTTCGTCTTTGCTGACGTTTCGCCCATTTGTTGAAATAGACTTCTTCAATACACTGGTTTGGCCGCGAGTACAGACGGATTAAGAGATGAAGAGTATGGCATACTTTCAATGAGTTGGTAAATATGTTTTACGTTGTTTGTTTGCCTTTATTTAATTTTTCGCAAGATCGTTCAGCATTTACCCAAAGCTTTCACGGTAAGTTGAGAGCTAGCAAACGCCACATTCCTTCTTGTATTGTACTGTTTGCGTTTCTTGTCGCCGTACCTCACAATTAACCATTGCGCTTGCTATTTGCATCCCACAAGTGCTTGTGGTTCAAATATTCCCCTGAAGAAACTTACGTAACAACGTGGCTAAGCATCGGCGAAGACATTAGGAAAAGATCACCTGATGTGAGCAGAAAAACATTTTAGGACGACACGTTAGGGCTACTACGTGGACTACATGTCACAATCATATAATTGAATGAGCTCAGAATGCTTATAATGTATCTGAACTTATCTTTTTCTGTCGGGACAAGCTCAGAAAGCCTGTAGTAGAACCAGTTATTTATTCGACACTATTTCGTTGCGAAATAAAGTTTGACTTTCAGAACAAAAAAGATTTATTTTGCTACATAAACTTCATTTACATTTAAAGTGCAATTGCTTAATTACATTCATTTACATTTGCAATTGACTCTATACCAGTGACACAATTGAAGGGGAAACCGAAGCGCATCAACCATACGCGTTACAAGGGAAACCACTTTATTTCATTCATTGCCTTACTGTCTTGCAGGCAAACTTCGCCGTTGGTCCTACCTGCTCGTGCTTTCTTAACGCGACTGGTATTCTGGTACGTATTTAATTTCAACGACTAGAGCAAAACTTGACGACGCAGTATCCTGAACTACGGTAGAAGCACAGCACACCACAGCCTGGAACGGATGTGGTGACACGGAGATTGCATTTGTAACTATTGGAGATGCGGGTTTGTATCTCAAATGTTTCTGGACTGAAGTAGAATAAATGTTGCTCCTGAATGTCAGCGCTAAAGTCAGCTCTAGCAACCTCATGCGGAAAACAGGTAGAACCTTGGATTCACTTACGCGAAAACAAATCGTAGCTTTTCATGTAACCTTTTCCTTGAAGATAGGTAAGCATGCCGTACTCCACGTTTTCTGTTCTTTTGTTTTTCACGTTAAATTTTAACAATATATTTTAACACTGTGGTTCCCAACCAGGGGTGCGAGAAGCGTCTGTCTTAATTACAGGAAATGCATCTATTTATTGCTCTCCTGCGGCTTTTTTGTTTTCTTTTGCAGTGCATTATAGACAAAAACGGGAGGTTCTTTCAAACTACGTGTCACGATATTAATTATTCGCGAAAACATTAACTGCCATCAAAACAAGCTAATAGTAGTTTTTGCTCGAATGAACAAACTATTGGCATTGCTTTTTGTGATGTGGTAATTACTTTTCTGGACAATTCTAGGGTAGTTTAAACGTAGAATGAAAACGAGTGAGATTCCTCATTTCATCATTCTTTAGTGAATATTTTTGAGCTGGTTTTCTCTTCGCTGAGATATTTCGGTCATTTGTCCGAAATCGCCGAAAAAAGAATCTGTCGTTTTTTCGTTTCGGAGATTTTTATGACTGGAAAAGGCATTATGACCGAACTGACCTAATTTTTCTCAGTCATTTAAAAGAAATCGATCAATGACCGAAAAACAGGTTCTGAGATGAATCGATCGTAGAGGAAAGGAGTCGTGTGCACTGCCTTTCATACAGAAGTGGATTTTGTCCCTGCGAAAGTCTTGTTAATTTGAAAAGACGTGAATGTCTGCTCTACGTAATTGCGAGTGGATATAATATTAGAAGCTTTTCTGATTATCATCGTAACCCTTCATCGTGTCGATTAAGACGAAATCTAGATATCGCTTGAATGCACAGGCAGACATCACATTGCTATCAGCAACATAGTTCCACGTTCTGCAAAACGCATAAGCAGGCAACAGAAACATGAGAGGCATTGAACAGAAACACATCAGCAAACTTTTGGAAGTCAGCCTTTTGATTTTCTTATTTTGTACACATTTCAAGCAAGTGATTATTCTTTCCATAATGTTATTCTGTGTCATCCTTTCTTATCCATGTGTTTGATTTTCTTTACATATTAAAATTTTTAAATTCCTTTCTAAACATTTGAAAACTAGTTCTTGATTGAAAATTGTAAGGAGTAACCCCGTTTGCCATTAGTCTTTGATACTCGCACCTCAGCTGTCCTCACAATCAAACACACAAAAAACAGAACAACTATTCATTTGCCATTATATTGCTTTTCAGCAATATGCCATACTCGCGCCCCCAATTCACGAACCCAGGTTGCAAGAGATCGCGATAGACTTTGCAATGCCACTTGCACCATGGAAAAGTGGGAAAATTAAGAGACACCTATCATATAAACCTTCAAAGCTACGCTGTTAAAAAGTCCATTAGAACTATCTTAACAATATATCAAAAACTTATTGAATCCCCTCAATATGAACCAAGCATTCGATAATTTTAAAAAAGGGTCATTCGCATCGATTTATTAGCTTATAAACTCTGGATTTCACCACAGAAAAGCAAAATTGGGAACATACATCCAACAACATATATAACTCACAGCTGAGGCTTGCTAATACCATTGTTAAATATTTTGCTGATTGTTTTGATACATTGTTGGGGGTTATTCAAAGTTTCGTGCGAGATGTTCAGTCGAGTTGTTCAAGCCCCTTGCATCACAGACGTTCTGTGCAACAAACATTTTGCTAAGTGGCGAAAAACTTTGATGTTTCATGCAAAACCCGACATAGTTTCGACATCTGAATTGATGGTTTAGCAGCGAGCGATACGAAGGCTAGGTTAGAGACAGCCTCCTCGTATTTGACAAAAGAGCTCTAAGATGACGAACCGACTGGAATCTAATGAAACTTAGCAATACCAGTGGTAGATTTGCGATAAGGCCACACGTCTTTCCCGATGAGAATTTTCCAAAGGCATCAACGACAAAGCTATTCAAATCGCCGAACTAAGAACGTCATAATGTGCTCCGAGCACTCGCACAGATCGCTGTCGTGTTTACGCGTTTCAGGCCAAACGAGCGGAAAAGCAGAACCCTTGGCCTGGCATTTTTTCGTCCCACCAGGAAGATCTGTATGAAGTTGATTCGATCGCGAACTTAATTAGACCGAACAAGCATAGTGTTGATCAAAACCTATTACTTGAAATCAGCAAATAAATCCATGGATTAATCCCTGCTTGTCGAGACCCACGCTTTCCTCGATGTGGCGCACGCAACTCAGAACACGCTCTTTCAGCTGATTGGTCCAACAATTCGATTTGAATTTAACCAAAATTTGCACCGAGCAAGCTTCACGCAGCACAATGATACCGCTTCGAAGCGAGAACCACCCTGACCAGATGACACCGATATCGCTCGGTCGCGGCCGCAAAAGTGTTTTGTTCCACGTCACAATGCCGGGCATTGTTATCTACGCGTCGATGCTCGTAGCGGGCCCGGCCGTAATTCACGCAGCAATCGATCAAGTCATTTTGCGGCTCCAGGCGTCCAGACAAGCTCGTGGCGCGCACTCCAGGGATTCCAGCAGCAATGCGATGCAACAGGAGCGTGCATGACGTCACTCACCTGTCCACGTCGAACTTCGTTTTGTCTGCCTGGCGGTGGAAGAATCGCATGTACTGCCGGTCCCTTGCGTCAGGGTAAACGTACTCCTGCACGCACAACAGTAAAATCGTCTGTCCGCGTAACGATACCGGGCAATGTGTAACGTGTAAATACTGGCTAAAGCTATTAACAAATTCACAGGTGGGTTTTGAAAGCTTGACAGTACGTAAAAATCAACGAACTTTCTTAAAAATAAAACAACGAATATTGGTGTACCTCAATGTGTAAAGACTATTGTCAGCGACACATAGCTTGGCTTAGCTAGAGATCGAACCCGGCAGTCCCCACAATGCGTGCATGCAACGTCAGAATCATCATGGCGCGTTTTCCCAATTACGCGACAATAAAGCAAGAAAGCGGAAAAACGCACACCAGCAATTTGTGTTGGTCCTAGCGGTCAAATACCACTCGTGCTAAGGCTCCACACAAACAAAATAGGGGTTTGGTACAAAGCACGAGCCCTTCGGCCGGTCGCCCACGCACTCATTAATAATGCAGCAATGCGCACCTAGCTCAATCAGCCTTAGTGCGTTTGCTTCATTCTGTCATTTACCGCTAATCGGTCCTCGCAAAAGATAGCGCGCACGATTGGGAGCCGATGTCTCTTGAACTGTGACGGGAATGCGAGTAGGTTTAAGATAAAAATTCGACGAGCGCACATTGGCGTGCAACCAGAGCTTCCCGAGCGGCAGCGCCAGGGAGCAACGAGCGATGACTTTGCAGCCAGAAAATCGAGTGTGTTTCCATTAGCATCGATTTCGGGGTCGACTCGGTTTGTGCAGCATTGATGATCTGATGGCATGTGGCCCGTTGGCAAATGGGCATGTGGCCCGTTGGCAAATGCCACCGAACAATAGCACGCTGATGGATTTCAAGAACTAATGGCTACGTCGCTGCACACGTCTTCTAAGAGTTTTCAGCAGCGTTACGTTTCGCATGATGTTCGGGTACAGTGCTCACAACGTTGCCCGACGACGAGAAACCCAGAACAGCTGTGTCGTGCTTGTAGGCATAAGTCTGTCGAACACCTGTAGGATTTTTTACAAATAAAAAAAAGCATTTGCTGCCCCAAAAAATATTGGTCAACGCTTAAAAGTTTTTTCATGACCTCGCTTACGAAAACACAAAAAAACAACATCTAAAAGCACTGCTGTGCGCCTACTGGAACAATTACAGCATTAAGTAGATGCTGTCATAGTGACAACACCCAAGCAGACTGCCAACGAGCCCGAAATCCAATAAAAATCGACGGACAGCGTACCAATCAAAACCCATGCTTGATTCGGTCAAAGGTGATCGGTAATTGGTAGATCTCTAGATTTTGCACGGAATGGTTTTCCGAGAAACTAGCTACCATACAGAGATTAAATATGGCCAAACTAAAGGGGGAGGGAATGTTTCTTCATTATCTATTATTTATTATCATCGTCCATCTACTTTTTTATGTGAGTTTTACGAGCATGTAAAGCAGGGGCGGATGCAGGGGGGTGATCGCTAGACCAGCAGCAAAGCAATGAACTTGGATGGTAAAGTGTTGTCAGTATTTTTATCTTTTAGTAATTCAAGCTTTTCTGCTGTTGTCCTATCTTGTCTACATCGTTTGAGAAAAAAACTGTAGACATAGACAAACTGTCAACTTAAGCGAATATGTAGACTCAATGTGGAACATGACTAACTGGAACAGTGATAGTTTTTTTTGTTGATTAGCAGATCCGATCGATCTGTACATAAGCTACAGTAGTATGCATTCAGAATGAGATTAAATGCGAAAAAGAACTGTAAACGAGACCTAACTGCTTCCTGCAAGTTCTGCCACTGTTACATTCATTGTGCGTAGAAAACTGACTTTCACACTTCTATTGTGACTTAAGTAAACGGCTAAAGAACAGTTGGCATAATCTGGTTTAGCGTTTTTTTTCTATAGATTTGACATAACTGTTCCTAAATTTCCGTGTCAGAGTCGGACAGCGAGGTTTCCGGATTAAAGGGGTGAAATACATTGGGAGAAATCCGTTCCTAGCAGTTTTGTGTCGGATAGCGGGGATTGCGGTTATTCGGAGTTCGAATAAACGAGGTCTGACTGTACACATAGAACTGAAAGTGGATTTATATGGCGGAGTTTGGATTTGTTAACTGGTGATTTTGTAATTTAATTTAAATGGAAGAACTCCGTCCAAAGTTGTTGTTTGTGGAGTTATTAAGCAGCTTCCACTGTATTTTTCACCATCCAACTGCCACCACAACACCAATCACCTCAAACACCAGTCCCCACTAACGATTTATCGCTGCGACACCTCTCACCAAAACAAATTTTCTGTGGCGACAGGTTGTGTGATGGATGTAATGACTAATTTATTTGTGTAGGGAGATGTGGCGATAAATTGTTTATGTTGAGGGTGACAAGATAGCGCGGTGACCAATTGCTTATGGTAAGAGATGGCGCGCTGACCCTTTATCCGGTGACTGTCTTGACTAAAGGGTCAAACATCTGCAGAGAGTAAATTTGAAACATAAGACGGATGAAGCACCAAAAACTTCAAACCAACGTCAGGCCAGAACGTTGCTAGTGATCATTGTTAGTTCAACGCCAGCGAACATCTATAAACTGAACGGCGGGATGCTATTGAAAAGACTATTCAACAAACGAAGTACGTATCGGTCAAACAAACCGCCTTGAGCATCATCAGCACCCACCTGTTGTGTTAGGAGAAAGTATCCGTACATAACGATCGCTGTACCGTAAGTTATGAAGTAAGTGACAGGCTCCATTATATCCCATGAATACTCCCACCAAGTAAGGCGAGCAAGGATGCCGAACTGGGCGCCCATCGCAGCAAGTCCTCCCCACATGAGGATATTGGTTCGCTTCTCCGCTTTCCTAACCAGCCGTTGCTTGGTCTGTGAGTAATTCGTTTAGCAAAATCGCATAAATGCTCTTTCAAGCAAACGTTCGTTGAAAAAAGTCGTAATACCGGGCGCAAATGTGATATCGACCAAAAATTATTCGATCTCTGAACTTTGCTAAACGGAGCTCTTCGCGGAAAGGCATAGTCTACAAATCTAGATTGTAAAAAAACTAGGTTTTTAGTATTAAACCTCCAAAATCGTACTTCTGGATCCCTCATACATAAAGCCAACCTAGTAATAACTAAAAATTTTATACGAACAGCTTCCAAAAGTTTAAGTCATTGTCAGGCCATGTAATGTGTTCATAAAAACAAGTAAAACACTCTGAACGGTACATTTGAAAATAAACGACACCGGCCCAGCCTCGCCTATGGGAGAAACAAAATTTTCACCTCCCTCCTAAGAGTAAACCCACCTCCTTTCACTGGGTATATGACTTGTCCCAACTGTTGACAGAAAAAGTGAACAAAATTTCGAAAATGTATAGAGAAAAAAATCGAATGTCCCTGAATTTTACAAGTACACAGATATATTTTTGTACCTCTTCAAACGGCTCGAGTTCTGCTTTCACATTCTCAAGCCTTTTTAGCAAATCTTGCTCTTTTTGCCGTTGATGTTCTTCGATGTTGAGTTGACTGTACAATTGTGCAATGAGCATCTTGGCTTGATCCAAGGAAGACGGGATATCAGAAGAAGCCCGATCTGGAAAGCAATATTCTAATCTACAAAAAATAACGCAGCTCCAAAGCTCGTAAGCGATGCAATTACGCAGAAGTCAGTGTCCAGAAACGCCCAAAACAGCTACTATTCTACAGCTTTATCTGAAAGATTGAAAACAAACTTTCACTTTGTCAACAGCACTTAGCAGTCATTATAAGAAGCTCACTCTTTATTCAAAGCAGCATCAACAATCTTTAGGACACACGTCATGGAATGGCTTAGATTTGATTTAGACCAGCAACAAGATTGCAAAGATCAACACGTCAGCACAAATAAAACAAGTCAGGTAACTTCCAGCATTGACGTACAATAAACTCAATGCACAATAGCATTCAAAGCATGAAGTGCAGGCACAAACCTCACTTTTCATTCATGCATGAAAACTCTATCCAGGAAATTGCAACAGTAAAATGATTAGTGCCAAATATGTGAGTCATTAACATCATTAACTATCAGACGAGGATGAACAACATGCAATTTCATGTACAACCACATTTTTCAGCATCCATCCATCACATGAATCATCATGTTCCTTGAAGAAGTTTCAGAACTGGATAACCCAAAAACTTAGGAAACACACTGCATAAACTATGACCATGAGCCCAAAGTCAAACTCAAGACAAAGTTACCCTGTGTAAGTGGAAGAAATTCGACTTAAACCTACCAGGTGGTGGTGGGTTGACCTGGTACGAGGTGTCATTGATTGTCAACACAAAAGCATCCTTCAGTATATATTCGATCTGAGTACTTGCAGCAACCCGACAACCATCTAAGTAAACACAACGAACAAGTGCAACTACACAGCCACATTTGCCAGAGTTGTATTTTAAACTTTATTTCGGCTTTATCTATGAATAGATAAAATCTAATATGGCCACATTGCATTGCATCTGTGGCTCTTATATGTATAATTTAAATCATACCAATACAGCATACTTAGACTGAGAACACTAACACGATAAAAACGTCAAATGTGAAAAATAAACATTAATGATTTTTGCAACCTGTTGAGTAAATAACTGCTCTGTCCACTCCTCTGTCTTCATTTTCTAAGTTCTTTAAAAAATCTCCAACAGTAGAAGCAACAGGTCTTAGAATGAACTTGCATGACTCATTTCGTGATGGCAAAGGCACACTTATGACTGGTAAACCATTTTGATACAGAATGTTGATTTCTGAAAACACACAAAACTGGATAAACACGGATATGACAATTCACTGCTTAACCCAGAGAATAGAATTACAAGTGCAATACATTAAACTTCATCATAAGTAATCACTTCAAAACTACTGGTCAGTGGTCATGTCACAATTTCTTTCATGTTTTAAGAATTATGCTTCAAGCACAACAGTGTTTTGCAAAAGGTTTATAATTCCAAACAAGCATCACACTGTATAAATTTCCTTGCTGCAGTCAAAGAAAATTAAAACAAACCGATAGTAACATTGAAGATGCAACATCAACAAAGCATATTATCCTACAAAAAGCAACATCTCCTTGCTCAGGAAGCAGGGGCATTAGAAATGAACACCCATTCATATGATTCAGTTTGACCATTATCAGATTGCTGTGTGTGCATATGCAGTCGTGAGCTGTGTGCTGTATCTTAGCTGGATGCTTTCCCTTCAAATACATGAAACATAAAACTTAGAGAACTTGAGCTTCATCAAGGAAACACATTAAAACAGACATGCTTGTGTTTTATACATATATACAAATTTCACAAATTTGTTTTAAGAACTGGTGACAGGCTTCTATATACTTTGAAGTCTTCTTGTGTAAAATTTTACCTTAGTCTCCACCAAATCTTATAAATTGCAAAGTTTCTTATGCAACTGATCATGTTTCATGCAAACCATAAAATACACAACCTATATTTTGTCATAGTTTATTGTGGTGTGTGATAGATGGCACAGGAATTTTGACAAACCTAATTGTAATGTTACCATCAGATGATACTGTCAAATCAGTCAACTGTAGGACAATACCTAACAGTTCCACTGACAACTGCACAGTCACAAAGTAATGGTTACAAATGTTTGCAATGCAGCAAGCACAATGTAAACAAACCAACCAATACCATCAGGGTTTTTTAAGGAAAATGTTAGGTACCCAGTATGGACCTGCAGGGACCCAAAATTTCCCTGATTCTAGGGACCCGATTTTATCTCATTCTAGGGACCCAATGATAAATTTATCTGATTCTATGGACCTGATTTTCAATTCTAGGGACCCAAATCGGGTCCCTAAAACACCTCAAAAAACCTGATTCCATAAAATTCCATTGGAGTGTCTGCATTTTTTTATTTTTAAGCCAACAACTGTAACAATACTAACATAAACAACAAACCATAAAGCAGTAATATTTCATCAACTTGCAAGGACGACAGTTTTAGAAAGAGGCTTAGAAAGCAAAAAATCCAAAAAATGTGCCAGGAATCTCAATTTCTTTAAAAATAAGCAAAAGCTTTCTTCTGCCATTGCCAAACCAAAATTTCACGTTTGAGTTTTCATATAGTTTTAATCAAGTATTTATGAAGAATGGGTACCTAACGTTCTTATTCAAATGTTAAAGGTTGTGACTCTTTCTTTTGTGTAATTTGAATGGTTTCCCATTGCAGCCAAATTTCTAAGGTGACTATGTTTTCTCTTCTGAGTAAATCATGGGTTGTTCACATTATTTTCAAAAACATTTTACAGTAACCTGCTTGAAAAAGACTATCCTACTACAAAAAATCTCTCTAGAGCTTTTTTGTTTTTTAGTGAATTACATCCAGAACCCCAGCAGAAATTGCAGAAAATGCAATAATTATAATTCTGGTTTTTAAGCATTCACACCTACAAGAAGGTTTGACTNTAGTTACCTACCGGAGTTAGACTGCATTCCATACTTTCTTGTGCATAACAAACATGAAACCTGTAAAAAAACAAAGCATAATCATTGAGTGTACAATCCAGGCAATTAACACTTCGAGAGACNCCCTACAAACATATCGTACCTGGATTTCGGCCTAAAACCAGCAGTTTTCNGTTGCATTACCAACGCCATAGCTCCTCCGCCGATTGCGCTAGAGAGCTGTTCAACGGCTCAAACAGNTCAGCCAGTCTTCTAGTCTGGGTTGCGAATTTTTTGTGAGTGACGTCATAAGTGAAGTGGTCTTTGGGTCATTTTGGCTCATGTTACCTGGCCTAGGGTCCAACCACCAGGCCAAAGTATTTCACTGAACTTTTTATTGGAAACTAGGCTCGAGTCCAAGTCTTTTGAGCCTTTGATCAACTTTCTAGCGTTTCTGGTTCAAAAGTTATTATCTAAAATAAACAAATTGATTATCTGATTACCTAATTGGTCAAATATTTTTATTAGTTTAGATCATAACTTTTCAATCCGAAACCCCAGCAGGTCATCCAAAGTATCAAAATACTCGTATTGTAGCCTGGTTTCCAATAAAAACTTCAACGAAATACTACCATCTAACGGTTTGGGCCCAGGGCCAGGTGTCCTCCACTTATGACGTCATTCACAAAAAATCTGCACCCCCCAACCAAAAAATTTTTTTTCATATTGCAAACTGCAAGACTTTGCTGAGTCTTCTAAGCCTTTGACCGTGTCTGTAGCGCTTACCAGACCGGAAAAGTTCCCACGCAAAGCCACGTGCAATGCGGTGGTTTTTTTGCGAAAATCCCCAAAACTGGCCAGACGCGAAAGTGTTAACCAGACTTTTGCACATTGAAAATGATTATTTTCACCATATTTTATAAGCATTCAAACAGCCAAAAACAAGAGCACATGGAAATGTTGACAA